>ENA-OYWZ01001514-OYWZ01001514.1-human-gut-metagenome-genome-assembly--contig:-NODE-1514-length-9758-cov-4.166959_pt1 | contig 9758 bp, 10 predicted proteins | sample MGYA00244841_ERZ653414 | MGnify/ENA primary metagenome ERZ653414 (study PRJEB26926, sample SAMN06164894) | human gut metagenome | biome: ENVO:00009003; feature: ENVO:2100002; material: ENVO:00002003... | reverse complement strand
CCAGTGGTGGCAGATCCGGGAGGAAAAACAGCGAAAAGAAGCCTATGCCACCTTGGACCGGATTTTTGGAGAGTTCTCCGAGGGTACGGGCAGTATGGAGGCATATCTGGATGTGCAGAGCCGTTTTCCCTTCCACTCTGCTCGCAATGCACTTCTGATTGGGGATAAATGCCCCGACGCGGTGCGTGTAGGCGGCTACAAGGAGTGGCATTCCCAGGGAATCGAGATTTTGGAGGATGAGAAGCGTTTGCCCATTGTCATCCTGGAGCCGGGCAAGGCATACCGCCGTGAGGATGGCAGCGTGGGCCAGAACTTTTACGCCAAGGAAGTCTATGATATTTCCCAGACCACGGCGCGGGATCAGGCGCAGCCCCAGGTGAGCTACGATGACCGCCTGCTCTTGAAGGGCCTGATCGCCAGTTCCCCGGTTCCCATCCGGGCTGTGGAGGAGCTGCCCCAGGGCCGTGGGGCCATGTTTTCTGCAGAGCAGAACGCCATCCTGGTGAAAAAGGGCATGGACGCGCCGGACATCTTCCGCTGTGTTTCGCTGGAGGTTGCCAACGTGCAGCTTGCCCAAAGCATGGACGGCTATTCCAGGGAAACGGACGGCTACAAAGCCTATGCGGTCAGCTATATGCTCTGCAAGCGGTATGGCGTGGACGCCAAAGAGTATGAGATTTCCAAGCTGGACGGCGTGTTTCAGGGGCAGGTCCCAAGGGAGGATATTCCTGCGGCCCTCACTGATATGCGGGACGCCTTCAAATCCTTGAATGGCCGTATGGCCAGGGCTATGGGCCTCACCCGCGACAGCAAGCAGAAGGAACAGGAACGGTAAAGGAGGAGTAGACCCATGGAAAAACAGGAAAAAGTCGTTCTCACCCTGGACAGCTATGAACACGGCATTATGATCCGCGCCCTCAATGAGCTGCGCAACGATATGCTGGAGGAACAGCGCGACCCCGGCCCGGTGGAGGACGTTCTGCTGAAAACCATTGACGCCCCAGCCCAAAAAGACAAGAAAGCGAAGCGCCGGGATGAAGCCAGATAACAAGGCGGGCGGCCCCTGGCTCTATGCCCTGGGGCTGGTCCCGGTGATCTGGTTCGCCCTGCTGATTGCGCCTGCCATTTCCGGGGGACTTTCGGAGATCGTAAACGCCCTGCCTGCGGCAATGAACCATCCATTCAAAATCGTGTGGTGCGAGGACAGTGTAAAAACTGTCCTCATTTTTATTGCCGCCTATGGGCTGGGCATTGGCATATATCTTTCATCCCGGCGCAATTACAGACGAGGCGAAGAACACGGCTCCGCCAAATGGGGCGATCCGCGGTCCGTGAATAAGAAATACCGGGACAGGGACCTGTTCAAAAACCGCATTTTCACCCAGCATGTCCGCATGGGGCTGGATGGCCGGAAACACCGCCGCAACCTCAACACCTTGGTGGTGGGAGGCAGCGGCGCGGGAAAAAGCCGCTTCTATGCCAAAGTGAACATCTGCCAATGCAATACGTCCTTTTTTATTCTGGACTGTAAGGGCGAGCTGCTGCGCGACTGCGGCGGCCTGCTGGAACGGATGGGTTATGAGATCAAGGTGGTGGATCTTCTGAACATGGAGAAAAGCCACTGCTACAATCCCTTTGCCTATCTGAAATCCGACAACGATGTGCAGAAGATGGTGACGAACCTGTTCAAAGCCACCACCCCGAAAGGGAGCCAGTCCAACGACCCCTTCTGGGATACGGCGGCCAGTATGCTCCTTATGGCTTTAGTGTTTTACCTGTGGTACGAAGCGCCGGAGGACGAAAAGAATTTCCCCATGGTCATGGAAATGCTTCGTGCCGGCGAGGTACGGGAGGACGATGATTCCTACCAATCCCCTCTGGATGAGCTGTTTGACCGGCTGGAAATGCGTTCCCCGGACCACATCGCCGTGAAGTATTACAAGGATTATCGTTCCGGCTCTGCCAAAACGCTGAAATCCATCCAAATCACCTTGGCGTCCCGCCTGGAAAAATTCAATCTTTCTTCGGTGGCGGCTCTTACCGCCACGGATGAACTGGACCTTTCCAGCCTGGGTGAGAAAAAAGTGGCGCTCTTTGCGCTGATCCCGGACAACGACGCCAGCTTCAATTTTTTGGTAAGCCTGCTGTATGCCAGCACCTTCCAGGAGCTTTTTTATTCTGCCGACCGGGTACACGGCGGCAGCCTGACCACACCGGTGCATTTTTTGATGGACGAGTTTGCGAATGTTTCGCTGCCCGATGATTTTGACAAGCTGCTGGCCACCATGCGTTCCCGGAATATCAGCGTTTCCATCATCATCCAGAACATTGCCCAGCTCAAGGCGCTGTTTGAAAAGCAATGGGAATCCATCATCGGCAACTGCGATGAATTTCTGTACCTGGGCGGCAATGAAACGTCCACCCACAAGCTGATTTCCGAGAACTACCTGGGAAAAAGCACCCTCTGGCTGGACACCTACGGCAAGAGCACCGGGCATTCCGGCAGCTATTCCACCAACAACCAGATCACGGGCCGGGAGCTGATGACGCCCGATGAGGTCCGTATGCTGGACAACAACCTGGCTCTGCTCTTTATCCGTGGCGAAGCGCCGCTGATGGATGAAAAGTATGACCTCTTAAAGCACCCCAACATCAAGTACACCACCGATGGCGGCGCGCCCGTCTATTCCCACGGCGGCACCGAAAACGCTGTGGCGGATATGGTTATTGGCCGCCTCACCCCCGGCGACCTTGTCAATATCCAGGAGCCGGAAACCCTTTACGAGCTTCTGTCCGATGAGGACATGGAGAATATCTTTCAATTCAAGGAGGACACTCAAAATGAAATTGATTAAGAAGGAAAACAAGAAGAAAGAAACCCGCAGCCTGCCCATGGGCAGAAAGGGCCGGAGCGCCTTTGCCGTTTATGCGGCCCTGGTGCTCATGCTGTGCTGCTGCACCACTACGGCCTTTGCCGCCGGCGACCCGTTGACGGTTATCAACAACCTCAGTGATTTCATCTTCGGCCTGATCCGCGCCGTAGGTATGATCCTGCTGGGCTTTGGCGTGGTACAGATCGGCTTGTCTCTCAAATCCCACGACCCCAGCCAGCGGGCCAACGGTTTTCTCACTTTGGCCGGCGGCGTTGTCATTACGTTTGCGAAGGAGATTCTGACCCTGATTACCGGCTGATTTGAATAACGGCAGTATGGGGGCAGGTCCATGGCGGCCTGCCCCTTACCGTTGCCGGAAAGGAGGTTGTTGAATGTCCGATAACTGGGTTGTACAAAATTTGCAAAATGCCCTCGACACCTGGAACAAGTACCTGTCCGAGATCTGGCAGCTCATCACCCAAAGCCCGGAACAGTTTAAGGGCGGCTCCATCTGGGGCGTCATTGTCAACATCCACGACGCGGTGCGGGCCATTGGCCTTGCGCTTTTGGTGCTGTTCTTTGTAGTGGGCGTTATGCGCACCTGCGGCAGCTTTGCCGAGGTAAAGAAACCGGAGCACGCCTTAAAGCTGTTTATCCGGTTCGCCATTGCCAAAGGTGTCGTGACCTATGGGCTGGAGCTGATGATGGCCCTCTTTAATATCGTCCAGGGCCTCGTTTCAACAATAATGAACGCGGCGGGCTTTGGAACCGCGCAGCAGACGGTTCTCCCCCAGGAGATTGTCACGGCGGTGGAAAGCTGCGGCTTTTTCGAGAGTATCCCCCTCTGGGCGGTGACGCTTATCGGCGGGCTGTTTATCACAGTCCTCAGCTTCATTATGATAATGACCGTCTACGGGCGGTTTTTTAAGCTCTATTTATACACGGCCATCGCGCCGGTGCCCCTGTCCACCTTCGCCGGGGAACCGACCCAAAACGTGGGCAAGAGCTTTATCAAGAGCTATGCCGCCGTGTGTCTGGAAGGGGCCATCATTGTGCTGGCCTGTATCATCTTTTCCCTGTTCGCGGCGGCCCCGCCTGCTATTGACCCCAATGCGGCGGCAGTCACCCAGGTGTGGAGCTATATCGGGGAACTGGTCTTTAATATGCTCGTCCTCGTGGGCGCGGTGAAAATGGCCGACCGCGTGGTGCGCGAGATGATGGGCCTGTAAAAAAGGAGGAAAACAAATGCGTTATCAAACCTATGTGCTGCACTTGATTGACGGAACCGCCATCCCGATGGCGGAGGATTACGACCTGCCCGCTGAAAAAGGGATTGTGGGCCACTTTTCCAAAGCTGCCCCTGACGAGATTTTTACCGTGGGCGACCGGCTTCTGGGCTTTGCCTATATCCCCAAGAGCAGCATTGTTTACCTGGAAACCGGCGATGTGATTGTGAGGTGATATTTTGGAAGTCAAAATCAACCGGGAAATCCGCAACTACACCGAATCCATGTTTTTCGGGCTGAGTATGCGGCAGTTCATCTTTTCTGTTCTCGCCTGCGGCGTGGCCGTGGGCCTTTATTTTATACTACGTCCCTACTTTGGGGTGGAAACACTGTCCTGGATGTGTATTTTGGGGGCGGCCCCCTTTGCCATGCTGGGCTTTATCACCTACCACGGCATGACGGCGGAACAATTTATCTGGGCGTGGCTGCGCTCGGAAATGCTGGAGCCGAAGGAGTTTAAGTTCGAGGACAGCAACTACTACTATGCGGCTCTGAAAGATACCATCGAGGAGCTGCAAACCGGGCGGCCCGGCAAGAAGCGCCGGAAGGAGCCGAAACACTTTAGCAAACGGAAGGAGGCCAAGCATGATTAAGACCATCAAAACCATGTCCAAGCAGGAAAAGGAGCGTTACACCGTCCCCCGGAAGGTGCAGGATGTGATCCCCGTCCGCCGTATCTGGCCGGACGGCATCTTCCTTGTGGGGAACAAGTTCTCCAAAACCTATAAATTCAGCGACATCAACTACCTGGTGGCCAGCCGGGAGGATAAGGAATCCATGTTCCTCACCTATTCGGAGCTGCTCAATTCCCTGGATTCCGGTGCGGTGACAAAAATCACCATCAATAATCGCCGTATGAATCAGGCCAACTTTGAAACGTCCATCCTCATGCCCATGCAGGGGGATTTCCGGGATGAGTACCGGGGGGAATATAACCAAATGCTGCTGGATAAAGCCACCGGAGCCAACGGCATTATGCAGGAAAAGTATATCACCATCTCCGTGGTGAAGAAGGATGTTGAGGAGGCCCGCGCCTATTTTTCTCGTGTGGGAGCCGACCTGATTTCCCACTTTGCGGCCCTTGGCTCCAAGTGCGTGGAGCTGGACGCCACCGAGCGCCTGCGTATCCTGCACGACTTCTACCGCCAGGGCGAGGAATCCGAGTTTGTTTTCAATGCCCGCGAGATGATGAAGCGGGGCCACAGCTTCAAGGATTATATCTGCCCGGACGGGATCGAGAAAAACAGCGACTATCTGAAGCTGGGCGGCAAATTCTGCCGGGTGCTGTTCCTCAAAGACTATGCCTCTTATATTAAGGATAACATGGTGACGGAGCTTACCGATTTCAACCGCAATCTGATGTTCTCCATCGACATTGTGCCGGTTCCCACGGATGAGGCCGTGCGGGAGGTGGAAAACCGCCTGCTGGGTGTGGAAACCAACATCACCAACTGGCAGCGCCGCCAGAACGCCAACAACAACTTCTCTGCTGTGGTTCCCTACGATATGGAATTGCAGCGCAAAGAGAGCAAGGAGTTTTTGGATGACCTCACCACCCGCGACCAGAGGATGATGTTTGCGGTAATGACCCTGGCCATCACCGCCGACACCAAGGAGCAGCTTGACAGCGACACCGAAGCGGTGCTCTCTGTGGCGCGAAAGCACATGTGCCAGCTTGCGGTGCTCAAGTTTCAGCAGCTTGATGGCCTGAACACCGCTCTGCCCATCGGGGTGCGGAAAATCAACGCCTTCCGTACCCTCACCACGGAATCCCTGGCCGTATTCATCCCCTTCAAGGTCCAGGAGATCCAGGATAAGGGCGGCATTTACTTTGGAGAGAACGCCATTTCCCACAATCTCATCATGTGCAACAAGGCGAACCTTTTGAACCAGTCGGCCTTCCTGCTGGGCGTGCCCGGCGCGGGCAAGTCCTTCAGTGCCAAGGAACTGATCGCGTTTCTTATGCTCCACCCGGATTATGCCAATGACGACATCCTGATTTGCGATCCAGAGGGAGAATTTGGCGCACTCGTCAAAGCCCTGGGCCGGGAGAAAGCGACGGTGGCCCATCTGGTGGCAGGCGGCAAGGACCGCCTCAACGCCATGTATATGGTGGAGGGCTACGGTGAGCAAAACCCCATCGTGGAAAAGAGCCAGTTTGTCATGTCCCTCATTGAGCAGATCGACAAGCGCGGCGTGGGGCCGCAGCATAAATCCATCATCGACCGCTGCACCGCCCTGGTGTACCCGGAGGCGGAGAATGCCGGGAGGGTGGCTACCCTCTGCGACCTGCGCCAAAAACTGCTGGAGCAGCCGGAGGATAAGGCCAAGGAGATCGCCCTTTCCCTGGAGCTGTACACCACCGGCTCCCTGGACATCTTTGGCCGGGAAAGCACGGTGGATTTGAACAAGCCCTATGTGGTGTTCGACATCCACGGTCTGGGCGAGCAGCTAAAGCCTGCCGGTTCCCTGGTCATCACCGATACGATCCTGAACCGCGTCACCCTCAACTGGAAACGGGGCAAGCGCACCCATGTGTTCATCGACGAGTTCCATGTGATGTTTGAAAATGAGCAAAGCGGCATTTTCTTTAATTCCGCATGGAGGCAATTCAGAAAGCGCGGCGCTTATCCGACGGCAATCACGCAGAACGTGGAGTACCTTTTGGATTCCGTCCAGGCCAGCACCATCCTCTCCAACTCGGAGTTCATCGTCATGCTGAACCAGGCGGCGTCCGACCGGGCAAAGCTGGCGAAGCTCCTCAATATCTCCAACGAGCAGATGAGCTATGTCACCAATGCGGACGCAGGCTGCGGCCTCATCCGGTATGGCAGCGCCCTGGTGCCGTTCATCAACCGGTTCCCCCGTGACACCAAGCTCTATGCCCTGATGACCACCAAGCCCGGTGAAGGCGTATTCGGCGGCGAGGAGGTGCCGGCATGAGCAATCTTCGCTTTGCGTCCCCGGAACACCGGGATTTCTTTTTGGATATGATGAGCGAGGCGCGGCGGAACGACTGTTACCACCGGGCCTTTTTCTATGTGATGGGGATTGCCCCGGAAACGCGGGCAAACATCCGCCAGATGTTTGACTTCAAGCAGGACTGTATCGAGCCGGATGGTATGCACGGCGGCTGGCAGACCAGCGGCACCGTCCGGGTGTGCCGCCTTGCTTTTAATCTCTGGAACGGCTATACCGACCCGGAGCACAGCAACGCCTATTCCCCGGAGGATTTGTTCTGCTGCGAGTTCGCCCCCTACTTTATGGAAGGCGTGAAAATCCGTTACCCGGAATACTGCCGGGAGCTGCCCCCTGTAAGAAAGCAGGCGGAACCGGCGCGATGATAATTTTGAGAATGGAGGAATGAACCATGGCTGAACCGGCTCTTGCGCTGCGGGACCATCCGCAGATCATAGACCTGATTTCCGTTTTGGAGCAGAACGGGCTTCAAAAGCAAAAGGAAGAAGTGCAGGCCCTGGTGGGCTATATCGACGGTATGGAAGAAAAGCTGTCCCAGATGATGGACGAAATGAAGGAAATGCGCCTGGAGGTGGGCAAGCTCCACGACAAAGGAATCCGCGCCCGGTGCTCCCAACTTGTGGACACTGTGGAGGGTAAAGTCCGCCAGACCAAAGTGATGGTTTCCACGGCAAAAGAAAACCTCATTTCATCCGCAAAGCAGATGGTGCAGACTTTCCGGGAGAAAGGGCGCTCCGCCCTGTGCCATGCGGCCCAGGCGCTGCGTATCCCCTCGGTTCTTTCCCGGATGGGACGTGGCTTTGCCCATGCGGAAAAAAGCATGGGACAGCTTGCCGTGAGGCTGGACGCCATGCGGGAAGAATTGCACCAGGCGGGCGGCCACATCAAAAACGCCGGGCTTGCCCTGACGGGAAAGGAACCCCAGGAAAGCAAGGAATTATCCGCGGATAAGGGTGTGCTTGCCAAGCTGCGGAGCTTTGTGCTGTACTGCGGCAAGGCATTTTCTGAGATGGATCGTGACACGGCGCTCACTGTGGAGCGAATCAATGGAGGGCGCTCATCGGTGAAAACCGAGCTGCAGGGGCTGAAATCGGCCCAGGCCGGGCAGCGCCGCCAAGCGGCCAGTAAAGAACAGGCACGATAAGTACAGGAGGGTGAAAATATGAGTGACAAAGTTAAAAGCAGACTGATGATCGCTGGGGTGGCCCTTTGTGCCGCCCTTTTCCTTTTCTCCGGGGCTATGCTGGCTCGTGAATACCTGGACCAGAAGCAAAGTGCCGAAGCCTTTGACGAGGTGGCCGAGCTGGTCAAAGAAGATGTGGAGCTGCCCACGCTGGAGCTTGCCGATGACCCCGTCCAGGAGCCGGAAGAACTCACAGCCTTTGAAAAGTATGCGGATGTGTACGCTCAGAACAGCGACCTGGTGGGCTGGATTTCCATTCCCGGTACCCGGATTGATTACCCCGTCATGCAGACCAAGGATAACCCCAATTTCTATCTGAAGCACGCTTTTGATAAGTCATACAGCAGCTATGGGGTGCCTTATATGCAGGAAAACTGCGACATCGGCATTTCCGACAATCTGGTGCTGTACGGCCACCACATGAACAACGGCAGTATGTTCTCCGACCTGTGCAAGTACGAGAGTGAGGATTTTTACCAGGAACACAAGACCATCCGTTTTGACACCCTGGACAGTTTTGGCGAATATGAGGTGATCGCCGCCTTCAAGACGGTGGCCTATTCGGAGGAAGGGTTCAAGTATTACCACTTCGTCCGGGCCGAGCAGGAAGAAGATTTTGATGAGTTTATCGCCAAGTGCAAGGAACTGGCGCTCTATGAAACGGGCGTGACTGCGGAATATGGCGACCAGCTCATCACCCTTTCCACCTGCGAGTATTCTCGGACCAACGGGCGGATGGTGGTTGTGGCCAAGCTGCTGGAGGAATAAGGGCGGCCCCGCCCTGGGAAGGAGGTGAAGCCTATGGGCAAGGGCATTAAAACAAGAGTTTCTGAGAAAAAAGGCATTAAAGCGATTGATAAAGCGGCGGTTGCTTCTGAACGGATGAAGGAGGCATATATCCGCACTAAGGATAAAGCCGAGCATGGTATGTATGCCGAGGAAGGTTCCCCCGGTGAGTATGCGTCCGACCGCCTTTCCGCCGGGGTGGATAACGTCACCCATGAAGCGGTCCACCAGTTTGATAAACAGGGCCGCAAGGGGGTTCAGACAACCAGGGAGAACATTTCCAAGGTCAAGGAGAAAATCCAGAAGCGGAAAGCCGCAGCGGAACAGCCGAAAAAACAAGCGGAGAAACAGGCGGCCCGGCAGGCTGGGCAGCCTACCACACGCTGGAGCGGGCGTCAGGCGGCGGATACGGTTTCCGAGCCGGCCAAGGCGGTCCGTCAGGAGCGCGGGGCCATCAAGACCCTGGACCGCAGCAAGAAAGGCATTAAGACAGTGGACAGGAGCCGCAAAACCATCAAGCAGGCTTCTTCCACAGCCAAGGGGATGATAAAAACCGCCAGCAAATCCATCAAAACGGCGGAAAAGACTGCCAAGGCCAGTATTAAGACCAGTCAGCAGGCGGCCAAAGCCGCCCAGCGGACTGCCCAGGCC
>ENA-OYWZ01001504-OYWZ01001504.1-human-gut-metagenome-genome-assembly--contig:-NODE-1504-length-9811-cov-7.164924_pt1 | contig 9811 bp, 8 predicted proteins | sample MGYA00244841_ERZ653414 | MGnify/ENA primary metagenome ERZ653414 (study PRJEB26926, sample SAMN06164894) | human gut metagenome | biome: ENVO:00009003; feature: ENVO:2100002; material: ENVO:00002003... | reverse complement strand
TCGGCAGCGTCAGATGTGTATAAGAGACAGATTTTGTGTTATAATATTAAAGATACATTTTCAGCTTTGCTGTATGTATACAGCAGAATGGAGTTCTTATATGGCTATTTATTCATTAGGTATTGACGTAGGATCAACGACAGTCAAGACCGTTATTATTAATAATAATAAGGATATTATATATTCTGAATATCAGCGGCATTTTTCTAAGGTCAAAGAAGCTGTCAAGGAACAGCTTGAAATTATTGCCGAAAAATTTCCTGACGATACGTTTAGGGTTTGTATGACCGGCTCTGCCGGTTTGGGACTTGCAAACGGAGCGGAGATTCCTTTTGTTCAGGAGGTAAATTCAGCGTTTATAGCTGTTAAGGAACGCTTTTCAGATATTGACGCTGTAATTGAGCTTGGCGGAGAGGACGCAAAAATCATATTTATGACCGGAGGAGTCGAGCAGAGAATGAACGGCTCCTGCGCGGGAGGCACCGGCGCTTTTATTGATCAGATGGCTACCCTTCTTGCAGTTACGGTTACAGAAATGGATCAGATGTCGCTTGACGCTCAAAAGGTTTATCCTATTGCTTCAAGGTGCGGCGTTTTTGCAAAATCTGATATACAGCCGCTGCTAAATCAGGGGGCTGAAAGAAAAGATATCTGCGCAAGCATATTTCAGGCCGTGGTTGATCAGACAGTATCCGGACTTGCACAGGGAAGGACGATCGAGGGAAAGGTACTGTTTTTAGGCGGTCCGCTTTCATTTTTAAAGGGACTTCGCAAAGCCTTTATAAATACTCTTCATCTTAAGGAAGGAGAAACTGCTCTTTTTCCCAAGGAAGCGCCTGTATTTGTAGCGTTAGGCTGCGCGCTGTTTGCTCAGAACGGAAATGAAGAATTTTCAATAGACAATATTATCAAAAGAATAGAAAATTCAAAAGCTGCCGGAGGAGTAGTTACCGGAGAGCCTCTTTTTAGGACGCAGCGTGAATATGAAGAATTTATAGAAAGACATAAACAGCACGATTTAAAATATGCCGATTTGCATACATACGAGGGCGGAGCCTATTTGGGCGTTGACGCCGGTTCTACCACAACAAAGCTTGTTCTTATCACTGAGGACGGAAAGCTTCTTTATCAGCATTATTCTTCAAATCAGGGACAGCCGCTTGATAAAGTAGTATCTAAGCTAAAGGATATTTACAGTCAGATAAATCCTGGGATAGTAATTAAGGGTTCGGCAGTTACCGGTTACGGAGAGGAGCTGATAAAATCAGGATTATCTATAGATTTCGGAATTGTGGAAACAGTAGCTCATTTTAAAGCGGCGTCTTATTTTTGTCCTGAGGTTGATTTTATAATTGATATAGGCGGACAGGATATAAAATGCTTTAAGATAAAAAATCACAGCATTGACAGTATAATGCTTAATGAAGCTTGTTCCTCCGGCTGCGGATCGTTTATTCAGACCTTTGCTCTTGCACTGGGCTATGACATATCCGACTTTGCCCAGCTTGGACTTATGGCTGAACATCCCGTGGATTTGGGATCACGATGCACAGTCTTTATGAACAGCAGCGTCAAACAGGCTCAGAAGGACGGTGCGACTGTTGAGGATATTTCCGCAGGATTGTCGTCTTCAATTATAAAAAACGCTATCTATAAGGTTATACGCGCAAGATCTCCTGAGGAGCTTGGTAAAAATATAGTTGTTCAGGGTGGAACCTTTTTAAACGACGCCGTTTTAAGAGCCTTTGAAAAAGAAATGGGCAGGAACGTTATAAGACCTGCTATATCAGGTCTTATGGGCGCGTTCGGCGCCGCGCTTTACGCAAAGGAAAAATCAAAAGGAATATCTTCAATAATTTCAGGCGCGGATCTCCAGAATTTCAGCTATACCTCGAAATCAGCGCAGTGCGGGGGATGCACTGCTAAATGCAGCCTTAATATTATAAATTTTGGAAACGGACGCAGGTTTATATCCGGAAACAAATGCGAAAAGGGCGCCGGTAAAACTAATTCAAGCGGAGACGAAAGTCTTTATGAGTTTAAATATAAATATGTATTGGATTTGTTTAAAAACAGCTCCGGTTCAAAGGTAAGAGTCGGAATACCTCTGGCTTTGAACTTTTATGAGCTGATTCCTTTCTGGAAAGCGTTTTTTGAAGAGCTTGATATGCAGATCGTATTTTCAGAGGAAAGCTCAAGAGATATCTATTATAAAGGACAGCATACAATACCGTCAGATACGGTCTGCTATCCGGCAAAGCTTGTTCACGGTCATATTGAAAGCCTCCTTGAGAAAAATGTCGATTTTATATTTTATCCCTGTATGAGCTATAATCTTGACGAGGGAGAAAGCGATAACCATTTCAATTGTCCTGTGGTCGCTTATTATCCGGAGCTTTTAAAGGCAAATAATCAGCGTCTGAACGACGGTAACTTTATTCATCCATATCTTGATCTAAACCGTGAAAAAAATGTTGTATCTGTTATGACAGACGTTCTTACCGGATACGGCGTTAAAAAATCTCAGGTAAAAATTGCGGTTAAGAAAGCCTTCAGCGCTCTTTCCGATTACAGAAATGAAATTTTCAACAAAGGAAACCGGATTATAAACAGGGCGCGGGAAAACGGTCAGAAGATAATTGTTCTTGCCGGACGTCCTTATCATATAGATAAGGAAATAAATCATGGAATACACAAGCTTATAACGAGTCTTGGCATGGCAGTAGTTTCGGAGGACGCGGTATTTCAGTACGGTCATTATCCCGATCCTCATGTTTTGAATCAGTGGAGCTATCATGCAAGATTATACAGAGCGGCACAGTATGTTACCACACAGCCGGATATGCAGCTTGTACAGCTTGTTTCATTCGGGTGCGGTATTGACGCTATAACAACTGACGAGGTCAGGGAAATTCTTGAATCTAAGGGTAAGCTATATACCCAGCTTAAAATAGATGAGATTAATAATCTGGGAGCTGCGAAAATAAGATTGAGAAGTCTTGTTGCGGCAATGGACGAGAGATAGAGTAAGAATAAAACACAGCCTCATATACGGTTTAATATTTTACCGATAGAAATAATAGCGTCGGCTGTGAAAGAAAGGGGATTTTTATGGATTATCCTGTCTTTAAAGAAGAAATGAAAAGCAGCTATACAATTCTTATACCGGATATGCTGCCGATCCATTTCAAGCTAATCATAAATATTCTAAAAAAGTACGGATATCACGTCGAGCTTTTACAGACGTCTACCAGAGCGGTTGTTGACGAGGGATTAAAAAATGTCCATAACGACACCTGCTATCCGGCTCTTCTTGTTATCGGGCAATTTATAAACGCTTTAAAAAGCGGAAAATACGATGTTAGTAGAACGGCGCTTATGCTTACGCAGACGGGCGGCGGCTGTCGTGCTTCAAATTATATACATTTGCTGCGCAAAGCTTTGAAAAAGGAATTTCCGCAGGTTCCGGTTATTTCTCTTAATTTAAGCGGACTGGAAAAGGGAAGCGGTTTATCGTTGACGCTTCCGTTATTGATTAAGGTTGTATATGCAGTTTTTTACGGCGATCTGCTAATGTCGCTGTATAACCAATGCAAGCCTTATGAAATTCACAGTGGTGAATCGGAAAGCGTCAGAGAAAAATGGCAGGAAAAGCTAACCACAATATTTGATAAAAGAGAATTTATTAAATGTAAAAAATATTGCCGAATGATTCTTGAGGATTTTGATAAAATAGAGCGTACCAAAGAAAAAAAGATCAGAGTCGGAATAGTCGGGGAAATATATGTAAAATATTCTCCGCTTGCTAACAATCATCTTGAGGAATTTCTGCTTTCAGAAGGGTGCGAGCCTATAGTACCGGCGCTTATGGAATTTGTAATGTATTGTCTTGCCGGTTCTGTTGCTGACGGCAAGCTTTATCAGACTAAGAATAAAAAGACGCTTATCAGCAAAATAGGATACGACTTTATTCATATGATCCAGAAAACTATAATCAAAACGATTAACGAGCACGGCGTTTTTGAAGCGCCCCATGATTTTGAGCATATAAAAAAGCTGGCTGATAAATATATAAGTCAGGGCGTCAATATGGGGGAAGGCTGGCTTATTCCGGCAGAAATGGCTGCTCTTGCTGAAACCGGAACCGAGAATATAATCTGTGCGCAGCCGTTTGGCTGTCTGCCTAATCATATTGTTGCAAAGGGCATGTCAAGAGTTATAAAAGAGGCATATCCCGGCGCAAATATAGTAGCAATCGACTATGATCCCGGCGCTACCAAGGTAAATCAGGAAAACAGAATAAAGCTTATGCTGGCTAACGCTAAAAAGTAAATAAAAAGCTCTGATATGATTATCAGAGCTTTTTATTTATTCTGTTAATATGTTAGTCTGTTTCTTTGGAGAATATCTTTAATTTCTTCTGTATCTCCGTAGGTTCTGATAAGGTGGTAGCCGGTTTTTTCACAGACTTTATTTACGAAATCGTCGCGTTCTTTCCTTGCAGGCAAATCATGAGATCGGTCGTCAAGCTCAATTAAAAATAAAACCTCCATATTATCAGGATTTATAAGAGCAAAGTCAATATGCTTTGAACTGATTTTCGGAAAAAATCTGCCAAATTCTTTTGTTTTATCAGTATCAACTTCTATAAGATCGGCAAGCCTGACCTTAGCAATTATACCATATCCGTATTTGTCTGTAACAGGTTTCAGCTTTTTATAGAAATTCCATTCATTTTTAGTAAGCAATAGCTTTTTTTGATAAGGAAGGAAGCTTCCGGAATTTCTCTTTGAAAGGCACAGCCTATATATAAAGTATAATATAAGAATAATAACAGCAATAGCGGCAATCTGTTCAGGCTTCATTGATTGTCTCCTGTTTTTTTAACGGCTTCGTCGAGAATACGGTCTGCCGCTTCTTCCTTAGTCATAATAGGAAGCTCTTCTTCAAAGCTTTTGGTTATAAGCGTAAGGACATTTGTATCTGTACCGAATCCTGCGCCTTCAATTTTCAGATTATTTGCCGCAATCATATCGCAACCCTTTTTATAAAGCTTTTTTCGTGAATTTTCAATAAGATTTTCTGTTTCCATGGAAAATCCGCAGATAAACTGATTTTTTTTACGATTTTTACATACGGCGGAAAGTATATCGTCAGTTCTTTCCAGATTAATTGTTATAGTCTGTTCTGATTTTTTGATTTTATCTGTCTCTGCTTTTATTGGTCTGTAATCAGCAACTGCGGCAGCCATTATAATTATATCGGCGCTGCTTGAATATTTTATTACTGCATTATACATTTCAAGCGCGCTGAGTACATTAATTGTATTGACAAAAGGAGGCGGCTCAATGCTTGTTCTTCCGCTGACAAGCGTAACTTCGGCTCCGCGCAGCATTGCTCTGCATGCTGCCGCATATCCCATTTTCCCGGTAGAATGGTTTGTTATAAATCTTACCGGATCAATTGATTCCGAGGTGGCTCCCGCAGTAACAAGTACTTTTTTTCCACTGAGATCTTTTTTACATGCCGTTTCTTTCAGAATATAGGATAGCAGCGTTTTTTCAGACGGCATTTTACCCGTTCCGCTGTCGCCGCAGGCGAGCCTGCCGCTATCTGGCGGAACGACCGTCCAACCGTACTCCGCAAGCTTTTTAAGATTATTCTGTACAACCGGATTCAGATACATGTTGGTGTTCATGGCGGGAGCAACGATTTTCGGACATCTGCATGCCAGAGCGGTTGTTGTAAGCATATCGTCGGCAATACCGTATGCAAGCTTTGCAATTACGTTTGCGGTTGCAGGGGCGATTAGAAGAACGTCTGCTTTTTTGGCCGCTGAGATATGTTTTACATCAAATTCAAACATTCTGTCAAACGTATCTGTCATGCATTTACTGTTTGTCAGAGTTTCAAATGTGAGCGGAGATATAAATCTGCACGCATTTTCCGTCATCATTACGTTTGTATCCGCATTAAGCTTGACAAGCGAGCTGCACAGGCCTGCAATTTTATAGGCGGCTATTCCTCCTGTAATACCAATCAATACTGACTTTCCGTTAAGCATCTGTTTTCCTCCCGTGCTTATTAAATATTATGTTCAGCCCCTTTAGAAGAAGTTTTTTGTCGATTATAATTTCGTTTCTGCAGAAAGGAATAATTTTACCTGCGTTTCCTCCGGTGGCTATTATTTTAGGTCTATATCCAAGCTCTTCGGAGAGCCTTTCGCATATACCGTCTATACATGAGGCAGTTCCGTAAATAATTCCGCTTTCGATGGATTCGGACGTATTTTTGCCTATTATAGATTCCGGCGGCGAGCCAAGCTTAATTTGAGGAAGCAGAGCCGTATTCTTTATAAGAGAATTCAAGGCTGTCGTTACTCCAGGAAGAATCATACCCCCGATAAATTCCTTATTCTTATTGACAATTGATATTGTTGTGGCGGTTCCCATGTCAATTATTATAATCGGCGCACCATATTCGTAAACTGCTCCGACCGCGTCTGCTATGCGGTCGCTGCCAACCCTTTCAGGCTTATCAGTCTTTATTACAATGCCGGAAGCGGTAATATTACTTACTATAAGAGGCTCTATTCCAAATTCTGAAATAATTATATTTTTTATCAGACCTGTTAAAAGAGGAACGACAGAGGAAATAACCGCGCCTTCTATTTTGCTTACTTCCCAAGCTTTAATAATACGGGTTATTCTTTCTAGATAATCGACCTCAATTTCGGATATGTCAGTCATGATTTTTTCGTGCGTTAATATTTTTCCGGAATTTATAAGGCCGACAGCTACAGTCGTGTTTCCGATGTCAACGGCAAGTATCATTTGATTTCACCGTGAGTTTCGTAGCGAAATATCTTATCTATTCTGTTTTTTTCATCAGTCAGCACAACCTTAGGTCTGAATGTTTCAGCTTCCTTTTCATCCATCTGAGCGTAAGCCATTATTATAACGATATCTCCTACTGCGGAGCATCTGGCGGCGGCTCCGTTCAGGCAAACTACGCCCGAATTCGGTTCTCCGCATATGACGTATGTTTCAATGCGGCTGCCGTTAGTAACGTTTACAACCTGAACCTTTTCATATTCAAGGATACCGGCGGCTTTCATTAATTCTGAATCGACGGTTATACTGCCGACGTAATTCAGATCGGCTTCCGTTACTCTTGCCCTGTGTATTTTTCCTTTAAGCATCGTCAGAGTCATATATTCAGTTCCTTTCAGCTATAAAATTGTCGATCAGCCTGGTTTTTCCGAAATAAACTGCCGCAGCTATAAGTACGTTGCCTTTTATTTCATTAACCGGCTCTATGCTGTCCGCGTCCACTGCTTTGACATAATCTATTTTAGCAAGCGGTTCCGTTTCAATTTGCGATTTTATAAACGAAATGATTTCAGAAACGTCTGTTTCGCCGTTCATTATCATGTAACGGCCTGCATTAAGCGCCTTAAATATTACTGTGGCAGCTTTTCGTTCTTCAGAATTAAGATAAGTATTTCTTGAGCTTTTAGCAAGTCCGTCCTCTTCTCTTACAATGGGACAACCTATAATTTCAATTCCAAAGCTGAGATCGCGGACCATACGTTTTATAACGGCGAGCTGCTGAGCGTCCTTCTGACCGAAATATGCCCTGTCGGGGGCGACTATGTTAAAAAGCTTGCTTACAACGGTGCAGACTCCTCTGAAATGTCCTGGGCGTCTGATTCCGCAAAGCTCATCTGTAGGACCGGTCATATCTACAAATGTAGAAAAATTGTTTTCATACATTTCAGAAACGTCCGGGGCAAAAATCAGATCTGCTCCTGATTTCCTGCATTTATCAGCGTCGCTTTCAAGATTTCTGGGATAATCCTCAAAATCCTCGTTGGGACCGAATTGTATAGGATTTACGAAAATGCTGACAACCGTTTTGTCATTTTCTAATGAACGGCTTATCAGACTCAGATGTCCTTCATGCAGATAACCCATTGTAGGAACCAGACCTATTTTATACCCCTTGCTTTTCCATTCTGATATTATTTCTCTGACTTCATTTATAGTTTTAACAATTTTCATAATATTAACATTCCTTCTCAAGCTGTTTAAAATCTATGTCGTCGGACATTTTGAAGCTGTTTTCATCAGACGGAAAAACGCCTGATTTTATATCGCTTATATATTTTTTAAAGGCGTCTTTCATAGCTTCGCCTATATTTCCGTACTTTTTTACAAACTTAGGAGTAAAATCCGAATACATTCCCAGCATGTCCTGATAGACCAATACCTGACCGTCGCAGCCGGTTCCCGCGCCTATGCCGATCGTTGGAATTTTTAGTATATCTGTAATATATTCTGCAAGCTTATCCGGCACGCATTCCATAACAACTGCGCATGCACCCGCCGATTCAACAGCCCTTGCGTCGCTGATAATTTTTTTGGCCGCTTCAATGTTTTTACCCTGTACCTTGAAACCGCCGAACATATTTACCGACTGGGGGGTCATTCCTATATGTGCCACAACAGGTATGGACGCTTCCGTAATCGCCTTGATATGATCAGAAAATTCCTTCCCGCCTTCAAGCTTTACCGCGTTGGCGCGGCCTTCCTTCATTAGTCTGCCTGCATTGAAAACAGCGTCGTAAACGCTTGTCTGATACGACATAAACGGCATATCGGCAACGACTACGGCGTTTTTGACTCCTCTGCTGACGGCGGCCGTATGATGTATCATATCTTCCATTGTAACCGAAATAGTATCCTCATATCCCAGCATAACCATTCCCAGCGAATCTCCGACCAGTATCATTTCAACGCCTGCTTCGTCAATCAGCCTTGCGGTGGAATAATCATAGGCAGTCAACATAGCGATGCGGTCGTGAACTGACTTTTGCTTCATAATTGTTGCAACCGTATTTTTCATATTATTTTCCTCCGTTAATTTACTTGCCCGCGGTGGATATACGCCTTGAAAGGTCGTATTCGCATGCGGTCATATATTTTATATTATACCACTCCTGCATATAAAATACAAGAAAATTCAGGATTTCATTATATATTAAACTAAATAGGCTTAATAGCTATTGTATGAACGAAAATCTTGTTTTCTTAAAGCTTTTATAGTATAATATAAGAAACGGAGGTAAACCTTATGAAAATAAAGGGCGTAATATTTGATATGGACGGGCTTATGCTGGATACCGAAAAGCTGTTGACACGTTTTTGGACTGAGGCGGCTGAAAAATTCGGTTATCAAATGAAGAAAGAGCATGTTCTCGGAATACGGAGCCTGGCGGCTGTTTTTGCAGAACCGAAGCTTAAAGGAATATTCGGGGATGGGTTTGACTATAAATCCATCAGAGCGGAGCGGATTCGTCTTATGAATGATTATATAGAGAAATTCGGCGTTGAAAAGAAAAAAGGTCTTGACGAGCTTCTCAATTACCTTAAAGGTAAATATAAAATTTCGGTCGCAACGGCAACCGATTATGAAAGAACGGAAATTTATTTGAAAAAAGCCGGGGTTTGGGGATTTTTTGATAAGGTAATATGCGGTCCGATGGTGGATAACGGTAAACCGGCGCCGGATATCTATCTTAAGGCGTGCAGAGAGCTTGAATTAAAGCCGGAAGAATGCGCTGCGCTGGAGGATTCGCCTAACGGTGTACTGTCTGCTTTTAGGGCAGGATGCCTTCCCATTATGATTCCGGATCTTTCCGAGCCCGATGAAAAAACAATCGAAATGCTTTATGCAAAGGCTTATGATCTTAAAGAGGTAATAGAAATATTGAAGTCTAAGGAATAAATAATTATATGAAATTCATAAT
>ENA-OYWZ01001480-OYWZ01001480.1-human-gut-metagenome-genome-assembly--contig:-NODE-1480-length-9956-cov-4.304010_pt1 | contig 9956 bp, 8 predicted proteins | sample MGYA00244841_ERZ653414 | MGnify/ENA primary metagenome ERZ653414 (study PRJEB26926, sample SAMN06164894) | human gut metagenome | biome: ENVO:00009003; feature: ENVO:2100002; material: ENVO:00002003... | reverse complement strand
CGTGGAATAGTCGGCTCATGGCAATGAGGGTATCCAACTCCGGTACACCGCCGTCACTCTCCCATTTGCTCACCGCCTGGCGGGTCACTCCCATACGCTCGGCCAGCTGCTCCTGGGTCAGGCTGCGCTCTTTGCGGAAAGTGCGGTCGGGAATAAACGATAGGTTATGAAAGTTTTAGTCGTAGGCGGCGGTGGCCGCGAACATGCCGTCGTCGATGCGTTGTCGCGTTCGCCGCAGGTTTCGAAGATATATTGCGCTCCCGGCAATGCGGGTATCGCTCGTCAGGCCGAGTGTGTGCCGGTCAAGGATACCGATGTCGAGGGATTGCTTTCCCTTGCTCGTGAAAAAGAGATCGACCTCACGGTGGTAGGACCCGAAGCGGCGCTCGTGGCCGGTATCGTCGATCGCTTCCGTGAGGAGGGACTTCGTATTTTCGGCCCGACGAAGGCGGCGGCCCGCATCGAGTCGAGCAAGGAGTTTGCAAAAGATCTGATGGGGCGGTACGGTATTCCGACGGCCGGTTACCGGGCGTTCGACGATTACCGGAAGGCTTCGGAGTACGTTCGTTCGCGCCCTCTGCCCGCCGTCCTGAAATACGATGGTCTGGCTGCGGGAAAGGGTGTCGTTATCGCCCGGACGATGGAGGAGGCCGATGCCGCGTTGCGCGACATGTTGCTGGACGACAAGTTCGGCAAGGGACGTGTGGTCGTGGAGGATTTTCTGACCGGACCCGAATTTTCGTTCATGTGTTTCGTGTCGGGGCGCAAGGTGCTGCCGATGGTGCTGGCGCAGGATCACAAACGGGCGTTCGACGGCGATGAAGGTCCCAATACGGGCGGTATGGGAGCATACTCCCCGCTGCCGTTCATTACTCCGGAAGACGAGGCTTTCGCATTGGAAAAGGTGATGCAGCGCACGGCCGACGCTCTCTGCGACGAGGGATGTCCTTTCACGGGCGTGCTTTACGGCGGTTTGATGAAGACCCCGCAGGGAATCCGCGTGATCGAGTTCAACGCCCGTTTCGGCGATCCCGAAACCGAAGTGGTGCTGCCCCGCCTGAAGAGCGACATTTACGATATTTTCAGCGCCGTAGCCGACGGACGGGATCCGGGCGAGGCCGAGTGGCACGACTTTGCGACTCTGGGGATCGTGCTGGCATCGAAAGGATATCCCGGCTCCTATGAGAAGGGGTATGAAATTACGGGAACGGAGCAGGTGGACGGCGTAGTGTACCACATGGGCACGGCGATAAAAGAGGGGCGGCTCGTTACCTCGGGCGGCCGGGTGATGATCGTCGTCTGTCGGGGTGCCGACCCGGAGCAGGCCAGGTGCCGGGCGCTCGAGGAGGTCCGGAAAATCGGTTGCGAGAATCTTTTCTATCGATCCGATATCGGTATGAAGGCTCTTTCGTTTTTAGTGAAAAAATAGTTATATTTGTCCTTCGAATCCCTGGATGGGACGGATAAAGCAATCTTTAAAATCAAAACAATATATGGTAATCAGCGGAAAAGAATTAGCGGCGGCTTGCAAGGCCAAGATGGCCGAGCAGGTGAAGACATTCCCGGAGAAATACGGCCGGCTGCCCCATTTGGTAGTGGTGCTGGTCGGTGAGGATGCGGGCAGCGTATCCTATGTGACGGGTAAGACGAAGGCTGCCGACGAGGTCGGTATCCTGAATACGACGATTCGCAAGCCGGCGGACATCTCGGAGGAGGAGTTGTTGAAAATTATCGACGACCTCAATGCCGACGATACGGTGGACGGAATTTTGATCCAGCTGCCGCTGCCGAAACATATCGATTCGGATAAGGTGATCGCACGGATTCGTCAGGAGAAGGATGTGGATGGCTTCCACCCCCTCAATGTGGCGGCTCTCTGGCAGAAACAGCCCTGCGTGCTGCCCTGTACGCCGAAGGGTATCATGAAGCTTCTGAAGGATTCGGGCGTGGAGCTGGCCGGACGCAAAGCCGTTGTGATCGGCCGCAGTACGATCGTGGGGCTTCCCGTTGCCAAGCTGTTGCTCGATGAGAATGCTACGGTGACCATTACTCACAGCCGGACGAAGAACCTGGCGGATGTGACACGCGAAGCGGAGATTCTGGTCGTGGCGATCGGCCGTCCGAAGTTCGTTACGGCGGACATGGTGGGCGACGGTGCGGTGGTGATCGACGTGGGTGTCAATCGTGATCCCGAAACGGGGAAATTGTGCGGCGACGTCGATTTCGAGGCTTGCGAGCCGAAGGCTTCGCTGATCACGAAAGTGCCCGGCGGGGTAGGTCCGATGACGATCGCCTGTCTGATCGAGAATACGATCGAGGCATTCCTCAAAAAAGTTGCGAAATAGATTCCGGGTATCTGTGCAATCGTGCCGAATGAGGACGGATTGCCTTGATGCGGATTATATCTCGATATCAGGGGCAGACGCAAGGAAAAACCTTGCGTCTGCTTTTTTATTTGTTTTACAAGGGCCGAACTGCCTGTTTTTTGTGAATACGTGGGAGGGGAGAGGTCCGGGCGGTCGGGTTTCAGAGGATTCGCACCGGCCATAAAAAATAAGGGAGGATTCATTGCGAATCTTCCCTTATTTTGAAGAGCAAGTCCCCGGACTTACTTTTTCATCGTCTTCAGTTTCTCTGTCAGGATCGGAACGACCTTGTGCACGTCGCATACGATACCCACGTCGGCGACGTTGAAGATCGGAGCGAATTTATCCTTGTTCACGGCGATGATGAAGTCCGACTCCTCCATACCGGCCAGGTGCTGGATCGCACCCGAGATACCCATGGCGAAGTAGAGGTCCGGACGAACCGTTTTACCGGTCTGTCCGACCTGTCGCTCGTGTGCGAGAATACCTGCATCGACCATCGCACGCGAAGCCGATACTTCGGCACCGAGCACGTCGGCAAGCTCGCGCAGGGTCTGGAACCCTTCTGCCGTGCCGACACCGCGGCCGCCCGAAACGAGTACTTTGGCTTCCGTAATGTCGATCATATTCTTCTGTTCCTTGACCGTTTCCAGAATCCGTACGCGGAACTTCGATTTGTCGAAATTGATTTTTACGTCCTCGACCTTTCCTTTGCGGGTCGGATCGGCCGCTTTGGCACGCATCACACCGGGGCGTACCGTGGACATCTGGGGACGATGTTCCTTGCAGATGATCGTTGCCATCAGGTTGCCGCCGAAGGCAGGACGCGTCATCAGCAGGTCGCCGTCTTCCGAAATGTCGAGACCGGTACAGTCGGCGGTAAGTCCCGTGCCGATGCGTGCCGAAAGACGCGGACCGAGGTCGCGGCCGATGCTGGTGGCACCGATCAGCAGAATGCTGGGCTTGCGCTCGTGGATTACCTGGGTGATGGCCTGTGCGTAAGGCTCGGTGGTGTACTGGGCGAGTTCGTCGGCTTCGATCGAAAGGACCACGTCGGCTCCGGCTGCGATCAGCTCGTCGGCCTTGTCTTTGACTCCTTTGCCGAGCAGCAGGGCGATTACCTGCTCATGGAGTGCGTCGGCCAGTTCGCGGGCTTTTCCCAGAAGTTCGAGAGCGACGTTCTGAACGACTCCGTCACGCTGTTCGACGAACACGTAAACGTTTTTATATTGAGATTTATCCATCTTGGTAAGTAACTGTGTTTTTTATGAACGTTTTCAGCGGGCTGGACCGAAAGGATTCGGCTTTTGCCGGGTGCAGAAAACGACTGTTGTAAATGAACGATCGGTAATTTACAGCTTCGCAGTTGCCGGGGCCGATCAGATTATGAATTTTTCTTGCAACTTCTCGACGATCAGATCGGCTGCTTCGGCCGGCTCCAGCTCGAAGACCTTACCTGCGGATTTCGCACCCTTCGTGAAGGATTTGAAGACGCGGGTCGGCGAACCGTTGAGGCCGAGTTTCGACTCTTCGACGGAGATGTTGTCGAAACCCCAGACTTCCACCTGCTTGTCGTATGCCTCCACGATGCCGCGTACCGACATATAACGGGGCCGGTTGGCCGAAGAGAGTACGGTTACCACGCACGGGGTTTCCACCTCGAGCAACTGATACCCCTCTTCCGTCCATTTCTTGACGACGAGCCGGTTTCCTCCTTCGTATTTAATGCCTTCGAGGTAGGTCACCTGCGGCAGACCGAGGTGTTCGGCGATCTGCGGGCCTACCTGGGCCGTGTCGCCGTCGATAGCCTGACGACCGGTAATTACCAGGTCGAACTCCAGCATGCGGAGAGCACCGGCGATAGCGTTCGAAGTCGCCAGCGTATCGGCACCGGCGAATTTGCGGTCGCTCAGATGAATCGCACGGTCGGCACCCATTGCGAAGGCTTCGCGCAGGATGTCGTCGGCCTGCGGAGGACCCATCGTGATAACGGTGACGTGTGCGCCGTACTGGTCTTTCAGCTCCAGAGCCATTTCGAGTCCCGCCTTGTCGTCGGGGTTCATGATGCTGGGCACACCGTCGCGGATCAGCGTTCCCGTAACGGGATCGAGGCGGATTTCCGTCGTATCGGGAACCTGTTTTATACAAACTACAATTTTCATTCGAATATCTGTTTTTTATTGTTTTTACCTTATGTGTCCTTGCGAGGGGAGTACGACCGGCTTCGGGGTTTATTCCGGAACCGGATGCACGGTCGCCCGCCGCTATTTCAACAGTGCCGACGAAATCACCATCCGCTGTACTTCGGAAGTACCTTCGTAAATTTCGGTGATCTTGGCATCGCGCATCATGCGCTCAACGGGGTATTCGCGCGTGTAGCCGTATCCGCCGTGGAATTGCACGGCCTTGGTCGTCACTTCCATTGCGGTTTCCGCTGCAAAGAGCTTGGCCCGGGCGGCATCGACCGAGAACGGGAGCTTCTGGTCTTTCTTGAAGGCTGCGGCACGTACCAGCAGGCGGGCAGCTTCGATTTTGGTATCCAGGTCTGCCAGTTGGAACTGGGTGTTCTGGAACTGTCCGATCGTCCGTCCGAACTGTTTGCGCTCCTTGACGTATTTCACGGTTTCATCCATCGCCCCCTGCGCGATGCCGAGGGCTTGCGAAGCGATACCGACACGGCCGCCGTCGAGGGTCTTCATAGCGATGCTGAAGCCCTTGCCGACCTTGCCGAGCAGATTCTCCTTGGGAACGATGCAGTTCTCGAAAATCAACTCGCAGGTCGCTGAACCGCGGATACCCATCTTCTTCTCTTTCTTGCCGATCGAGAACCCGGGGAAGTCGCGCTCGACGATGAATGCCGAGATACCGCGCGTACCCTGCGACTTGTCGGTCATCGCCATCACGATATAAACGTGTGCGTAAGCGGCGTTGGTGATGAAGATTTTGTTGCCGTTCAGGATATAGTGGTCGCCTGCATCGACTGCCGTGGTCTGCTGTGCCGCAGCATCCGTACCGGCGTTGGGCTCCGTGAGGCCGAAAGCGCCGAGCCATTCGCCCGAGCAGAGCTTGGGCAGGTATTTCATTTTCTGTTCTTCGGTACCGTGCTCATAAATTGGAGCGGCGCAGAGCGACGTGTGTGCCGATACGACCACGCCCGTAGTGGCGCATACGCGCGACAGCTCTTCGACGGCCATCGAATAAAGGATGTTGTTGCCGCCTGCACCGCCGTAGTTGACGGGGAAGGGAATACCGAAGATTCCCAGTTTTGCCATTTTCTCTACGGTTTCCACAGGGAAACGCTCCTCTTCGTCGATTTCGGCAGCCAGAGGTTTCACCTCGTTTTCGGCAAATTCGCGGATCATTTGCCGGAACAGCTGCTCGGTTTTGGTCAATTCGAAATTCATTTTATAAGTATGGTTTTTTAATGATTTTAAACAGTCATACCGCCATCTACGCTCAAAACGGCACCATTGACGTAGGCCGCTTCGTCGGATGCGAGGTAGAGATAGGCGGCGGCGATCTCCTCGGGACGACCCAGGCGACCTACGGGAACTTTGGCCCGCATGCCGTCGAGTACGTTCTCGGGCATCTTGGCAACCATTTCGGTTTCGATGAAGCCCGGGGCTACGGCATTGACCGTGATACCCTTACGTCCCAGTTCGCGGGCCATCGTTTTGGTCATACCGATCAGGCCGGCTTTCGTGGCCACGTAGTTGGTCTGGCCGAAGTTGCCGTAAAGCCCTACTACCGACGAGGCATTGACGATGCGTCCGTAGCCGGCTTCGAGCATGTAGTTCAACACGGCCTTGCAGCAGTAGAACGTGCCCGAAAGATTGACGTCGATCACGTTCTGCCACTGTTCGACGGTCATTTTCTTGAGCGTGCTGTCGTTGGTGATGCCGGCATTGTTGATCAGGATGTCGATCTTGCCGAACTTGTCGGCGACGCGCTTGGCCGCAGCGGTTACCGCCTCGAAATCGCTCGTATCGACCTTGTCGAAGGTGATGGCGAGCCCTTCGGCTGCGGCTTTTTTCTCCATTTCCTTACCGCGGGCTTCGTTACGTGCCCATACGACTACCTGTGCGCCTTCGCGTGCGAAACGCAGTGCCGTTGCTTCGCCGATACCGGCCGTGCCGCCCGTGACGATGGCGACTCTGTTCTCAAGTCTTTTCATGGTTATCTCTTTTTAGATGAATTCTTTGTTGTGTTTGAGTTTGGCGGTGCCCGTGATGCACTCTTTGCCGGCAGCATCGAGCAGCAGGCATTTGATCGTACCGATGTGTTTTTCGGTGTTTACGTCGATTACTTCGAATTCGGCCGTATATTTCTCCCCGGCGAAGACGGGTGCACGGAACGACATCTCCTGCGAGAGATAGATGGTGCCCTGTCCCGGGAAGAGCATTCCGAAGACCTTCGAGAATACGGAGGCCGAAAGGAATCCGTGCACGATGGGACGGCCGAACGGGGTTTTGGCTGCGAATTCCGGATCGAGGTGGATCGGGTTTTTGTCGCCCGTGATTTCGGCGAAAGCGATCACGCCTTCCTGCGTATAGGTCACTTCGTGACGGTATTTATCTCCTGTTTTGATCATGGCGGGCCTATTTTTTCATGGGTTTAAGATCCTTGGACACGATCAGGTGCGCTTCGGTAGCGGCCTGAACCTGTTCGACGGTGAATTCGGGATTGATTTCCGTCAGCACGATGCCTTCCGGGGTAATCTCCATGACGCCCATTTCGGTTACGATCATGTTCACGGAGCCTTTGGCCGTCAGCGGCAGCGTACCTTTCTTGAGGATTTTGGGTGCGCCTTTGGCCGTGTGCTCCATGGCAAGGATCACCTTGTCGGCACCCGTGAGCAGGTCCATCGCACCGCCCATGCCGGGAGCTTTCTTGCCCGGGATGATCCAGTTGGCCAGGTCGCCTTTTTCATCGACCTGCAAGGCTCCCAGTACCGAAGCGTTCACATGACCGCCGCGGATGAGGCCGAGCGAGGTGTCGCTGTCGAAGCACGAGGCGCCCTCGAGGGCCGTGACGAATCCGCCGCCGGCATTGATAAATTCGGGGTCTTCCTCGCCCGGTGCGGGGGTCGGGCCCATACCGAGCAGGCCGTTTTCGCTCTGCAGGAAGATTTGAACGCCTTCCGGCAGGTAATCGGGGACGGCCGTCGGCAGTCCGATACCGAGGTTCACCACGTCGCCGTCTTTGAGTTCCATCGCCACGCGTTTGGCGATGATTTCTCTGATCTGTTCCTTTTCCATAGATTTATGTCGTTTTTGTCTGTTCGTCGTACTGTCTTGAAACGGGGCGGTTCTGGAATCCGGGACCGTTTCCTATTTGCGGTGCATTCTGCGGGCCATCTCCTGGGCGATGAACGACGCCACGTCGTCGGCGTAGGTGTTCATGCCGAAGCCGGCGTCATAGCCCAGCTCTTTGGCCAGTTCGTGCGAGATGCGCGGGCCGCCGCACGCCAGAATCACTTTGTCGCGCAGCCCTTCGGCTTCGAGCATTTCGACCAGCTCCGTGAGGTTCTTGATATGGATATCCTTCTGGGTCACCGTCTGCGAAACCAGCAGGGCGTCGGCCTTGAGTTCGATCGCTTTGGCGATGAACTCTTCGTTGGTCACCTGGCTGCCCATGTTGAGGGCTTCGAACATCTCGTAGCGCTCCAGTCCGTAGTGGCCTGCGAAGCCTTTCATGTTCATAATGGCGTCGATACCTACCGTATGGGCGTCCGTGCCGGTGCTGGCGCCGATCACCACGATCGGGCGGCCGATCTGCTCGCGGATGAAGCTGTCCGTTTCGGCCATGTCCCATTTGGTCGATTCGACTTTCGGGACATGGATATTCGAATAATCGACCGTATGGGTGCAGCTTCCGTAGCAGTTGAAGAACGTGTAACCGGCCGTCAGCTCCCGGTGGAATACCACCTGCGGGTTCTCGAAGCCCATCTTTTTCATCAACTGTTTGGCCGCTTCGATGGCTTCGTCGCCGGCGGGCACGGGCAGTGTGAAACTCAACTGCGTTTTGCCGTCGTTCATTGTGTCGCCGTAGGGCTTTATCTTTTTCAGGTCGAGGGTCTGGTCGAAATCCCTGCCTTCGGTTGAATATAATCCTCCACTCATAGAATCAATATGCTAATATAGTTAAAATAAGGCGTTTGGTCGTACTTGCAGCATCGGAATATCATTTTTTCGCTGCGGCGCGACTGCCGTTTTTCATAATCTCCACGAAGGGGTTGTAGTAGTTGCGGCCCTTGCTGCTCACGCCCTCCAGACCCTTGCCGCCGTTCATGGGGCGTTTGATGTCGGCGAAGATTCCCTTCTCGAGCGCCGAGAAGAGTCCCTCTTTTTCGAGGCGTTCGAGAAGTGCGGTAGCTTTGTCCAACACCTCCTTGGCACGTTTGCGGATCAGTCCGCCTTCCTTGAACTCCACTTCGTCGCCGATGTTCTTCATGTTGTTGAAGATGTAGCGGGCGTTCTCGATGGAAAGGTAGCGGTCCGACATGAACGGGGTGTGGATGGCTTCGGTCGGCATACCTAACAACTGAATGCCCTGCGAAGTCCAGATGCCCACCATGTTGAACAGTGCGTCCTGGATATGTCCCCGGAAGATGTTGCCGGTCATGAACTTCGTCGGCGGCATATATTTCAGCGGAGCCTTGGGGAAGATCTCGCGGGTCATCTGCGCCTGCGCCAGCTCGTAGAGGAAGCCGTTTTCGAGCATCGGATCCATCTCGAAGGCGTGTCCCAGACCCATTTGCTCCTCGGGCAGGCCGGCCAGCAGGGCCAGTTGTTCGTTGATCAGGTCGGAAGCCAGCACCGTGTGAGCCTCCTCGACCGCGTCGGCTGTGGTGAGGTAGTTGTCCTCGCCCGTGTTGATGATTACGCCGGCGAAGCCGTTGATTACGCGCGACATATATTGATCGACCAGCGTGCGCTGCATGTTGATGTCGCGGAACAGAATGCCGTACAGAGCGTCGTTGAGCATCACATCCAGACCTTCGAGTGCGCCCATTACGGCGATCTCGGGCATGCAGAGGCCCGAGCAGTAGTTGCACAAGCGGATGTAGCGGCCGACCTCTTCGCCTACTTCGTCCAGAGCCTTGCGCATGATGCGGAAGTTCTCCTGGGTGGCGAACGTACCGCCGAATCCCTCGGTCGTCGCGCCGTAGGGCACGTAGTCGAGCAGGCTCTGGCCCGTGGTGCGGATTACGGCGATGATGTCGGCGCCCTGTCGGGCTGCGGCCTGCGCCTGTACGACATCTTCGTAGATGTTACCCGTCGCTACGATTACGTAGAGGTAGGGGCGCGGCCCTTCGCCGATGGTGGCGATGTAGTTTTCTCGACGCTGGCGGTTGGCTGCGATTTTGGCGATGCTGGCGTCGATATACGGTTTCAGCGCCGCTTCGCGCTCGGCTGCCGTACATACGGCCGAGCGGGTGATGTCGAGTTTGCCGGCAGCGATCTGCTCGGCGATTTGCTGGGGCGTGAGTCCCGTTTCGACGATCGCGTTGCCGAGGAAGAACAGGGCGCCTTCGCCCAATACGTTTTTCTCCCGCAGCTCTTCCACCACCACGTTCGGCAGCGGTAC
>ENA-OYWZ01001475-OYWZ01001475.1-human-gut-metagenome-genome-assembly--contig:-NODE-1475-length-9988-cov-5.149300_pt1 | contig 9988 bp, 21 predicted proteins | sample MGYA00244841_ERZ653414 | MGnify/ENA primary metagenome ERZ653414 (study PRJEB26926, sample SAMN06164894) | human gut metagenome | biome: ENVO:00009003; feature: ENVO:2100002; material: ENVO:00002003... | reverse complement strand
TTCGGGTCACACCGTTCTCTGCGACAAAATAGTTACTTGTCACTATTAAGCCTTGCAGAAATGGGCATTTCCGTCACCATCGTTCAGCGGCCGAAGCAGCTATTAGCGCCGCTGGATGCGGATATGGCGAGCTTTGTCCATGCGGAAATGCGCAGACACGGCGTGGCTCTGCGGTTGGGCGAAACCGTCACCGGATTCCGACAGGACGGAGATTCCGTGCTGACCCTGTTGGAAGAAAGTGAGCCGCTGCATTCGGATATGGTGCTGCTGGCCATCGGTGTTACCCCGGATACGCATTTGGCAAAAGAAGCCGGACTCAAACTTGGTATTCGTGGCAGCATCGCTGTCAACGAGCGGATGGAAACCTCCGTGCCGGACATCTACGCTGTGGGCGATGCCGTAGAGGTCACCCATTTCGTGACCGGGCAGAAAGCATTGATTTCTCTGGCGGGGCCTGCCAACAAGCAGGGACGAATTGCTGCTGATAATATTTGCGGCGGAAGCAGCCGTTTTACCGGCTCTCAGGGTTCGTCTGTTCTGAAATTGTTTAGCTTGACAGCGGCATCCACGGGGATCAATGAAAAAACGGCGCAGGCAGCAGAGATCGCTTACGACAAAGTTGTACTTTTCCCGGCATCCCACGCTGCCTATTATCCCGGCGCACGGTCTATGGCAATGAAGGTACTGTATGAAAAAGAAAGCCTGCGGCTGCTGGGTGCGCAGATCGTTGGCGGCGACGGTGTGGACAAGCGCATTGATGTACTGGCAACGGCCATTCGCGCAAAAATGACAGCTTTGAAACTGACGGAGCTTGACCTTTCCTATGCGCCGCCCTATTCCTCTGCCAAAGACCCGGTCAATATGGCCGGTTTTATGATCGAGGATTTGGAGAGCGGGAAGGTACGGCAGTTCCATTGGAATGAGGTTGAGGACTTGCCTTGCGATGGCAATGCGACACTGCTGGATGTCCGTACGGAAGGCGAATATCGGCGTGGGCACTTGAATGGATTCCGCAATATTCCACTGGACGATCTGCGGGAGCACTTGGACGAGTTAGACCGGGGTAAGCCTGTTTATGTGAATTGCCAGACAGGGCTTCGCAGTTATCTGGCCTGCCGGCTTTTGACGCAGTATGGTTTTACCTGTGCCCATCTCTCCGGCGGATACAGCTTTTATCGGGCCGTAACAAAAGAGCAGCAGACAGCGCGGAGCGCCTATCCCTGCGGAATGGAGAAGCTATGAGTGAAAATCTATTTGGCTTGACGGTTGCGGCAGATAAAGGCTTGGATGACCTGCAATGCCAGCGCCTTTTAAGCGAAAACCGCAGGTATCAGGAAGTCATGCTGCAATACCGCTGTGCGCTGAAAGCGCTTGAAAGCCGGTTGGAAATTCTGAACGAAGAGTTTTCATTGCAGCATGACCGCAATCCGATAGAAAGTATGAAAAGCCGCTTGAAGTCGCCGTCCAGCATTATGAATAAGATGCAGAAGCGCGGACTTCCTCTGGATTTTCCGACCATGCAGGCAAATATCATGGATGTTGCCGGTGTGCGTGTGATCTGCTCTTTCGAGGAGGATGTGTTCTTTTTGGCAAAGTGCTTAAAAAATCAGTCTGACATTGAAATCATCACAGAGAAAGATTATATTTCACACCCTAAGCCAAATGGCTATCGCAGTCTGCACCTAACGATCCGGCTGCCGGTATTCTTTGCTGAAAAAGAGATCCGTGTGCCGGTGGAGATACAACTCCGTACAATCGCTATGGACTTCTGGGCAAGCCTTGAGCATACCATCCGCTATAAGAAAAACTTGCCGATAAATGCTGAAGTCGAAACTGAACTGAAAGAGTGCGCCGATTCCAGCAGAGAGTGGGACACCAAAATGGAAAGATTATTGCATTTGATGCGCTAAAAATGCTAATTTGGAGTTCTTTTATGTTGTGCATCAAACTGCACCCCCTAACATCGAAACTGCACCCCCTAAAATCAAAAATGCACCCCCCTCTGAACCGTAGTTGCACCCCCTTACTGGGTTTCTATCAAAATTAGAGTCATTTGCCAAAACACACAGGTACGAACTCTTTTGGTTTAAGAACGTGTTCGGCCTGACAAGAAAGCTGCCGCAGAGGTAATTGTCCTCTGCGGCAGCTTTATTTACTTTGCATCCGGAATACGGTCAAGAAACGCGGCGGCAGTGTCTATGTCCCAGCCCAGCGCCACCAAAGCGCTGTGAACGTCACCGGCGTATTTAACTCTCTTGACGAGAATGATTTTCCTGCCCGGCAGCCGCCGAGCCTCGAAACGCCATTTCTTCGCGTCGTCACCGATCTTCTGGTGTAGCCTCGCTTCGGCCAGAAACGGTGTGTCCTCGCAGATGTCAAACTGCCAGACTGCCTTCTCTCTGTTCCAGATGCCGTATTTTGCGCCGCGCTTTCCACGGTAGAATTCTTCACGTTTCATACTCCGGCTTCCTTGTAGTTGTCCTTGATGTACTGATTCCTCCGGCAGCAGGAACACTTCTGGTGTCGCGTATTCAACCAGACGCAGCCGGTACAGTCGAGATCAGTAGCGGGAACGTTCTCAAAAACGGAGATCACAGCCTTGCACAGCTCCTGCATCTTGAAAACGCGGTTGATCTGCCTCTGTCCGTCAGCTGCCGCCATTGCAAGATTCCACTCGTTATATGCGTGTTCGGCGGCTTTAATTGCCGCCTGTCGTTCGATAATTTCAGCCATTGTCAGCCTCCTGCTCTCCGTCCGCGAACGGGTACACGTCCACTTGATCGCCGGGAGCCACGATAACGATGTCATGCTCAGCAGGGATGCCGAACAGCCCGTAGGCCGCCCAGTTACAGCCGCTGCTGTCGCCCTTCTTCGGCGTGCCCTTGCCGGTATACCGACCCAGACACTCCTGATAAGCGCAGCTCGGAGATTTTGCCCCGGCATCCTTGAAGTCCTGCACCGATGCGACGTGGCCGCACATAGGGCAGCGGAAACGCCACTTGAGCATATCAGGACCAAATCGGCGCGTCGCCTCCGCCTTCCATTCCTCAACGCTGTTGTATTTCATTTTGTTTTCCTCCTTCGTGTAGCTTTCATAGCCGAACGATTCCGCCGTAGCGGCTCACGTCAGCTTCGGTAAGTTTGCGTCGCTTGAGAAACCGCAACAGGTCTTCCAACTCCTCTGTATTGTCCGCAACGCAGGTACGGATGGCGTAATACTGCAACTCCGGATTTATCCTGCCACGAATGCTGACAAGGTGAAGGTCGCGGTCCTCAACGTCCTTCTTGCAGATATACGCCGTCACAGCGCCGGTATGTCGGCACACCTCACGGCAGACAATGGTTATTCCGCTGCTCATGTGTCCATCTCCTTCCCGTCATAACCGTACAGTCGTCCGACCGCAATAACCTCTTTCGCCAGCGCCAGCAGCGCACCTTCCGGCGCGGAGGGCAGCTTCGCCCTGCTTGCCGCCGATGCCAGCATAATCAACTCGGATTTGAGGGACGCGGCGGCCTGCCGGGTGTCGGCTTTTTGAACGTCACGGTCAAGGGCGTCTGCCAGAGCCTCGTATTTGTGATAGGCATTGTCATACCGCGTCATGCCGGTGCTCTGGTAGGCGTCGTATGCCTCCTGTGCCTTGCGTCGGAAATCCACAGCGCAGGCCGCGACGATTTCCCGGTCGGTCATATTTTCAACTCGCATTAGATTTTCACCTCCTCGCCGTTCCGAAATGCCGCGACTGTGTGCCAGCCGTCAAGCACCCTCTCACGGTAAACCTTCGGGTGCGAACAGATGACGGCGTGCTGGTGCGGCTTATCCATTACCCGGATCAGAATACCCGGCGCGACTTCGCTGTTTTCCAACGCCCGTTGCCGGGCTTCAATTACGCTCTTTTTCATGGTGTGATGCCTCCTTCGGTGTCAGTGCATCGAGGCTTCCGCTCATATAGAGGACCATTGCCCCGATTACGATGTTATTTGTGATTACGTCCAGCTCATGAAAGTCGATGTCCTCCCGCTTATCGCGCCGCTGTCCAGCTGTTTTCTGCGTCAGCAGGTGTCGAAGCTGCTCGCAGTGGTCCTTTAGAGAAGAAATGTCTGCTGGGTGAAGCTGATAACCGCCCATACGCACGAATGCCCACATGGCGTCAAGCGCGTCGTATTTGACCTTTTTGTCATCCATTATCCCGCCTCCTTGAAAAGCCTGTCCATGCTCCGGAAGATACGCCGAAGCTGCCACACGGACGAAAAGTAGCCGGGCGTGTACCAGTAGGCCGTAGGGTCGTCTCCGTCGTGCATGGGGTCGGTCAAGGTGTTGCCGATCTTGATGTAACCCGCGCAGCCCAGCAGCGAGAGCTGAATATAGCACATCATCCCCGTTGTGAAGTCGAGGTCCTGCGCCGTCACAAGGACGTGATTCTGCCAGCGCAGCGAGCTTTTTGCCTCAAACAGCTGCTTTTCGATCTGATTCACCGCCGCGATCAGTGTAGCCCCCGCTCCGCACGCGCAGTCATTCAGTGTGACGAAGCCGTCGCGGTTGATCTGCTCCACGACGTCGCCGGTGGTAATCTCCGCCATGCAGCGGCAGATGTCATAGGGTGTGAAAAACTGGCCGATCCAGTGATTGCCGAGTTCCAATTCCATGTACGCGCTGCCCAGAAAATCCTGCTCCCGGTCGGCGTCGAAAGCGTTGACCACATCCTCTACCAGTTCAGGGAACACTGTGCGCTCTGCCTTCTCGTACTTCTCGATGATCCGCTTATACATTGCCTCGCGCTCCGTGCGGTATCGACTATCTACAGCGTTGGAAAGCGCAACAGCGAACATGGTGATGAAGTCGCTCCACACCTGCCACAGCGGGAAACGACGGGACAGGCTACGAAACCGCTTCACAAAGTCCGCGCGCTTCTGATCTGCAATCCTCACAATGTTCCCTCCCGTGTGTAGCTCTCGCACCGTTCGTCCGGCACCCAGTCACGCCAGTGCTGTTCCAGCCACTTCTGGGCAGCCGCCAGACTGCGGCACGTCTTGACGGCCACAACCTCGATGTCGCCGTACCGCACCTCAAGGCAGGTTTCCACGGTGAAGGACGCCTCCGCAGTGCGGGTGATCCACCAGCGCTGACCGCCGAGGGTCGTTGCCAAACAGGTTGCTTCTCCGTGTGTTTCGCGGATGATCTCATAGGTTGCCATACATAACACCTCCTATTCTTCGGTCGTCAGTCGGATGAAGGGACCGGCATAATCGCAAATGGCGGTAGGATGCAGGCCATCTTCGATATGGGCGCGCTCAAGGTTACGCAGCGTTATGCTCTGGGGCAGAGCCGACAGGACCTCATATGCCCAGACCCAATTCCAGCAATCCAGACGGTCTTTTCGGGCATCCAGCGTAGCAGCCACGCAGACCGCAACAACCGCCCTGCCGTGTTTGGACAGACAGGCGTTAAAATTCTCGCGGGCCTTCGGTGTCGAGAGGTCCGTCCTTGCTGCGTCAATCCGACGCAGCAAGGCGAATTTTGCCTCCCGGCTCCCATTACCGGCCAGCGCTTTGACCTCTTTGAACAGCGTTCGATCCAGTTTCATTGCTTACCTCCGTTCTGCTTCAGCGCCGCGTCGAAGTGCTTGATGCGGTTATGGTCCTCATACCACTTTCGGTCTTCGTCGCTCAGCTTCGTTGTGGGCCGGAAAGCGTTCTTGCCGGTCGTCTTGAAATACCAGTCCCTGCAAAGCGCGCAGGCGGCTTTTGCCGTGGGAGCCTCGATAACGACGTCGGCCAGATACTCTGTCCGGTTTGCCTTGATGAAGAAATAGACCACATACGTTTTCATGTTTTACCTCCGTTGCCCTGCCATCTTCAGTGCCGGTGGGGCGGTTCCGGCAGACGCCCGTCTGGGCGTTTCGGCTATCGTTCTCGACGATACAAGTCAATCAGGTCCTGCTGCCACGCATTGGCGAGCTGCCGTTCCTCAAGCTCGTCGATCAGGCCAGCTTCGTACTCCGCAAGCTCACGCTCGCAGTCGCAGCCTTCAGACAAGGGTGCTCCGCAATACGGGCAAAATCGCTTCTCAAACATGGTGCCCGCCTCCTCTCAAACATCCACGCTGACACGGTGGTACGCCCAGAAACGACCGCCACGAACGAAAACCTTGTACCAGCTCGTAAACGCCTGCCCCGTGCAGTCGTAGGCAGACGGGTAATAGTGCCGGTATTCGTAGTCCTCGAAGTAGCTGACGGCCTCGTCCATCGTCTCGATGTATTCAGGCAGCGGCAGCAGCTCCGTATAGCCGTCGATGCCGTCATCCTGAACGATGCGGCGCTCGGAGACGGGGCGGTGGAAGAACGCGCGCATTTCGCGCTTGAGGTTGGCGGCCTTCTGGCTCCTGCCGCTCTCATAAGCGATCTCAAGGATTTCGTAGGCGACCTTTAGGTCGGTGTAGCTGTTGATCTTAAACATTTTCGTTACCTCCATTCATTCTTCAACGGAAAAGCTGGTGTGGCAGATTTCGCCGAGGCAATACAGGATGCCTTCAAGCTCAAGGATTTCGTAGGTTTCGGGGTCGCTGTACTGCATGATGGCCTGCGCCATGTTGCAGAGAATCGTCGTGGTGATGTTCCGCAGCTTACCTTTAGCGTCATACGGCATTTTCAGCAGCTTATCGTAGGCTTTGCAGTCACCCCGCGTAAACCACCCATGCTTGATGCACAGCCCCCGCAGATCGTCCATGTCCATCCAGCGTGTTTCTTTGACCTTCATTTTCTTGTCCTCCTATAGCGTGGCCGGGCTTGTGACCGGCCTGCCGCATTACCGGGGCTTTCACCCCGTCACTCTGCGTAGTCTCAGGTATTCAGCAGATTGAAGTCCTCAACAATCTTTGCGTCTGCGCTGTAATGGGCATTGTATGCATCCCTGAAAAGCGCGGCATTTATGTATCTGTCAAATTCTCCGGCAATGTACTTGACCGGAGCTTTTCTTTTATCGTCCCAATGGGTGGCAATTACGAAATACTTCATTGTATGTTCCTCCTGTTTTTGAGTTCAAATAATTGCTCTTTATGCTGATAGTATAGTGCAAACGTTTGAACTTGTCAAGGGGTTAAGAGCAAATATTTGAATTTATTTTTTTCTGCCGCCACAGAAGACAAAAAAAATAAGGCCACCGAGTGCAGGGTTACACTCAGTGGCCTTTTTCCTATAACGCGCGTGCATATAGACGCTATGATGCGCGTATGTCGTTTTCTCTTTATTTCAGGTATTCAATAGAAAAAGTATGTAACATTGTAACATCAAGTCGAAAAGCGCCTTGTTTCAAGGCTTTTCGGGGTTACAACAGGCGTTACAATCAGGGGTTACGTTTTTCCGCTTTGTAACGGCACAGGTGTTACATAAATTCAGGGGTTACAGCCATAGTGCGCCTGACTGTAACCCCTGTAGTTCGGTTATTTCATCCGCGCAATGAGGGCTTCGCCCGCGCCGCGAATGATAGCGGAAATGTCCACACCAGCAGCGTTGAGCAGGTTTTTAGAGGTGTCGGACATCTTAGCCATAGCGCCGTCAATAAGCAGCTTGCCCAACTCAGTAATTTCGTCTTTGGTCAGCTTGCCATCCTCATGGGCTTTCTTCATGCCCTCCACGGTGGTCTGCTGAAGCTCAAGGACGGTCTGCTGGGCGGCGTGAATGACCTCATTGGTAGCCGTAGAGATGTTCTTCAGCTCCTCGCGCTTGGCGAGCTTGGTAGACAGCCACGCGCCCAGAACGCCGATCAGGGTAATGAGCAGGGTTGCCGCGATCTGCACAAGGTTTTCGATGATAACGTTAGTCATGGTGATATTCTCCTTTTCGATATGTATTTACACCTTTTTGGTGTAATCCAGACTGATCCAGCCTGCGCCGGATTTGAGCTTGCCCCACTTGGTCGCGCCGGTGCCCGCGCTCTCCGCGACAATGGTATAAACGCCGTGGTCACGGATGCAGCCGTTCGTGCCGTAGCCGGTGCCGGGGCCTTTGCGGATGTTCAGAGCGTCAGCGGTGATCTTCACCCGGTACACGCTGAAGCTGGGCGTCGGTGTAGCCGTCCCGCCCACGACGGACAGGAATTTGACGTTGATCGGGCTGCAAATGGCGTTCTTGCCGTCCACGCTCTTGTCGATGACGGCGCGGTCGCCGCTGACCTCGCGGACGATCCACTGCTTGGCGGCTACCCAGTTCGGGACGGCCTTGCCGCTGTAGTAGGTCGCGCCGGACAGGATGCGCACGACGTCGCCCTTCTTGATGGCGCCGGGGGTGGTAGGGGTAGTGGGCTTCACCGGCTCTGCCGCAGCGCCCAGCGCCGCAGTGACCTTCGCGGCAAGGTCGCCCATGCGGGCATACATCCAGTTGCCGGGGCAGCTCTTGTTGGCAAACCAGCGGTGGACGGTCAGGATCATTTCGTTGGCCTTGGGGGCGTAATTCAGGGTCTTGTCCTTGTCGCCCAGCCAAAGCAGCTTGGTTTTGCCATTGCGCTGGCAGATGTCCACGCAGAGCTTGATGAGGGTCTGATAGACCACATCCTTGAACGCATACGGTTCCGTGCTGTCGCTGGCGCACTCGATGGTCACGGCCCGCTGGTCGTTGGCATTGGAGGACGAACACCAGCTGCGGTTCTTCTCCTCGACATACATACCAACACGACCGTCAAGGCCGATGCCGTAATTGCAGCTGGCCTGCTTGGAAGTCGGCGTGAAGATGCGGCCCAGCGTCTCCACGCTGCACTGGCCGACTACGCAGTGCGGCGTGATACGGTCGATGCTGTGGGTGCGCTGCCCGCTGTGGTTCGGGCTGAGCTTCGTGTAGCTCACCATCGGCGAATTCGTGTAACTCATGATTTAGTCCTCCCCTTTGTTGTTGGAAAGCTCGTCCAGAGCTTCGGCGGTCAGTTCCGCCTCGGTGGTTTCGGTGGTGGTGGTTTCGGTTTCGGGGTTCATAGCGATTTCCTCCTTATGCAAAGTCATTATTTTTCAGCCGGTCGTCGTAGCAGCGCTCAATGTTGGCGATTGCATGGACGGCACGGTTGTTTTCGTAGTCTTTGTGACTATCACAGTATTTTTCATACTTGTCGATGACGTCCAGAATCTCGATGTAGTCCTCCCGTGTATGCCGCGTATGCTCGACAAGCTCCATGTTGAAGCGGAGAATGTCTGCCCGCCAGCCGTTGGCCTCGCGCTTATCGGAAAGCGGAAACAGCTTTCTTGTGAACTCTACAAGCTCCTTGCCGATGAACTCGCCGTACAGCTCGCCGCTCTTTTCGTCGTCGAGATAGAAGCGGTTTTCACCGGAGGGCATAATGACCGCAAGGTCGTTTGCCTCCGCCCATGCCTGAATGCGCGTGCCGTTCACCCAGTCCGTATAATTGCCGAAAATGCCGTGCAAAAGGTAAAGCGTCTTCAGTGGCTTCTGCTCTGCATTTTCCGCCTGCGGGCCGAATTTGTCCACCGGGATGATTGCGTTGAACGTCACCACGCGCATGAGGCATTTCGAGATAAAATTCACTTCAATAATAGCCATATCAACAACTCCGTTTCGATTTTAGTTTCGTTATATTTCATTATAATCAATAAAAACCCTTTTGTAAAGACTACTTTTATGCTATACTGTACAAAACGGTTTGAAAGCAAAGGAAGTTGAATACGATGAACGATTTTTCCGAGCGCGTGTTTCAGGTGGTGCGCGAGATTCCGCGCGGCAAGGTGACAAATTACGGCTTTGTGGCATTTGCAGCGGGCAAACCGCGTGCCTCGCGCGGTGTGGGCTTTGTGCTGCACCGCAACACGGACCCCGTAAATACGCCATGCCACCGCGTAGTGTTCAAAGACGGCTCTCTGTGCAAGGGCTACGTTTTCGGCGGCCCCGGTATACAGCGTGAAAAGCTCGAAGCCGAGGGCGTGCAGTTCCTTCCCGACGGCCGCGTAGACATGAAAGCCTGCGGCTGGTTCGGCGAAGACGAAGAATAACAA
>ENA-OYWZ01001465-OYWZ01001465.1-human-gut-metagenome-genome-assembly--contig:-NODE-1465-length-10052-cov-5.896969_pt1 | contig 10052 bp, 10 predicted proteins | sample MGYA00244841_ERZ653414 | MGnify/ENA primary metagenome ERZ653414 (study PRJEB26926, sample SAMN06164894) | human gut metagenome | biome: ENVO:00009003; feature: ENVO:2100002; material: ENVO:00002003... | reverse complement strand
CTTGCAGCCTGAGAAGTATTTTCTCTCACGCACATGTCGTGAGAGAAAATGATTTTACTTCTTTGCCGCCTGCGGGCGGTAAACTCTGCGAGGCTTTTTTGACACGCTGAGACTGCCGAAGGGGTTCGGCAGTCTCTTTTCATGCGGAAAATTACGGCTCCTCCCGGTGCTTTCTGCGGCTCAGGAGGAAGGCGATGCCACCCATGGAGAGCGTGGCCATCAGCGGCCACAGGGGGGGAGCGCAGACGTCGCCGGTGGGGGGCGTGGGGTCCTCCAGCTCATGGGCCTTGAACTGCCAGTCCAGATAGCCAATAGCGGACTGGAAGTCGTTGCCCATGGTCAGGGGGACGTTCAGGGTCACGGTGAGCTCCAGATCGCCGCCGGGGGCGATGGTCCCCAGCTCCGTCCAATCCGTCAGCTGAGCCGTCTCATGGGCAGGAGCATCGAAAAGGGTGGAGGCGGGAGCCTGCACCGTCAGGGTCATCTGGGAGAGAAATTCCTCGGAACCGGACTCAGATCCCAGAGAGCGCAGGTACAGCCGCACCCGATGGTCGCTGTCGTTTCGCAGGCGCAGGGTCTGGGTAAGCCGGTCGCCGGGCATGACGCCCTTAAAGTCCGGGAACAGGTCGGAGGGGGAGTAGTCGCTGCCGGGAAGGAACACGAAGCTCTGAGCGTCGCCGTCATAGGTGACGGAGCCGGTATCGGCGTAGGCGGCGCAGAGACAGGACAGGAGCATCAGCAGCGTCAACGCCAGAGAACAGATGTTTTTTCGTTTCATGCCGTCCCCTCCTTACTGATACTGGGCCACTCGGCCCGGCGTGATGGTGACGCCCCAAGCCTGCCCCGCAGCCTCCTCCGGGGCGCTCTGGATCGCCTCCGCCATGATCTCCAGCGCCTGCTTGCCGCCGTCGGCATCGTTGTAGCTGCCGGTGAGGGTCAGGCTGTCAATGAGCGGGGTTTCGGGCTGCTGACCGGGGGCCACGGGGTAGGTGCAGTAGTAATAGTCGCCATACTTTACCCAGCCGTCGCCGGGGGTGAAGGCGGGGATGGCTGCCGTGCCGCCGATGTGTTGGCCGTCGTCATTGACCCGGTAGGTCACCAGCTTCACCCGGAGGTAGGCGTCAATGTCACCGGTGTTGGTGACGTTGACGTTCTTCTTGGTCGTGCCGTCAAAGTCCTCCGTGACGCTGCAGGACACATGGGCGGGAGTGAACCGGTTGGGGACGGGGTCCGTATGGGTGATGAGATACGCCAGCGTGGCGCCGGTGAGGGCCAGCGCCAGCAGAACCAGCGTCAGAAGCAGCGCACCCGGCTTCCGGGGCGAAGGATATTTTCTGCGTGCCACAAACAGTTCCTCCTTTCTCAGTGTCGGATCCCGAAGATATTGGCGATAACATCACTGAAGCCGTTGAGCCAGCGGTCATTCTTCAGGGTGTTGGTGCAGGTGATGCTGCCGCTATTGCGGCCGGCAGTGAGGGTGCAGCCGTCCGGCTTATCGGGGTCGTAGGCGGCGTCGCAGCGCCAGCTCCAGCCGGTGTCCTCCGCAATGGTGTATTTGCCCACCGGAAGCTCATAGAGGGAGACACTGCTGCTGCCCACCACCGTGACTTGGGTGTAGAGATCGCCGTTGCGGCAGACGTTGAACACATAGGGTTCGCCGTCAGCGCCGCCGGCCTTGGTGACGGTCAGGGTGCAGGTCCTGACGTGGAGCAGGAAGGCGGGGTCGCCGCTGGTGTGGCTCCAGGTCTCTCCGGCGCAGTCGGTGTGCAGGAAGGCGGTATCGGCGGTGATGTTGGTGTCACCGATGGAGATGGTGGCCTGCACGGGGATGTCCTGCTTGGTGTTCACGATGTCCGTCAGAAGGGTGGTGTCGTAGCTGTAGCCAGAGTTCAGCTTGGGCTCGGCACCGGTCATGGATACGGTGGCAGCGTCGGTGCCATTGTGGAACCAGCTGGTGGAGGTGCGGTAACCGGGCAGCGTGGCCCTATCGAAGGTGTCGCCGTAGTAGACGGTGCCGTCCTCGTAGGTGAGCGTCGGCTTAAAGACGTTGACCTTGCCGGTGGCGCTGCCGCTCTGTTTGGCGGCCGGTGTGCCGCTGGAATCCGCCTGCGGCTCCGTTTTGGGGGATACCGTGACGGAGACGGCGCAGGAGGTGTCCGCCCGCAGCTGGGCCAGGTCGGTGACGGGGCTGCCGTCCGGGCCTGTGAGGGAGACGGTGATATCCACGTAGGCGGTCTGCCACGGCTCCAAGCCGTAGGGGTGATCGGAGTCGTTGGCCTTGGCCAGATCCAGAGAGATGCTGCCCACCTGCACGGTGGAGCCGCTTTGCAGCTGGCTGGCAGTGAGACCGCCCAGCAGATAGACGTTATAGTCCTGCGCTGCAGCGGTGACGGGCTGGATGGGGACGTTTACCGTGGGCTGGGGGAACTCCCGGACAGGGATCTCGGAGTCTTTGTTTTCATAGACGCCGGCCCCGGCGTTGGTGGGGACATTGTTGCCGCCCAGAAAGCCGGGCTGAGGCTTGACGCTGAAGCGGATGACCAGCTTATGACCCCGGTAGCTGACGCTGCCGTGATTGGTGACGGTACCCACGTAGTTCTCGGAGAAGTCAAAGCCTGTGACGCTGACGTTATTGCCGTCTATTGCGGCAGTGGCGCCCATGGCGGTGTCGTTTTGGCGCCATGTGTAGGTGTCGCCGTCCTTACCGGTGCAGGCGTAGGTCTCCAGCGTGATATCAGAGGCGGTGGTTCCGGCCGGAAGGGTGAACTGGGGGGAGATGATATCCCGGACTACGGATTCCTCCGTCAGGGTGGAGGAGGAGCCGCCGGTCTCGATGTTGTCGGAGATCTGCTGGAAGATGCTGCTGAGGGAACCGGCGTCCGCCGCAGACAAGTAGTAGCTGGGGGTGCGGGGCGTGCCGTTGTTGGAGGACACCTGCTGCATGAACCAGTTGCAGGCGCTGTTCAGGGAGCGGCTGTTCTGATCGAGGTCGCCGCTTGGCTCCGTGCCGGCGCTGACGGCGTTGGCTCCGGCGAAGATGCCGATGGTGTAGACGGTGGCTCCGGTGGTCTTGATGGCGCCGGCATAGGTGATGGCGTTGTCGGCGACATCCTTCTCAAAGCCGTTGAAGCTGGTGGGGGCACCGTCCGTAAAGACGATGACCACACGGTTGCGCTTTTCGTTAGGCTGCACGGGGTTGGCGGAGAGGATGCGCTGGGCCATGTCCAGACCCAGATCCGTCCGGGTGGCGCCGCTGGCGGCCAGAGCATCAATGGCGGTGGAGACCATAGTCTGACCGGCGGAGGTGTCCACTTTCTGAAGAACGTCCTTGAGGTTCTGGTCGGTGATGTTGTGATAGGCCACGCCCACGCTGCCGCTGTTGCTTCCGGCGATGGACAGCAGCTCCGTGTTGTCGCCGTAGCCGGACTTGCTGGCGAAGCCCACCACGGCGATGCGGTGGGAGATGTCGTCCTCGGTGCCGAGGGCACCGTCAGCGCCCTTGGCCTTCTCCTCCACGGCATTTGCAAAGGTGGCGGCGGCATTTTTCAGGGCTTCCAGACGGGTGATGCCGCTATCTGTGGTGCTGCGGCTGTAAAGCGTGGCAGCCGTGAAGTTGGTGCTGTCGCCTGTGGAGCTGCCGATGGTCTGCACCGTGCCGTTGGCATCGGTATAGGTGTAGGTATAGACGGTCTGAGTGGTATCGATGGATGCGAGATAGAGATAGCCATCGTCTGTGCTGCTGATGGCAGGTGCTGCATCATCGCCTCGACTGGATGCGATCTGCGTGCCATCCGGGAGGGTATAGATGTAGGTGCGGTTGTTTCCGTAACCGGAACGACTCACGGTGACCTTCTGGTATTCGCCATTGATCTTGGCGTAAAGGTCATCTTTGTTATCCCAGAGATTTGTGTACGTTGAGTCGGACCACCAATCATGATCCTCGTTATTTCTTCCGTTGGTGATGGGGGTGTATTGGATGCTGTCGTTCCGGGAGGTGACGGTAACGGCGACATAGCTGCCATCGGAGAGCTTATACCAGAGGTTATCCTGCTTCTCATAGAGATCGCTGTTCTGACGGGCATTGCCGGAGTAGGCCGTGTAGACCAGCTGCTCCATATCATCCCCCATAGAGCCGGACTGGTCCAGGACCAGAATGACGTCCGTGGGGACGTCGCTGGTGACGGTGCTGATGATCTTGCTGCCGGTGGCGTAGGCCTCCAGCGTGATGTCATAGGCACCGGTATCCTCGTTATAAACGGAGGTCTTGTTGACTGCCATGCCGTTATTGCCGTTATCGCTGCCGGTATTGGCATCACCGGCGGCACGGGCCGGGGAGCGCCGGGGGGCGGCACCGCTGACCGGGGGCAGGAAGGGGGCCACGTCGGTGAAATTCACGGTGGGGTAGTCGATGGGGGAGCTGACGGTGTCCGGGGAACTCTGGGCATCGGAGACGCCAAAGACCAGACCGGGCATCAGGGTCAGCAGCATGGTGACAGACAGCACCAGCGCCACAAGGGCTTTTCTCTTCATATGCCGCATTTTTTTCATGTGCCGCACCTCCTTAACCCTGCGTTGGCCAGCCCAGCGCCTCCAGAGCGGTGACGCCGTTGTTGGCAGTCTGGACAGCCTCGGCGGCCACATGGACTGTGGCGGTGGCGTTCTGATACTCGTTGCCCATACCGGCGTCAAAGGTGACGCAGGTGAACAGAGGGGCGGTGGTCTCGCCGGGGCGGATGGCCTTGTTGCAGTAGAGGTAGCCGTCGAGACCCAGCGTCCAGTCGGTGGTGTTGAGGTCAGGCTTTACCAGCGAGGGATCCGGCGTGCCGTCGCCGGTGAGGCGGATGTCGCCGGTGAGGCGGACACGGATCCATGCGTCGGCTTCGCCGGTGTTGCGGACCTCGGCAATTTTGGTGACGGTGGTGCCGGGCATGATGCCGGTAAGATCCTCAAAGGGCTGGGTCTTATCCGCATCCGCCCACTCCTCCACAGCAATGGAGACATTGCCGGTGGTGATGACATTGCGTGCCGTTCCGTCGGCGCTGAAATACGCCAGCGTTCCGGCTGCCAGCGTGGCCACGCAGATGGCCAGCACCGACAGTAATAACAGCTTTCGTTTCATGTGGTTGCTCCTTTCCTGTCTATGGTCAGCCTCCATAGGGAGGACAGAGAAGGTGGTTGACCGCAGCGGTCAAACCGGTGCAGCTGCCGGTAACAGCTGCACTGGTTTGGCCGGGCCTCTAAGAGGCCACGGCCGCCGGTGTTCCCGCTGGTAACAGGTTCACCGGGGCGGCAGGGAGCCTATAGGGGGGCTTTCTGCCACCCGACACGACCCGCTGGTAACAGGCGTGTCGGGGTTGGTCGGGTCACAGGACCCGAGCCGCAAAAAAATAGGGAGGAGATAGTAGAGTCAGGAAAGCCGATCTGCTTCCTGTTGGGGGGAATTACTGCCAGTTGGTGGCGGTACCGCCCCAAGGATTGTAGTTGGCGCCGAAGGCGGCATCCATAGCAGCTGCGGCAGTGTCAAAGCCCTCGGCCTGCACAGCAACCGCAAATACGGGATACTTGACCGTGCCTTCCAGAATAGAGAGATCGGCTTCGGGGTGACGCGGATCGATGTACTTGCCGTCCTTCATATCCACGTTCTTGTCCAGATACACGCCGCAAATGAGCTGCTCGGTGGTCTCATTGGCCGCAACAGGCTGGTAGTAGTCAGCGAAGTAGACGTTGTAGTTGACACCGTCCATGGTGGTCTCGAAGTAGTTCCACTTGCCGTCATGCATCCAGTTCCACTCCGCACCGAAGGTGGTGTAGACAGTGCCGTCAACGATCTTGTTGCCGAAGTTGCCGTGCAGGATGTTCGCACCGGCGTTGAAGGTCTCATAGCCGTCATCCAGATCGGAGGGAACCGCATAGTAAGCACGAATCCAAGCGGCAGACTTGCCGGTATTCTGAATCGTTACGACCTTGTCGATGTAGTTCGCAGCCTTGGGCTGGCCGTTGGGGTATTTTTCTCCCTGAGCGGAGCCGACGATGGGCATGAGAACCTTATCTCCCGTATAAGGAACAAAGCCGGTATGGTCCTCATTACTCTGCTGCTCAATCAGGTCGATTTTTACGCCGCCGACGGTGAATGTGTTGGTCTCGTTGTCGGTGTCGGAGAAGTAGGCCAGAGAGGCACCGACGATGGCGATGGCGGCCAGCGCCACGCACAGGAACAGGGCAGTGATCTTCTTTTTCATGTAATTGCTCTCCTTTTTGTTTGATTTTTTGGGTATCAGAATGTGCAAGGGATCACTTGGTTAGGGGTTGACCTTGGCCCAAGCATCGGAGGCAGAGGCAACATTGTCCTTCTGCACGGCGTAGGCCTTAAAGGTCAGGGTGGGATTGGCGAAATCCTTAGCCGTGAGCATTTCCTTGGTAACATCGCTGTTCACAGTGACGGCATCACCTTTCAGCACGGAGAAGGGCTGGTCGGCGGCGGAGGCGGGAACTTCACGATAGTAAACGCCATCCACGCCAGGCAGAGCGGTCCAGCCCTCAGCAATGGCATAGGTGATGAAGTCCTTCAGGTCAGTAGACTCCGTGACCTTCACGAACAGCCAGCAGGCTTCGGAATTGGCCTTGACGGTGACGGTGGGGTCCTTGGCGATGGTGTTGCCGGGAACCATCTTGTAGTCTGTGGTGGTCTCGGTGAGGCCGATGTTGATATCGCCCACGGTGAAGGTGTTCTTCACCTCGGCGGTCTGATCGGTCAGCCAAGCCAGCGTGCTGCCGACGACACCGGCCACCAACAGGGTCAGAGCCAGAACCAGCGCCAGAGTTTTCTTTTTCATACTTGCTTCTTCCTTTCTTGCAAACTATAAGTTATTTCCACGGCGTGGGGCGCAGCCCATGTGCCGTCGAAACCGGGGGAAAAATCAGCCATGGAAGGCGGCCCAAGCGGCGCCGGCATTGGCGAAGCCGTCGGCCTGAATGGCCTCGGCCACCACGGTGATCTGGAAATTCTCCAGAGTGGCCAGCTGGCCGCTGGTGACCCACTCGGGCAGGGTCACTTTGTCAAACAGGACAGGCAGGACCACATCACCGTCGGGGGCGGCAACGGTCTCGTTGTAATAGAAATAGTAGGTCAGAGTGTCAGTGGTCTTGTCGTAGACGAAGTACTTGGCAGTGGCCAGCATTTCCTCGGTGTCCACCATGTTATCGGGGATGATGCCGTCCCACTTGGCGGCGTTGGCTTCCACGAAGTTCACCATGCGGATCAGGGGATAGGCGTTCTCCACACCGGTGGGGCCGTCCTCGGCAAACTCGGGGTCAGTACACAGGGCGATGATGGTCGTGGCGTTGTTGAAGGTGACCTTCATGCGGACGTAGCTCAGGTCGCTGCCCTCCTCAACGGTGACGGTGGGGTCCTTGGTGTAGGTGTGGCCGGGGAGCAGATGGTACTCGTTGGCCTTCACACGGTCAGCGCCCTCCACAGGCGTGCCGTCGGTGGTCACCTTGGCCTCGTCCAGCGTGATCTTCACGTTGCCAACGGTGAAGGTGTTGTTGACCGTGTCTGTGCCGGTGAGGTAGGCCAGCGTACCGAACACGCCGGCGGCTACCAGCAGCAGGGCGCAGCACAGGGCCAACAGGGATTTGATGCGGTTCCTTGCTTTCATGGTTTTTCCTCCTGCATAAAATGATAACAAATGATATGGTGAGCCTTGCGGCAGGACCGACGGATCTATGCCTTTTGACTGTCCTGACGGATGCGCTTGCCCTGCTCCTTGTCGGAGCCGCCGGAGAGCAGGCCCGGCAGGAAGGTCAGCAGCAGCAGGACGGCCCCGGCGGAGATGGCCACGTACAGGCCGGGGGGGTGCTGGATGTAATTGGCTGCGTAGCCCAGCTTGGGAATGGTAAACACCGGGGTGCCGATGACGTTTTTATAATGGACGAGGCTGCCGTCCTCGGCGTCGTTGGCGTCGCCCTTGGTACGGAAGCGCAGAGTGGAGGGATCGTCCTCGTCGGGGACCACCTCCACCACCCGGTGGGTGGCCACGGTGTTCTCATCCAGCATGAAGGTGATGACCTGCCCCGGCCGGATGGTGGTGGGGTCTACTTTTTTCACGTAGATGAGGGAGCCTACATGGTAGGTGGGCTCCATGGACCCGGACAGGACGGTGAAGGTGCGGATGCCGGCCAGTCGGACGCCGACCAGCGCCACGGCCAGAAGTACTACCAGCGCCACCAGAATGGTGCTGATGATCTGTAAGAGCTTTTTTGCGGTCATAGGGGGTTCCTCCCGGAGATAGCTTGGAGCACTTGGTGGGTGCAGGACTATTAAAGCATCTTTTGCTCGTGAAGAACGTCGAAACAGAGCAATTGTCCTGAAATTTCCAGTCATATTGCGTGGAGAATGTCAAACAATGACGGGGATGGGGGCAGAACGAACAAGCAAAAATAGGACATATATGTCTATACATATTATAAGTGACATATATGTCCAAAGTCAAGACTTATATGTCGTTGCAAGTGTAAAATTTCCGACATAATTCGACAGAATTGCTGATGAGGCATAGTAATGAACCATAGGGAGGTCGCACATGAAGCAATATCCAAACATTGACGCCATTATTGAGGACAGCGATACCAAGGTGCAGGATCTGGCGAAGGTCATCGGCGTCAGCACCAAGCAGATCCGGCGCTGGCGGGACGGCACCAGCGAAATGGGCATTGAGAAGCTGGAGAAGCTGTGCCGGTACTACCACGTCAGCGCCGACTACATCCTGGGGCTGCCCAGAGATCTGGACTGGCCCAGAGGGTGACGAGGATCCGGGACAGCTCTCCATCCTGCGAGGATGGGGGGTTCTCCCGCAGCCTTGGCGAGTAGGTGAAGCGTCAAAAAACAGGACAGGGCCCGGTTCCCAAGGGAACCGGGCCCTGTCCTGTTTATAAAAGAGGGAAGAGGTCAGGCTTTTTTCTGCTTCCGCAGGACCACCACGACCACGGCGGCGGCTGCGCCCAGCACCGCCACGGCGCCCAGTGCGATATACAGGCCGGCGTGGCTGTCGGAGGTCTGGTGGGTGTCCGCTGTGTCAGCGGAGGTGTCGGGGGTGGTGACGGCGGCCGTACCGGTGCCGCCTGCGGTGGCGGTAGCCAGCTCCGTGCCGCCGGAGGTGAGGGCGTAGGTCTCGCCGGAGGTCATAGCCGCCGAGGAGAAGAACACGAACCGGGCGTCGTACACGGCTTCGCCGGTGTAGACGGCGGTACCGTCGGAGGACCGGATGGTGAAGGTGCTGCCCTTGGAAATGCTGATGCTGCTGCCGGACTGGCCATCCACCTGACCGGGCATCTGGCCGCCGGGCTGGCTGGAGTCTTGGCTGGGGGTCTGGCCGTCAAGGAGCTCCGGAGGCGTGCTGCCGCCGCTGCCGTCGGGAGGCGTAGGCTTGCTGCCGTTACTGCCGCTGGGGGGCGTGGTGCGGGAGTCACTGCTGCTGTCGGAGCCGCTGGGCAGCTGGGGAGGCGTGGTGCTGTCGTCGGTGCCGTCGGGCTTTTCCGGGGGCGTGGTGCCGTCGGAGGAGCCGCCGGGCTGACCGCCTATGCTGCCGGGCCGACCGCCGCCCATGCCGCCCATGCCGGTGGAGCCGAACATGACGTAGGGCTGGGAGTCGCCGGAGAGGGTGATGCCCATGCCGGCAAATGGCACCGTCAGGTAAGTCTGCTCTCTTTTGACAAGATTGAAGATTTTCGCGCCAGAGGTGCAGAGGTAGAAGACGGGGCATTCGGAGAGAACCTGGTGGTTCAGGGAATCGACTTTGCCACACTTCCGATCGGCACGAAATTCCAGTGCAATGATGTAGTCCTGGAGCTGACACAGATTGGAAAAGAATGCCACAGTGGATGTGCGATCTTTAAGAAAATGGGAGAGTGCATTATGCCGAAACAGGGAGTTTTTACGAAGGTTCTCCACGGAGGTGTGATCCACCCGGGGGATGAGCTGGTAATTTTATAACAGATTTTTAACCGGACTATAGCAATTCTCATAAATAATGTATATTGATCCGGTTTATCAG
>ENA-OYWZ01001461-OYWZ01001461.1-human-gut-metagenome-genome-assembly--contig:-NODE-1461-length-10094-cov-6.928280_pt1 | contig 10094 bp, 7 predicted proteins | sample MGYA00244841_ERZ653414 | MGnify/ENA primary metagenome ERZ653414 (study PRJEB26926, sample SAMN06164894) | human gut metagenome | biome: ENVO:00009003; feature: ENVO:2100002; material: ENVO:00002003... | reverse complement strand
ACCTGCGGCATCTTGGTCCCAAACCAAGCACTCTACCAAACTGAGTTACGCCTCGATTACACTATTTTTATTGTTTTTCATTCAAACAGCTTTATTATTATACACGTTTTTACTCAAAATGTCAATAAAAAAATCTATTTTTGTAATCAATTACAATTATTTTTTGCCGTCCTCTTCAGATTATCGTCACTATGCACTATTATCGCACGTCAGAAAATACATCATAATTCGTTGACAGCTCTTCCATGCGTTAATTTCAATTACAACAATTCATTAAAAATCTCTTTTATAATTCAGATACCTCGTTCCATTCGCACTTTTACTACATAATTTTTTGTATCGGACATACAGGATTTTTCATATTATAGCTATGATAAATCTTAATCGAGGAGGACAAAATGGGACTAACCTCACAATCAACGGGTAAAAATGCCTTTGAAGGAAATATGCCCGCCAAGCAGGAAGGAGAATTTCTGATAGCTCTCGCCGGAAATCCCAACGTCGGCAAGTCCACAGTATTCAACGCCCTGACCGGAATGCGGCAGCATACCGGCAACTGGGCCGGCAAAACGGTTTCAAACGCGGCAGGACGGTGTGAGCATAACGGAAAAAAATACATACTTGCAGACCTGCCCGGAACCTATTCGCTGATGGCTCATTCGGCGGAGGAGGAAGCGGCAAGAGATTTTATCTGCTTTGCGTCACCTGACGCAGTTATAGTGGTTTGCGACGCAACCTGTCTTGAACGAAATCTTAACCTTACTTTGCAGGCAATGGAAATCACGCCGAAAACAGTTTTATGCGTTAATCTGCTGGACGAAGCAAAGAAAAAAGGAATAAGCATAGATATTGATAAACTATCAGGGATACTCGGTATTCCGGTGGTGGGCGTAACGGCAAGAGACAATAAGGGACTTGACGAGCTCATGGACGCGGTAGAGAAGGTTATAGAAAGCCCGCCTGAAAGCTCGTTTATGCCGTCCTACAGCAGAGGTCTGGAGGAAGAAATATTAAAGGTTTCCCTTAGTCTTGAAAAGGAGATTAACGGAAAATTACCGGCAAGGTGGACGGCTGTCAGGCTTATTGACCGTAATGAACGTCTATCCCGCTCCATAAACAGCTATCTCGGCTTCGACGCAGAGGAAAGAATTTTCGGATGTCTTAACAGATGCAGAGAATCTCTCGCCCGAAAAAGCTTTACTGCGGAAACTATAAACGACGATATAATATCGAGCATAATAAATTCCGCGGAGGAAATCGCAGAAAAAACCGTAAGCTTCAAAAATTCCGACTATTATGAGCGCGACAGCAAAATAGACAGGATTTTAACAAGCAGAATATTCGGAATACCGATAATGCTGGGTATTCTTGGAATTATTTTCTGGATAACGATAGTCGGCGCAAATTACCCCTCTCAGCTTCTTTCAAACGGACTTTTCTATCTTGGAGACAAACTGGAGGCTTTGCTCGGATCCCTCAACTGCAATCCTACGGTAACGGATATGGCCGTAAACGGAATTTACCGCGTACTCGCCTGGGTTGTTTCCGTAATGCTTCCTCCGATGGCAATTTTCTTTCCGCTCTTCACTCTTCTGGAGGATCTCGGCTATCTGCCGAGAGCAGCGTTTAATCTTGATAAACATTTCAGACGTGCAAACGCATGCGGTAAGCAGGCTTTGACTATGTGGTTGGTGAAAAACCGGATGCTACTTTCGCAAACGCTTTCTTTCCATGTATAGTATGGGATTAAAGTGGATGCAATTATAGCAGTCGCTTTTTTACTATGCATGGCATGTTATAAAACCGTTTGCAAAAATAAAAATACCGACCTTGTAACTTATATTAAAATTTATACTCTTCAATAAAAATGCTATTATAACTTAAAGTTTATAATAGCATTTTTTTATTTTCACCTGTTCCACCAACCCATGACAAAAGTGTTCTAACCACATAAGACAGCGCATAAAAATAAATAAAAAGGCGAAAGCCTTGTAAATACGCTATAATTTCATTCCGATGTAATAGAGGGGTCTCCTATTTCATACGAGACCCCTCTATTACATCGTGGAATACATATAATAAATTATATTGAAATTATAGAGTTATATTATTTTTTTATTTTTATTATATATATTTTATTTTTTAGGGTGGTGAAACAGATGAAAGTAGTAGAACGAGATAAGTTAATTTTAAGAGAAGTTGAGAGATGGAGAGTGTGCGGAAGTAGGCATATTAGATTTTTAGCCGGATTTTCAGGACAGAGAGCGACAGACAGAAGATTAAAGCTTCTGATTGAAGCCGAATATCTGGAACGCAGAAAATATTTATACGGCGTTCCCAGTATCTATTTTGTGACTTCTAAAGGTAAGAAGCTGATACAATCCAATGCACGTCCGGAAAAGGTAAAGGTTGAACAGATTGTTCATGATATGACCGTTCTCGATTCTGCAATTTATTTTATGCAGAAAGAAAACTTGTCCTTACAGGATATTACGACAGAAAAGCAGTTGCACCAGTCGGACGGTTAACACAGACCGGATTTTATTTTTACAAAAAATGATGAAACTACCTGTGTGGAAGTTGAAATGACGCAGAAAAGCAAAACACGTCTTTTCAATATTATCAAAGATAATTTTATGGATTATGATAATCAAATCTGGATTGTGCCAGAATCACAATCAGTGATTTACCGTATTTTAAAAGATAATCAAAAATTTTATACCAATATTCAAATAATTCCTTTAAAAGAAATTACAGACTATTTTAATCAAATTAAATAATTGGCTTGTCCTCTAACATAAATACACTATTTGTCAAATATAGTTGTATTGGAGGTGACAAGCTATGATTTATAATATTTTTTACCGGACTTCAAAAATATCAGTTAATATTAAAAATTCTGATTTTTACAGTTCCGGTCTGCATTATTATTCTTGGTTGCAGACAAACCGTTTTTATGCGAAAGCTGTTTAATTTTCGCCGAGATTTTAAGAGGGTAAAACATAAAATGAAACAGAAAAATCTGAATGAAACAAACTCCGCATTATTGGGATATAACGGCAGAAAACCGATTTATTCTCCCGACAATGCAAAGCATATTTTTATTTGCGGAACAACTGGAAGCGGAAAGACAGTTGCACTCAGCAATTATATGCGCAACTGTATGAAAAAAGACTTTCCTATGCTGATTATCGACGGCAAAGGAGACACGGGAAAAGGCAGTATTTTAGATATCCTCACACAGTTAAATAAACATTATCGCAAGAAAATTTACTGCATTAATTTAACAAATCCGTCTTTATCCGATACATATAACCCATTTTACAATACTTCTCCCACTGTTGCAAAAGATATGCTTGTTAATATGACAGACTGGTCGGAGGAGCATTACAAGGTCAATGCGGAGCGTTATTTACAACGATTGATTTCGTTAATGAACAAAGCGGAAATACCGCTTTCGTTTCAATCAATTGTGAAATTTATGGAGCTTGATAATTTTACGCTTTTATCAACACAACTGGTCAAGGAAAAGCAAATTTCAAAAGAAATGCATTTAGAAAATCTGGAAATTGCAAAGACTTCCGGTAAAGTCGCTGAAAATTCCATAGCCAGATTTTCAACGATTGCAGAAAGCGAATTGGGAGAAATTTTCTCGGACACTGGAATTGACATTGCAACAGCATTGCGAGAAAATGCAATTATTTTATTTATTCTGAATCCGCTGATTTATCCCGAATTGTCACCGGCATTTGGTCGATTGGTTTTGATTGACAGCAAAAAGGCGATTAGTCAGCGTTTTAACAGTCGAAACCGTACATTTTTCTTATTCGATGAAATTAACGTATACGCTTCAAAAACGCTTATTGACCTTGTAAACAAGTCCAGAAGCGCAAATGTGACTTGCGTTCTTTCAACGCAAAGACTTTCCGACCTTGCAAGTGCAGAAGACGAGGATTTCACACAGCAGATTATTGAAAATTGCAATAATTATCTTGTTTTACATCAGAACAGTGCGGTAAATTCTGAAAACTGGGCGAATATTTTAGGAACAAGACAAACTATGGAAGTGACTTATCAATTACAGCAAAAAGGACTGGACACCACACAAACCGGTTTTGGATCTGCAAGACGTGTACGAGAATATTTGTATCACCCAGACGAAATTAAGCAGTTACAGACTGGAAACGGCATTTTTCTTTCCAGAGATGAGTATTTTCACAGTAAACTGCGTATCTACAAGCCGTTTTAGGGGGCTTTGCCATGATTGACAGACTAATTGACGATATTGAAAGAAGTATACATTTTCTATTTTTGTTTTGGGAAAATAACCCGATTTACCTTGTATGCTCCGTATTTTATTATGTGATTTCCTCTTTGCTCTTAGGCGGTACGACAAAAAGCTTTCTGATTGTATTTGTCGTTTACGCTGTATCGCTTATCATTGGATTCAGTTCATTGGGCGAGAAATTTTTGCGGTTGCTAAACAGAGTGCGACCGCTTGAAACAAAAAGGGAAACGGAATATTTACAGCCGTTATTTGACGAAGTCTATGAACGTGCAAAAGAAAAGTACAAAAGACTAAGAAACATTGAAATATGTGTAATTGATAATATGACGGTAAACGCTATGGCGTTAGGCAGAAGAACGATAGCCGTTACCAAAGGCGCAATGCAGACGTTCACAGAAGAGGAATTGAAAGCAGTTATCGGACATGAAATTGCACATCTGATACATGGCGATACAATGTCAGCTATGTATGCTATGATTGGAAACGGTATACTTTCCGTATTTGTTCTAATTGCAAGGTTATTCTTGTTATTATTGGATTGGGCGCAAAGCTCCATAACCGGAAAACGAAGTATTTTTTCTGTTTTAACGTTGTTGCTCCGGCTGTATTTTGAGTTTTGTATTTGGGTTGTTAATTTCGGATTACAGGTAATTTTGTCGGTAAACAGCCGGAAAAACGAATTTAAAGCGGATATGTTTTCTTATGTGATTGGCTATGATTCAGATATGATTGAAGCGTTGTATCTGCTGGAAAAGATTTCTTTAGGAGACAACAGCACTGTCATTCAAAAAATGATTGCAAGCCATCCAAGAATTACCCTTAGAATTAAAAAGCTGGAAGAAATGGACGAATGTTAATGATAATATAAGAATGTACAAAAAATGGAATTTAATCATGTACAAAATTGTACATAACTAAATTCAAAATTTTGTACATTTTCTTATTGACATTAACAACGAACTTGTGAAGTAAAGTTTTCCTTAACCCCTTAGTGGATTCCGTTCCCAAAAAGCCCGTTATGTTTTGGAAGAACATAACGGGCTTTTTGAGAATAGTTTGTTTGTTGGGGGTTACTTTAGCCAGATTTTATCATTATCAGAAACTATATACGGGTCGTTATTTCCATCTCTGCTTACTCTTTTCCAATCACCATTTTTATCTTGTACATATTCCCCTGACCGTCCAACTTTGTATTCATTTCCGTTATCATCATGTACACGACCTCGTTCGTCATACCAATGTGGATTTGATTCTTCTATTGAATCATTCTCAGAAACTTGAATACTCCATTTTAACATGGCTGGGATTAAAACCAATGTACAACTTAATGCAATTTTCCAAGCGATTTTCCAACCAAGCCAATATGCACGAAACCAAGTACCTACACGCTCACCTTTTGGCGTTCTGCTATTTATGTACAAAGTGAGTAATAAAGCTGGAATCAGAGAAATTGCTCCTACAAGTAGTACAAATGCGCCCTCGGCTTTCCCCATAATTAATAACACTAATCCTGCTAATATTCCTCCAATGCCGACTGTTGAAAAGTCCATTAGTAAATACGCAACAAACTTATTATACCGTTTTTTCATTTTTAAATACTCCTTTAATTTTTTATATTTTCATATTCTTCTGCAATTTTAATCATGTCATCACAGCGAATATAAAACGGAACATAAATATTTTTATTTTCAAAATCCAGATAAAAAACCGTTATATCTTTAGGAGAATAATACTTATCATCTTCTGGAGGAAAAACTATTAAACAGTGCTCATCGAACATTTCCCATTTTCCACTAAGTCCATCGTTTCCACTATATGATGTTTCTAAATCACTTACCCATGTATTATCAGACCGAAAATCCATTTGAACTTGAGGAAAATTTGTATTAAAATCTGAAACATCATATTTCAAAGTGAATTCATCTTTGCTGACTGTTCCGGTAAAGCAATATCCCTTTTGTTCTGCAACCAGATAATTATCAATAGAATAAAGCTCTGTATTTAAGTCGTAATAATTTATTTGAAAATTTACCCAATTATCGCCTGATTCTTCTATTCGGTTATAGAAAAAAGGATAAATATACCGGACTATATCATTCCCACTAAATCGAGGAAATGGTAAATCAAAAAAGCTGCCATTATCATTTGCTTCTAACATACCATCAACAATGGTGCCAAGTTTTCTACCATAATTCATATTTGTCTGTTCTGATTCCAAATCAAAGTAAAGTTCTTCATTATCATCATTATAAGAATGATAACGAATATATTTTAAATTAACCTTTCCATCATTTCCGACATTGTAGTTACCAGCATAATATATTGCATTTTTTGCACCAGCGGAATTCAGCACCTTATGTGGAAGAAACTGTGTAAAACTCATTTCGTCAAAATACAAAGTATCCGATTTCCAAAGTTTTTCTTCTATACTAAATTCAGTATTGTTGATTACAGCTTTATAAGCATTTCCATCTGGATAATAGTCAGTTTCTGAAACTCCTGCAACGGTAAAAAACGCTCTATTAACAGGAATATATGCTTGTATTTCATCGTCTAAATCTTTTAACGTTTGTTTTTCAGATGTTATATTGCCATTGCCTGTCAAATCATTTCTTCCCGTTCAATTTTATTACAAGCCGTAAACGAAGATAAAAACAAGCTACACCCAAGAATTAATGTAATATTCTTTTCATTTCTGTTTTCCTCTTTAACTACTTAATTTTCTGATAACGTAACATTATCCATAATTTTTATAGGTTCTTCACTGTCTTCTGTTGTTCCGTTACCAAGCTGACCATATTCATTTGACCCCCATGTATACATACAGCCATCTTTAGTAATTGCAACATTGGAACTTATGCAATCTACATTTTCCATTATCTTTACTGGCGAATTATATTTTTCCATTTCATATAAGAAATCATCTTCTCCTATAAAATAGATAGTATTACCATAACAACTTATTTCTTTTACTTTTTGTGATATTTCAAGTTTGTAAGGAGTTGAAGCTGTACCAATAACTCCTTTATCTGTTGCTATTTGTCCGCATATATACACTTCGCCTGAATCAGATAAAATTGCATAATAATAATTTCCAAACGATATATCTTTAACTTTCTCCATAACTTTTACTGGAGATTTCATGTTATCTGTTGTTTTACCATTTCCAAGCTGTCCCCATATATTACTTCCCCAAATATAAAGGACATCATCATTAGTAATTATAGCTCCATTATCTCCGCCAAGTTTGACCCTTTTAACATTATCCATTACTTTTACTGGTGATTTGACTGGACCGCTATTGCCATTTCCCAATCCATAAAGATTGTAACCCCATACAAATAAACTACTATCATTTGTAATTGCAGCACCAGATTCAAAACCCAAGCTAACTGAAACTGCGTTATCCATTATTTTCACAGGCTCTGTACTGTTATTGTCATCACCATTACCCAGACGTCCATATCTTCCGCACCCCCATGTATAAAGACTGCCATCATTTGTAATTGCTGCGCTTGTGTCATATCCTAAACTTGCGCAAGCTACATTTTCCATTATTTTTATAGGTGATGAGCTAATGCCATTTTTATCCCAACGTACTTTAATAAATTCATCTGTAACTGTTCCGAGTTGCCCATCACTATTATTGCCCCAAATATATAAATCTCCATTATTTGTTATTGCGCCACGATGTTCACCATAATATGAAATTCTACCAGACGGTACAATTTCAATATTGTTGTCTTTATGTTCGGTTTGTACAGTAGTAACTGTATCCGTTTTTCTGATAACGACATTCATTAAATGTGGATTATATGACATCATTTCCTCTGATGAAAAAGAAGTAATTTTGCCTAAATTTAAATCGTTTTCTGCATTAATATCAAAATATAATATAATTTCCGCATTATTTTCATTATATGTATATGCCGTGGCACATGGAGCCCCACTTAAATATGCTCCCGTACCGCTAACACAGTTAAATTCCCCCAATACTTTACTGCATGATTTATAATCCATATCAGCTTGAATGGAATCGCTAACTTTTCCTGATTTATTAACCTGTATTCCGTCTAAGATGAGTTCGCCTGATTCTAATTTCGCTTTTAACGTATCACTATGTATTTCTTCTCCATTATTTGCTGGTATTATATCATCTCCAGAAACTCGAATGTAAAATTCCATTCCGGGCAGTACAGATTGATTTTGAATGTAAATATATCCGTCATTTTCTGTTTTGATAATCTGATATTCGCCGTTCATAAGTGCTATTATTTCGGGTATGGTTTTGTCTATTAAGTCTATAGCGGAGATTTGTAATGCTGATTCTGTTGGAATTTCCGTAATCTCCACAAATTCAGTTAATTGCGTTTCGTCTTCAATTGGGACTACTAAAGTATCCTTCCGCCGTATTGCTTCTTCAACTGCTAATTTTGCATTGACCATTTTAAAGTATTCTGAGCCTGAATTTTCTGGGCACTTTGCAGTATTACATAAGATTTCTTTTACTTCCTCTCCAGTTAAATTATTATTTACTGACCATACCATAGCTGCTGTTCCAGAAACAAAAGGAGCTGCGGCAGATGTTCCTTTAAAATAATAACAGTATTTATTATCAACTGATGTTGTTGTTATTTTTTCTCCTGGGGCATAAATATCAACTCTTTTTCCACCATTTGAATATGAGCATATTTGCATATGATTTTTTTCTTGCTCAATTGCACCAACAACTACAATTCTTTTTTTAGTTCTTCATTATCTATAGTTGCAAACAAAGGACCATATTTTGCATCTATTATATCTGTTTTTGTAGCTCCAAAAACGTCCCATTTATCTCTAATTTGTTCGTATTCACCATCTTTATTTTCCTTAAACCAACCATAGGATTCATTTCCAGCAGATGTACAAATTAAAAAATCATATTTTAATCTAATTAGTTCTATCAACTTTTCTTCTATAGGTAATGAAGCTTTTTTAAATTCATCTTTGGCTGAATCTTCATTTAAATGGCTTGCCCTAAATGTTAAATTAACATTACCTAAACAAGATATATTTATTACTTTTACATTATTTTCAACAATCAAAGTAACTAAATAACTTTCTATTGCTATATTAGTCTTGCTTGCACCTATAAATGAAACCCCATAAAGATTTTCATATCCAAAAGGGTAAACACCACAAATCCCTAAGTCAGAGCCATGACTATCAAGTCTTGAATTAGCAGCCATAACTCCTGCTACATTAGTTCCATGCTCATAAGAATCATTTTCACTAACATATTTAAGAAGTTCTGATTGCGAACAATTATAATATGTTTTCGCAAATCCTAAATCTTCATGATTTTCATCAAACACATTATCAATTATTCCAATCCGCACCGGATTAATTGATTCTTTATTTAATAAACCCCAAGCTGATATACATTGAATAGCTTCTATTCCCCAATTTTTGCCATCTGGTATTTCTTCATTCCATGTTTCATTTTTCCATATATCACCTTTGTTTATTTCATAAGTATTGTAAAAATTATCCCAAACATAATTTATATTTGCATCTAATACAAAAGAAGATTCTTTGATGTCGGTTATTATTTCTTCTAATTGGCTCAGCGTGAAATTTTCATTAAATTTAAATTGATATGTATTTAGAATTTCAATTTCCCCTACTATTTCCGCATTATACTTTTTTGCTAATTCATGTATATCATTCATATCTGTTCCATTTTCTGCAACAATTTCTAATTCATTATTTACATATTTAATATGATTTCTGTCTCTTATACACATCTCCGAGCCCACGAGACGTA
>ENA-OYWZ01001443-OYWZ01001443.1-human-gut-metagenome-genome-assembly--contig:-NODE-1443-length-10169-cov-5.371465_pt1 | contig 10169 bp, 10 predicted proteins | sample MGYA00244841_ERZ653414 | MGnify/ENA primary metagenome ERZ653414 (study PRJEB26926, sample SAMN06164894) | human gut metagenome | biome: ENVO:00009003; feature: ENVO:2100002; material: ENVO:00002003... | reverse complement strand
GGGAAGGGCGACCCGCGCGTGACAAAGGTGGGAAAGTTGATTCGGGCAACCAGCATTGATGAGCTTCCGCAGCTCATCAATATTATTGTCGGCGATATGGCCATTGTCGGGCCGCGCCCGCCGCTGACCTACCATCCTTGGCCGGTAGACCAGTATAGCGAGGAGCAGTTCCATATGTTTGACGTTCGCCCCGGCATCACCGGCTGGGCGCAGGTACATGGCCGCAAGGGCGTGGAGTGGCACGAGCGCATTAAAATGAACGTCTGGTACACGCAGCACGTTTCCCTTGCACTGGATATTAAGATCCTTTTCATGACCGTGTTCAAGGTCCTGCGCAACGAGGATAATGTCAATACCGGCGCGACGGTCTGAGGGAGATCAAATGCTGAAACTTATGTACATCACCAACGACCCGACGGTCGCAAAAATTGCGGCGGACGCGGGCGTTGACCGCATTTTCATTGATATGGAGGTGCTGGGCAAGGCCGAGCGGCAGGGCGGCATGGATACTGTGCAGTCCTATCATGTGCCGGAGGATATCGCAAAAGTCCGCGCTGCCGTTGGCGGCGGCACAGAGATCATGGCGCGCGTCAATCCGCTGAACCCAAACTCTCAGGCGGAGATCGATGCTTCTGTTGAGAACGGCGCGGATGTCATTATGCTGCCCATGTGGCACACCGCGGATGATCTGCGTCGGCTTGTTAGCATGGTGGATGGCCGTGCAAAGGTCATGCCGCTGCTGGAAACCGACACGGCGGCAGACAATCTGCCGGAGGCACTGTCCATACCGGGCATCGACCAGATGCACATCGGCCTCAACGACCTGCACCTGTGCTATCATCAGAAATTCATGTTCCAGCTCCTGACGGACGGTACGGTGGACAGGCTTTGCGCCGAGCTCCGTGAAGCAAGTATTCCCTATGGCTTTGGCGGCGTGGGCCGCCCCGGCTCGGGGACGCTTCCGGCGGAATATATCATCGGTGAGCATTACCGTCTCGGCTCGCAGTATGTCATTCTGTCCCGCAGCTTCTGCAACACAGAGAAAACGACGGACTTGGATGAAATACGGCGCATCTTCGCAGAGGGCGTAGCGGATATCCGCCGCGTGGAGCGGGACTGCGCCGCTTGGACGCAGAAGCGTTTTGACGAGAATCACCGCAGGGTCTGTGCCTGCGTGGAAAAAATCGTGAGAGGAATGAACGCATGAACATTCTGGTGACCGGCGCGTTTCAACTCAATAGCGGCGAGCGCAAGCAGTTGGAAGCTGCCGGGCACAGAGTGTTTGTACATCCCGATGAGCGCGCACCGGTAGACTATCCGGAGCGATACGAGGCGGTCGTGTGCAACGGCCTGTTCCTCTACAATTCCATCGAGCTCTTTACGAGCCTGCGGGTCATCCAGCTCACCAGCGCGGGTCTTGACCGCGTGCCGCTGGACGATATCCGGGCGCGCGGCATCGAGCTGCACAACGCTGCAGGCGTGTACAGCGTCCCGATGGCGGAGTTCGCCGTCTGCGGCATTTTGCAGCTTTATAAGCAGAGCCGCTTTTTTGCGGCGAATCAGGCGCAGCACAAATGGGAGAAGCATCGCGGCCTGCTGGAGCTTTCCGGCAAGCGCGTGTGCATCCTCGGCTGCGGCGGCGTGGGGCGTGAGATCGCGAAGCGGCTGAAAGCCTTTGGCTGCCATATCACCGGCGTGAATCGCACCGTGCGGGAGTTGCCGGATTTTGATGAACTCCTGCCGCTGGATAAGCTGCCGGACGCTGCGGCGGCCTGTGATATTCTGGTGTGCTGCATCGCCCTGACGCCGGAGACGCGCAGCATCGTGAGCGAGGAAATCTTTGGCCGCCTGCATGATGGCGTTATCTTCGTCAATGTCGCCCGCGGCGCGCTGGCAGACGAGGCTGCGCTGACCAAGTGGCTGCAAAACGGCGGCTGCGCAGTGCTGGACGTGTTCGAGGAAGAACCCCTGCCCGAAAGCAGTCCGCTGTGGGAAATGGAAAATGTAGTCCTGACCCCGCATAACAGCTTTGTGGGAGAGGGAAATCGGGCAAGGCTGTGGGAGACGATAAAGGAGAACCTGGGATGAATGAAAACTGGCCGTATATAAAAGAAAATATCAAGCGTTTTCCGGAATATAAGTCCTCCATCTTTGAGCAGGGTTTCCTGATTACGAATCAGAATCTCACAATTGGCGGCGCGTTTCCCTTCTTTGGAAACTGGCGGAAGGAGAGCCTTTCGGACAGCTTTCATATCTGGCTTCACTGTCGGCAAAAGCTATACGCCATGGAAAAGAATGGAATTACTTACTTTTTGATTGGCCACGCATATGATCCCTTTTCCAATCAGGCAGATGAAATAGACATTCTGCGTACCCTTGCGGAGCAGTCTCAGGGCAGCTTTGAACTCGGTCTTCAGACCATTAACAATTTGACGGGACTATTTGTTTTTGGAATGATTGCCGGGGAGCGCATGACGTTCTGCGGAGACTTTGAGAGTATGCGTACCGCTTACTATGGAAACATTGACGGACATTTTTATCTTTGCTCTCACGAAGAATTGGTTTCACTGTTTGAGCAGCTTCACCGTGATGACTATGTGACCAAGCTTGAACATTACCGCTGGTATCACCTGTACGGGGAAGGGCTGCCAGGAGATATCAGCCACTATCACGAACTAAAGAAGCTGATTTGCAACAACTATGTAATTTATTCAGGCGGTAAATTCAAAACCGTTCGTATTTGGCCGCGTGAGCCTATCCATATGTGTGCAGACGAGGAGGAGTATCGCAAAACGGTACACCAGATTGCGGAGACCATGAAAAGCAATCTCGGACTGATCGCGCAGAAATGGGAACGACCGGCAGTGTCCGTGACCGGTGGTCGGGACAGCAAAGGCTCGCTGGCAGCGTCGATTCATATAAAAGAAAAGTACCAGTATTTTTCTTATAACTCGCAGCCTGCTGAAAAAGTCGATTGTGACGCGGCAGAGGCGATCTGTAAAGCGGTCGGCGTCCCACACATTACCTATGAAATCCCCTTGGATAAGGCCGTTTATCCGGAATACGACCTAGTTCGCGCGATCCTATGCGTAAACAGCAACCGCAGGTATTTTAACCACAACGACATTATGAAGCGGATTTACCTTCGGAAGGCGAATCCGTTCGATGTGGAAGTAAAATCATGGACCTCGGAGATTGGACGTGCATTTTACTACAAGCGTTACGGCGTGCAGCGAATGCAGAAGAAATGTACGGCGCGGCGTGTCAATGCAATGAATAACATCTTTCTGATGAATCCGGCATTGATGTACGCGACGGATGCCAGATACAGAGAGTATCTCCGCAGCACTGCCTACAATGAGCATATGTTCAATTACGACTGGAGCGACATCATCGATCTGGAAATGCGAGACAGCCGCTGGGGCGCGGATGTTCTAAGCTGTGAGCATATGTTTTCCCACGATGTGACTGTTCCATATAACAACCGGCGTCTTTCTGATCTTATGTTAATGGTTCCTCTGGCAGATCGTATTGCAGACCGAACACATATTGATTTTACACATGAGCTATGTCCTGCAATTGATGCGACGAATATCAGTGTAAGAGATGTAGCGCACAATAATAAGCGGATGTGGATGGATAAGATTTACTATTTTATAACGTCCATCAGACCGTTCTGATAGGAAGAAGTTCGTAATGAAAGTCCTTTTAGTTGCCACCGTACAATCGCATATCTGTCAGTTTCACAGACCGCTTGTGGCCATGCTGCATGAGCACGGCTGCGAAGTCCATGTAGCGGCGCGGAACAACCTTGCCGAAAAGAACGGCTTGAAGCTGGACTTTGTGGAACAGGTCTTTGACGTGCCGTTCCAGAGGTCGCCGTTTTCACCGAAAAATCTTGGAGCCTACAAACAGCTCAAAAAGATCATTGACGAGGGCAGCTACGACGTAATTCACTGCAATACGCCGGTTGGCGGCGTTGTGGGACGGCTGGCTGCACGAAAATCCCGCAAGCGCGGCACCAAGGTATTCTATACCGCTCATGGCTTCCACTTTTACAAGGGTGCGCCGAAGAAAAACTGGCTCATCTGGTATCCGGTGGAGAAGTTTATGTGCCGCCATACGGACAAGCTCATCACCATCACGCAGGAGGATTATGACCTTGCCTCGGCAAAGTTTCCCACGCAGGTGGAGCGCATTCATGGTGTTGGTGCAAATTCTGCAAAGTATCGTAAGTTGTCCGAAGCCGAATGTGCGGCGCTGCGGTGCGAGCTAGGCTATGCAGAAGACGAAAAAATCTTGCTTTGTACGGGCGAGCTGCTGCCCAACAAGAATCAGATTACGGCAATCCGTGCGATGGACGCACTGAGAAAGAAACAGCCGAATGTAAGACTGCTGCTGGCCGGAAACGGCCCGACGCTTCCGGAGTTACAGGCAGAGGTGACGGCGCTCGGCTTACAGGAATATGTAGAATTTCTGGGTTACCGCACCGATCTGGAGCGATATGCCAATATCGCGGATGTGATCGTTTCTTGCAGCTACCGCGAGGGACTGCCGATGAACATCGTGGAAGGAATGCTGTTGGGCAAGCCTGTGGCGGCATCCTATAACCGCGGACATCGTGAACTGATCGTACCGGATGTGACCGGCTATATGGTATCTCCGGCGGATGCAGATGCTTTTGCGGAGAGAATTTCGATTCTGTTGGGCAATTCTGCGCTGACAGGCCGCATGGGACATGCCGGATACGAAAAAGCACAGCTTTATGCGGATACCAACGTGCGGCAAGAACTGCAAGCCGTTTATGAGCTATAATATGGGAGGATATCAGTGGGCGAACTATGGATCGTGCTGGCCGTTTCCTGCGGACTTGCATTTTTAAGCGAAAAGTACACATTTGCATGGAATGGTCGACCGAGCAAAGTGCTGAACTATGGCATTGTTGTCCTACTGATTGCTTATCTGAGTCTCTTTGCAGGCCTCCGTACCAGCTACAACGATACCCCTGCATACATAAGTGGCTACAAGGCGATGTCAGCCTTTCCGGCCATTCTGACTGACTTCAGTTGGGAGCTTGGTGATAATCCGGGATTTACCCTGCTCAACTCCATGATGAAAGCGGCAGGATTTAGCGCACAGGCCTTTGTGCTAACTTATTCAATACTTTTTGTAGCCGCAGCGGTTTCTTTCTTGAAGAAATACTCCAGCAGTTTCACGCTATCAATCTTTCTTTTCGTTTGCGCATACGGCTACTTGTTTTCTATGGCAGCCATTAAGCAATGTGCCTCGATTGCAATTGGCCTTATCGCAACTCCTTATTTGCTAAAGAAAAAGTGGATTTCGTATGTGCTGATCATTTTTTTTGCAGCGACATTTCATCCTTATATTCTGCTATTTTTACTTATGCCACTCCTGCGTTTTAAACCATGGACAGGAGGAACTTGGATTTTGTTGCTCACCGCAGTAGGAGCAGGCTTGTTTCTGCCGCGGATTATCGGCACAGTGGTAGATGCCGCAGCTTTACTTGGCGATGGCTATGATGCAACGAAGTTTATCGGCGAGGGTGTCAATATTTTTAGAGTATTGGTCGCGAGTGTTTCTGTGCTGCTGACCTTAGTGTTTCGCCGTCTGGTTATTGGGAATGATACACAAGACAACATTTTTATTAATTGCTGTTTTCTTTATGCAAGCATTATGTTTGTTGGCCTTTTCGGTACTGCAAACTACTTTGGCCGTTTGGCAAACTATTTCGTTCTTTTTCCGGCGATTGTGTTGCCAACGATACTTAAGAAACTTCCAATTCGAGACAGACATTTTCTTTCTATAGCGATGGTCGTTTGCTATTTGGTATATTTCTACTATGGGAATGCAATTAGTGAAAACTTTTCGCAAGAGTTCTCCCGGATGACTATTTGGAACTATTTAGGATTGTGACGTGAGGATTATGAATCCAACTATTTCTGTGATTATGGGTGCATACAACTGCGCCCGCACTCTGCCGGAGGCGATTGCCGCCATTCAGCACCAGACGGTATCGGACTGGGAGTTTATCATCTGCGATGATGGATCGTCTGATGAAACGTGGCAGGTTGCCTGTGAATTTCAGCGGAACGATGAGCGCATTGTCCTCCTGAAAAACGAGAAAAATTTTGGACTGAATGCAACTTTGAACAAATGTCTGGCTGCTGCAAGCGGATATTATATTGCCCGCATGGACGGCGATGATATCTGTGCACCAGACCGGTTTGAAAAGGAACTGGCACTGTATGCCGAGCACCCGGAGGCGGGTGTTATCAGTTGCTCCATGAGCTTTTTCGATGATGAAGGTATCTTTGGAAAAATGATCTATGACGCCGCGCCTCAGCCAAAGGATCTTCTGCATGGCTCTCAGTTTTGCCATGCAGGGGCACTTATGCGCCGAGATATTCTGGAGGAGCTGGGCGGATATTCTGAAAACAAAGATACGCTGCGTGTTGAAGACTACGATCTTTGGGTTCGGATGTACGCTGCCGGTTACCGCGGCTTTAACACGCAAGAAATACTGTATAACATGCGAGATGACCGCAATGCATTCTCGCGTAGAACGTTTCAAAGCCGGATCAACGAGAGTAAGGTCATTTTGAGAGCAGGAAAATCGTTTGGCTTCCAGAGTTTTTCTTATGCACAAGCATGTATCCCTGTTTTAAAGGGCTTTTGCCCAACCTGGCTGTATAAATATCTGCATGGGAAAAGGCTGAGCAAGAAATAAATTGCACTAGAATTGGAATGCGATTGAGGTGAAGCAATGAAAAAAATATTTTTTCTCATTCATGACCTTGGTCAAGGCGGTGCTGAAAAGGTGTTGGTCAACTTGGTCAACAACATGGATCGTTCTAAATTTGATATCTCTGTGACAGTGCTTTTCGGCGGTGGCGTGAATGAACAGTTCCTTGCGCCGGATATCCACTTTCATACAGTATTCCCGAAAGAAGTACCGGGTAACAGCAAGCTAATGAAACTGCTGACACCGGCACAACTTCACCGTATGTGTGTAAAGGAACATTACGATATTGAGGTTTCCTATCTTGAGGGGCCATCCGCGCGTGTCATCAGTGGTTGCCAGAGCAAAGATACAAAGCTGGTGTGTTGGATTCATAGTACCATTTCGAACATAGAAAATGCTGCCAGTTCTTTCCGTAGTATTCAAGAAGCGCAAACCTGTTACGGTCGTTTTAATCAAATCGTATGCGTTTCTAAATGCATAAAGCAGATTTTTTTACGTGTCTTTCCTGAACAATCTGATTTAATTGTTCTGTACAATACTATTGAAAGTCAAAAGATTTTGGAACAGTCAGGGCTTCCGATTCCGGACGGTTTATTTCGGATCAACGAGTTCAAGATTATTGCCGTAGGAAGCATGAAAGCGGTCAAGGCGTTTGATCGCTTGATTCGCATTCACGACCGCTTGCGGAGAAGCGGATATCCTGTCCATACTTACTTTTTGGGCATAGGGCCTGATCTTGAGAAGCTTCAAAATCAAGTTGCTTTACTTAATCAAAATAATAGCATTACCTTCCTCGGATATGAAACAAATCCGTACAGGTACGTTGCTAAATCAGACCTGTTCGTTTGCTGCTCTTTGTCAGAAGGCTTTTCTACCGCAGCCACTGAGGCGCTGATTGTTGGTACGCCAGTCTGTACCGTTGAGGTATCCGGCATGGAGGAGATGCTGGGTGAACACAACGAATGGGGCATCGTGACTGAAAATAATGAAGAAGCACTATATCAGGGAATTAAAGACTTGCTCTGCCACCCGGATAAGCTTGCGCACTATAAGGAAAAAGCGATTGAACGAGGGAAGGCTTTTTCTACGAAAGAGACAGTTTGTGCAGTGGAAAAGTTTTTTGAGACTCTTGTGGAGGAAAACAAAAAATGACCGTATTACAAATCTGCGCATTTGGAGCGCCAAGTCCAGGTAACTTTATTTCATCCTTGACTTCTCTTGAACCGACTTTAAGTGAAGAAGGAATCCAAACAATTTACGCTTTTGCAGAGACTGCAAAAGGTCGGCCTTGGTGTGAAGAACTCTGCAAGCGAGCAAAGGTTTATTTCCTGCCAGTGTCTCATGCCAGAATATTGCCAAAGACGTATCAAATAGTTCGCCAGATTTATCAGGAAAATCAAATTGATATCGTACATAGCCACTTTGAACTGTACGATATCCCCGCGACAGCAATGGCACCAAAGAACACAAAGGTCTTTTGGCACCTGCACGACCCAATTGGGTATAATAAGTCAATTAAAATCTCGCGCCGAATCTTGGCCAAATTACAGTACGGCTTCTTCAGCAGAAGGGCCACATTGCTTTCAGTTTCATTAGAACATGCAGAGTATGCAGCAAAGCTGGGATTTGACCGTAAGCATATCCACTATGTTCCTAATGGGATCAACACCGCACGAATCCAGACTGCTTTCAGCGAATCAAAGCCTAACAACTTCTTGATGTTTGGATGGGAAGTTATCCGTAAAGGTGTGGATTTAATTGTGACTGCTGATAGCGATGGTACACTTCCACCTTGTAAAATCCAAATTATCGGACAGGCTGCCTGTCAGCAGTATTTGCAGGATCATCCAACAGAGCATATCTCGTTTAGCAAGCCAGTCAATGATATCAATGCATTATATCGAAACAGTAAAGCGTTTCTTCATGTTAGCCGCGCTGAGGGCCTGTCCTATGCACTACTTGAAGCTGTTTATGCTGGCCTTCCTGTAATATGCAGTGATATTCCAGAGAACCAAGTAGCAAGGGAGTTTAGCGGTATTTTCTGGGTTAAGAGCGAAAATGTTGGTGATATTAAGAAGCAAATTCAAACTATATGTGATCTGGCATCTCCCGTGTCTGAGAGTGAGTATCAGGAGAATAAGGCCATCATCCAACGAAAGTATTCTCTTGATGCTTGGAAAAAGCGTATTGTTGAACTGTATTTGGCGAAGGAGAAAACTTAATGGGCAAATCTCCCCTTGTTACTGTAATTGTTCCTGTATACAATACTGCCCCATATTTAAAAGAGTGTTTTGCATCAATTTCCAGCCAGACATATCAGAGACTTGAAATTATTCCAGTGGACGATGGCTCGACGGATGGCAGTTCTGAATTGCTTGATGAGATCGCGGGAAAAGATACTCGAATCAAAGTCGTGCATAAAGAGAACGGCGGGGTTTCGTCTGCAAGGAACAAAGGCCTGGAGTTGGCGCATGGAGAATACATATCCTTTGTGGACAGCGATGATATCTTAGAACCAGATATGTACGAGACGCTGATCTCAACGGCTGAACGATATAATGCGGCTATTGCACATTGCAGTTATAGTAGGTTAACGGACTCTGATCAGCGTCCAGTTGGAGGCAGCGGCAAAATCTTTGTTCAGACGGGAACTGAGGCTCAAATGTGTCTGCTTAAAGGGGAACTCTTCACCGGGAGCCTTTGCGATAAATTGTTTCGCCGAGGATTATTTGAGTCTATACGATTATGCGAAGATTTGAGAATAAACGAAGACGTTCTCGCAGTTTTTCAGCTTTTCCAATGTGCAGATAAGACCGTTTTTATAGATGTTTGCAAATATAACTACCGAACCAGTTCAACATCATCTTGCGCAAAAACAGACTGGCTTAAAAAATCGCAGGATTGCATCAAAGCAACTGAGAGAATGCAAGACATAGCGACAGACCAAACTGTGCAGAAACTCGTAGACGAAAGACTGCTGCGCTGCTTGCTTGGGTATTACAGGAACTTGCTATTAAGCGGATATCGGAACAGTACTACAGAGCGCAGCAAAGTTTTGCAAAAAATTCGAGAACTAGAAGAACGCGGGACAAACATCAGCAGGAAAAAGCTGCTTGAATACTGGTTAATGTGGAATGCTCCATATGTCTATGTGGCGATGTATGGTATTTACGATAAAATAAGGAAGCCTAATTGGGATATATGAAAAGTGTTTTATTCAGTTGTTATGGATTGGGTATAGGCGGGATAGAGAAATGCCTGGTAAATTTAATTAATGCAATGCCGGAAGATGAGTTTGATATTGACTTGCTTCTTATGAATCCGGAATACACTCTTTTGAAAACAATCAAACGAAGAGCTGTCTCTTATACACATCTCCGAGCCCACGAGACGTAGAGGAATCTCG
>ENA-OYWZ01001440-OYWZ01001440.1-human-gut-metagenome-genome-assembly--contig:-NODE-1440-length-10182-cov-4.269675_pt1 | contig 10182 bp, 7 predicted proteins | sample MGYA00244841_ERZ653414 | MGnify/ENA primary metagenome ERZ653414 (study PRJEB26926, sample SAMN06164894) | human gut metagenome | biome: ENVO:00009003; feature: ENVO:2100002; material: ENVO:00002003... | reverse complement strand
AGATGTGTATAAGAGACAGGAGGATGAGCGGCACCGTCTTGTTGACAACATCGTCGCCGAGCATGAGCACCGTCTCCTTCTCGTTGCCGACGGAGTTGGACGAGCCGGTCTTGAAGTCGATCGTGCCGCGGAAAACTTTTTTCGCCGCGTCCTTGAGTGCGCCGGAGGTATCGATCTCGCACTCGGTGTTTTTGCCGTAGTGGTTGACGACGACGTTGACGTCGATTGTCTGGCTACCGCGGCCGAGATAGCCGATCTGCGCCGAATAATGGCTGCCGTCGCCGACAAGCTCCGTGTCATTGTCCGAATACAGGTCGCCCCTGCCCATGAGGATCTGCGTCATGTCCACGCCGGCGCCGGGCGCACAGTCCGCATCCGTTTTGGCATAGAGCAGCGCACCGTCCTGTGCACCGAGCACCTGCACAAGGCGCAGAGACGCATGGTCATGCAGCGTCAGCGCCGTTTCCACGGCGAAGCTGCCCTGCGTATCCAGCACCATATACACCGTTGCCTGCACACCGGCGGCCACTTCGACCGCAATGTGCTTGCGGCTATGGCCCTCGGCGCCGGTCAGGCGGATGTGCAGCGGCTGCGCCTGATTTTCTGCCGTTATTTCATATGCATCTGTCCCGAGATCGGCCGTGTCGGCCACATTCCACGGGATGGTCGCTTCGTTGACCTGGAGATGGTTCCACGTTCTGGTCGGCAGTTTGTTGACGACCAGCTGTTCACTCGTATTCACGATATTCCCTCCTTTCGGAATGTGGGTCAGCCGATGCTGCCCTTCATCTCGAGACGAATGAGATTGTTCATTTCCACCGCGTACTCCAGCGGCAGCTCCTTGGAGACGTTGTCCGCAAAGCCGCTGACGATCAGCGCACGGGCGTCCTCCTCGCTCATGCCGCGGCTCATGAGATAAAACACCGCCTCGTTGCTGATGCTGCCGATCTTGGCCTCATGGCCGACGGCAGCGTCCTTCGTGCGGATGTCCATGGCCGGGACGGTATCGGAGCGGGACTCGGAATCGAGCATCAGCGACTGGCAGGACACGGAGGATTTTGCGTGCTTGGCGCCCTTCTGCACCACGACGCTGCTGCGGAACGTGCTGATGCCGCCGCTCTTGCTGATCGAGCGCGTGTTCATATACGAGCTCGTGTTCCTGCCAATGTGCACGACCTTCGCACCGGTGTCGAGGTTCTGCCCCGCGCCGGCAAACGTGACGCCGGTGAATTCCATCTTGGAGTTATCGCCTTTGAGCACGCTCATCGGGTACAGGCAGCCGACATGAGACCCGAACGAGCCGGAAACCCACTCGATCACGCCGCCCTCTTCCACGAGTGCGCGTTTTGTATTGAGGTTATACATATTTTTCGACCAGTTCTCGATGGTCGAGTAGCGCAGCTTGGCGTTTTTCTTCACGTACAGCTCCACGCAGCCGGCGTGGAGGTTCGCAACGTTATATTTCGGCGCCGAGCAGCCCTCGATAAAATGCAGACTCGCGCCCTCATCGACAATGATGAGTGTGTGCTCAAACTGGCCAGCACCCTTGGCGTTCAGACGGAAGTACGACTGCAGCGGGATGGACACCTGCACGCCCTTCGGCACATACACGAACGAACCGCCGGACCAGACCGCGCCGTGCAGGGCTGCAAACTTATGATCGCGCGGTGTGACGAGCTTCATGAAATACTTGTGCACCATGTCGGCGTATTCGCCCTTGAGCGCGCTCTCCATGTCGGTGTAGACGACGCCCTGTGCAGCCACTTCGTCCCGGACGTTGTGATACACGAGCTCGGAATCGTACTGTGCGCCGACGCCGGCAAGCGATTTGCGCTCCGCCTGCGGGATGCCGAGACGCTCAAAGGTGTCTTTAATATCCTGCGGGACGTCCTTCCAGTCGTTTTTCATGTCGGTCTTGGGGCGAACATAGGTCGCAATGTGGTCCATATCCAGTCCCTCGATGGACGGCCCCCAATCCGGGATCGGCATCTCGTTATAGATCTGCAGCGACTGCAGCCGGAACTGCTGCATCCAGACCGGATCGCCCTTTTCCTTCGAGAGCCGGTCGATGATCTCCGGCGTCAGGCCCTCCTGCATGCGATAGGCATCGTCCTCTTTGTCGCGGATGTCATAGACACTGCGGTCAATGTCCGCGACCTGACTTTTTTCCTTCATTCGGATCGCCTCGCTTTCAGTCTGCCCGGATGCCGCCAAAGCCGTTTTCGTTGATGGTATCTACAAGCGATGCATCGCCGTTTTTCACAATGACGCCCTGCTCCATGATGTGCGCGGCGTCCACCGTCAGCGCCTCGAGAATGCGGGTGCTGTGCGTGATGATGAGCAACGAGCCGTGCACGCGCTCACGATAGAGCTGCACGCCCTTGGAGACCGTGCGCACCGCGTCGACGTCCAGACCGGAGTCCGTCTCGTCGAGGATGGCAAGCTTCGGCTCGAGCATGAGCATCTGCAGGATCTCCGCTTTCTTTTTCTCACCGCCGGAAAAGCCCACATTCAGGTCGCGCTCAGCATAGGAAGCGTCCATCGCCAGCAGTTGCATCGTCTCGGCAAGCTTCTTCTTGAAGTCCCAGAGGCGGATGCGCTTGCCGGTCTTCTGCTCGAGCGCACTGCGAATAAACGCGCTGAGCGTCACGCCGGGCACCTCGAGCGGATTCTGAAACGACAGAAAAATACCCCTCTTCGCGCGCTCGTTGACCGGCAGCCGTGTGATATTCTCGCCGTCAAAGACGATCTTTCCGGCCGTGACCGTGTACTCCGGATTGCCGGTGATCGCATAGCCGAGCGTGGACTTGCCGGTGCCGTTCGGCCCCATGAGCACATGCGTCTCATCCTTGCCGACGGTCAGGTCCACGCCGTGCAGGATCTCTTTCTCGCCCGCACTCACGTGCAGGCCGCTGACTTCAAGCAGGTTGCTGTTCATATGTGTATCCTCCGTTCCCAATGGCAAACCGTGCCTGACGGCACGGCTGCATACGTATACACGAATTCAGAGAGGCTCAGGATGGTCCGGTGCAAAATCCTACCTCATCGATGTGAATTATATTCCTATATTCCCATGTTGTCAATAGGAATATAGGATCAAGGCAGCAAAAAAAGCACGCACGACTCAATAGCCGTGCGTGCTTTTGACACAAATCTTTAGAATTGGAACAGGTTCAGGCCGATCTCCTCGCTGTGAAAACGATCCACTCTTCCGTCGATAACCGTGATGACCATCTCACAGGTGGCGCTGATAACGGCGCGGTTCAGATGACCGCCGAACACCTCGCCCTTCTCATTACCGGCGCTCATATGCAGGTGCGTGTAAAACGCGCCGTCCATCGTGTTGATGGTGCCGGTTAGCGAGACGATCTCGAAATCGCCCGCGAACGAATTGGCGTGGTACTTCTTTTCGGCCGTGTGGAACACGCCGACCGTGAATTCACCGACTGCGCCGAGCGCCTGCACGCTCGCGAGCTTGATCTGCTCGGCCTGCGCGATGGCCGCAACCTGCTCAAGCACTTCTTCCCCACGGTCGATGCGGGCGACGATGGTGTTTCCAAATCTTCGATACTCCATGGTTCTCCTCCTTTGCTTCGTTACCGCAATTATACCGCGCCCCCCTGCCGGCCGCAAGGGGGGCGCAGGAAATTATTCGAGCTCGAACGCGCCGGTATAGAGCTGGTAGTACACGCCCTTTTCGGCGATGAGCTTTGCATGGTTGCCGCGCTCGATGATGCGGCCATGGTCAAGCACCATGATGACGTCCGCATTCTTGACCGTCGAGAGCCGGTGCGCGATGACGAACACCGTGCGCCCCTCCATGAGCTTATCCATGCCGCTCTGCACGAGCGCCTCCGTGCGGGTGTCGATGGAGCTGGTCGCCTCGTCGAGGATCATGACCGGCGGATCGGACACAGCCGCGCGTGCGATGCTCAGCAGCTGCCGCTGGCCCTGGCTCAGGTTGGTGCCGTCGCCGGTCAGCGTGGTGTTATAGCCATCCGGCAGGTGGCGGATGAACTCATCGGCGTTGGCCAGCTTGGCGGCGGCGCGGCATTCCTCGTCCGTTGCATCCAGGCGGCCATAGCGGATGTTATCCATAACCGTACCGGTAAACAGGTGGGTATCCTGCAGAACAATGCCTAAGGATGCGCGCAGGTCGTCTTTATGAATATGGGTCACATCAATGCCGTCATACTCAATGGTGCCCTTCTGGATATCATAGAAGCGGTTGATGAGGTTGGTGATGGTGGTTTTGCCTGCGCCGGTGGAACCGACGAAGGCGATCTTCTGGCCCGGACGGCCATACAGGTTGATATCATGCAGGACAATCTTGCCCGGATCATAGCCAAAGTCTACATCCTTAAAGACGATATCTCCCTTCAGTTCACGGTAGTCTGCGCTGCCATCGGCGTTCACACGCTTCCAGGCCCACAGGTTGGTGCGCTCCTTGGTTTCGGTCACAGAATCATCCGGCAGGCGTTTGGCGTTGACCAGCATGACCTTGCCCTCGTCCACTTCCGGCTTTTCGTCCAGCAGGTCAAAGATACGCTGGCCGCCGGCCAGAGCCATGATGATGGCGTTGAACTGCATGGAGATCTGGCTGATGGGCATGTTCAGGGTGCGGTTGAAGGTCAAAAAGCTGGCCAGCTTGCCCAGGGTCAGGCCTGTCATGCCAGACAGAGCCAGCGCACCGCCGATCATGGCGCAGAACACATAGGAAAGGTTGCCCAGCTGGGTGTTAGCCGGACCGCCGAGGTTGGAGTAACGGTTGGCCTTATCCGCGCTTTCAAACAGCTGGTCATTGAGCTTATCAAACTGCTCAATGGCTTCTTCCTCGTGGCAGAACACCTTAACGACCTTCTGGCCGTTCATCATCTCTTCAATGTAGCCGTTCACCGCACCAATATCACGCTGCTGGGAAACAAAGTACTTGGAAGAGTTGGTGGTAAGATACTTGGTGACCAGCAGCATAATCCCGACCATGACCAGGGTGAGCACCGTCAGCGGCACGCTGAGTACAACCATGGAAACCAGCACGCTGACAACGGTAATAGCGCTGTTCAGCAGCTGCGGCATGCTCTGGCTGATCATCTGGCGCAGGGTATCAATATCGTTGGTATACAGCGACATGATATCGCCGTGGGCGTTGCGGTCAAAGTATTTGATGGGCAGCGTCTGCATATGGGTAAACATTTCATCGCGCAGGCGCTTCAGGGTGCCCTGGGTAACGTAAGCCATCATACGGGCCTGGGCAAAGGCGGCAACAATGCCGATGCCGTAAAAGCCTGCCGTGCGGGCGATGGCATGGGCCAGGCCGGAAAAATCACTGCTCTGCTCTTTCAGCAGGGGCAGGATGTAGCCATCGATCAAGGTCTGCATGAACAAAGTGCCCTGCACGTTGGCAAACACGCTGACAAAAATGCAGATGACGACCGCAACGACCTGAATGCGGTAGCATTCCATCACATAGCGCAGGATGCGCATGAAGATCTTGCCGGGGTTCTGGACTTTGGGGCGCGGGCCGCGGGGGCCACCGCGGCCAACCTTAACCACTTTTGCTTTCTGCTCAGCCATTGTTATCGCCTCCCTTTTCGTCAAAGTCGCCGGAGCCTTTGGTCTGGCTGTTATAAACTTCCTGATAGATGGGGTTGGTGGCCAGCATTTCGGCCGGGGTACCGTAACCACTGATCCTGCCGTTATCCAGCACGATCACATGGTCGGCGTTTTCCACGCTGGAAATACGCTGGGCAATGATGAACACCGTGGTGCCGGGAATCTTTTCGGCAAAGCTCTTGCGGATCTTGGCGTCGGTGCCGGTATCCACAGCGGAGGTAGAGTCGTCCAGAATCAGGATGCGGGGCTTTTTCAGCAGAGCACGGGCAATGCAAAGGCGCTGCTTCTGGCCGCCGGAAACGTTAGTGCCGCCCTGGTCAATGTGGGTGTTGTATTTATCGGGGAAGCGCTCAATAAATTCATCGGCGCAGGCCTGCTTGCATGCCTCCTCGATCTCGGCATCGGTGGCATCCTTATTGCCCCAGCGCAGGTTTTCGGCAATGGTGCCGCTGAACAGTTCGTTTTTCTGCAGCACCATGGCAACGCTGTTGCGCAGGATCTCCAGGTCGTAATCGCGTACATCCACGCCGCCAATGTACACATGACCGGCGGTGGTATCATACAGGCGGGGCAGCAGCTGCACCAGGCTGGTTTTTGCGCTGCCGGTGCCGCCGATGATGCCGATGGTCTCGCCGGAACGGATGTTCAGGTTGATATCAGACAGCACATCGCGGCCATCGGCCTTATAGCGGAAGCAGACATGATCAAAGCGGACAGCGCCGTTCTTGACTTCCATAACCGGGTTTTTGCCGTTGGACAGGGTGCTTTCTTCTTCCAGCACTTCAGCCACACGCTTGGCGGAAGCGGCGGACATGGAGATCATGATGAACACCATGGACAGCATCATCAGGCTGGTCAGGATGTTGGTGCAGTAGGTCAGCATGCTCATCAGCTCGCCGGTGGTAAAGCTGGTAGCACCGGACAGCACGATCATGCGGGCACCCAGCCAGGAAATCAGCAGGATGCAGGTGTAAACGGTGGCCATCATCAGCGGAGAGTTGAAGGAAAGAACTTTTTCAGCACGCAGCAGCAGATCCTGCACATTGCCGGATGCCTTTTTGAACTTTTCACTCTCGTAATCTTCGCGCACATACGCTTTGACCACGCGGATGGCGGAAACATTTTCCTGCACGCTCTCGTTCAGGTCATCGTACTTTTTGAATGCGGCGGAGAAGTAGTTGCTGGCGCGGGACATGATGAGCACCAGGCAGCCGCCCAGAATGATGACCGCCACCAGATAGATGGAAGCCAGCTTGGCGTTGATGGTGAACGCCATGATCATGGCAATGACCATGCTGGACGGCGCACGGATGGCCATACGCAAAATCATCTGGTAAGCGTTCTGGATGTTGGTCACGTCGGTGGTCATACGGGTGACCAGACCGGCGGTGGAATATTTATCGATATTGGCAAAGCTGAATGTTTGGATATTGCGGTACATGGAGCGGCGCAGATTGCGGGCGTAACCGGTGGAAGCACGCGCACCAAACACACCGCCCAGCACGCCGAACAGCAGGCCAAAGGCCGCTGCCACGATCATCCAGCCGCCAATGCGGTAAATGTGGGAAAGATTGCCGGCGGTAACGCCATCATCAATGATGGAGGACATCAGCTTGGGGATGATCATTTCCATCACCACTTCGCCGATCATGCACAAAGGGGTCAGGATGGAAACCAGCCGGAACCCCTCTGTTTCTTTGTAAAGTGACTTAAACATATGGTATCTCCTGTTTGGCTGCCCGGGGGCAGCATCTGAACTTCTTAAGCCAAAGCATTGCGGAACACTTTGGGGTGTGTCTGAAAACAAAGAAAATAACGGATATTTCGCAAACACAAGCAGGATTTAAGGCAAGGAGCCGCCGGAATCCTTTGTATATTCCAAAGCTTTTTAACGCAAAATCCCGCTGCGTTTATAGAAATAGACCAAATTTTTGACTTTTCAGATACGCCTTAATTTTTGCCGCGGATGGCTTTTGCATTTTCAATCAGCTTGTGCAGGGTGCCCTGGATAGCTTCCAGTTCCTGCGCACTGACCCCGTTTTGCAGGTCATGCTCAAAATCCGAAATGCACTGGTGGATGGCGGCGGCGCATTGGCGGCCTTTCTCGGTCGGAACCAGGCTTTTGAGCCGGGCGTCTTTGGCGACAACTTCCCGCGTGATAAAGCCGGACTGCTCCATGCCCTGCAGCATGGTGGTAATGCTGGAACGGTTGGTGTGGAACCGGGCTTCCAGATCACGCTGGTAGATTTGCTTGCCGCTTTCCGTTTCCTGCATCAAAAAACCCAGCACCATGCCGCGCATACCGGTCAGCTCCGGGCTGACCCTGGTGCTGATGTACGCATCCAGCGCGCAGGAAATTTCCCGCGCGGCATAGTTTAAGGTGCGGCCCACATGCACAAAGCCGTGGTCATCCTGTTGGTTGCGGTTCTGCGTTTGGATCACCTCACTTTCCAATTCGTTTGATTGTCAATTGTTTGAATTAAAACAGTTTGATTTACAACAGTACGATTATAAACAAATCCCGCCGGTTTGTCAACCAGCGGGATGTAATTATTTTCAAAGAAAATTGTGAAAAGTTTGTGACGGCTTATTTTTTATGGGAATGCCGCAAATCCGCACGCCTGGCGCATGGCTTCATCGCTGGCGAAACCGTAAATCTTTACGGTTTCATCCTCATAGATCAGCGCATCCTCCGGCATGGCATCGGCAAGGGCCTGGGTAGTGGGCTGGCGCTCGCCGTATGCTTCCCATTTGGAGATAACAAAGAAAATTTTACCCTGCGGAGGGGTTTGCAGATGGCTGGTGACCTGCAGCCAAGGGCGCAGCTCCGGCACACTGTTTGGGGTCAGGGTCCACACGTTCAGGGTGCCGTCCGTCAACTCGGTCATCACATTACCGTCCCAAAAAGAAGCGTACCCGTCCCGGTAGCCGTTCTGCACCAGGAACTGTGCCGCCCCTTGGTTGGGGTTGGTTGCCACTGCCGCTGCGCGGTAGTCTGTTCCGGCGTGCAGCAGCAATATCGCCGCCAGCAGGGCCGTCAGACCACGGGCATCCGAGCGGTGCAGGGGGGTGCAGTCCGCCAGCATGATTTCCAGCAGCGGTACAAATAAAATTGCCAGCGGCAGCAGGTAGCGGTCCGAATGGCCGCTGTTGGTCAGGCCGTACAGCAGCGCAAAGCAGACGGCCCCGGCCAGGAAAAACGCCCCCATCAGCCGGTGCCCCAGCGGGTAGCGTGCTTTGCCGCGCACCAGCCAAACAGAAAACACAAAGCAGAAAAGGATCAGCGCCGCAGCCGCAAGGTTAAACAGCGCGGCCAGAGAAAACACTTTGCCCCCCTGCCAGCCAAAGGAAGCCAGCAGCGCGTTGACAAACCATTGCAGACGGTCCAGGTTCAGCCCGGTAAAGGCCACATATCCCTGATCCTGGAAGTGATATTTTTCCGCCAGCACCTTTGCGTTGATCAGGTACCCCGCCAGCGCGGCAGCATCCGCCGCAAGGGTGGGCCCCAGCAACGCCCCGCCGGGGGTGCGCCAGGCATTGGCCAGCTTTTGGCGCAGGGTATCCGCAGGCGGAGCATCCAGCCAGCAGAGCAGCGCTGCAGCCACGGTAAGCGGAATGTTCAAGATGAACAGCTGCCGCGGCCCGCCCAGCGCTGCAGCAAAGCTGAACAGCACCATGCCCGCCGCCGGGGCCAGCCGCCGCCCACCGCGCAGAATGCGCACCGCGCACCCCAGCACCACAAAGCTGATGGCAATGTGCGGAATATAGTAAAGGCCCTCTAGCACATACTGGCGGTACAGCGCGCCATAGGGTAGCACCAGCAGCCCGGCCCCCAGCAGGCCGCTGTACTTGAGCTTTGCACTGCGCCCGAACCAGAACCACGCCGCGAGATACAAAAGGATCAGCACCACGCTGCCCACCACGCGCACAGTATGCCAGCTGGTGAACAGCCGGAACAGCGGTGCCATGACCAGCTGGGTGTTGAGCACCCGCAGCTCGGTGGAATAGTACCAGCTGGTGCTCATCACACCGCCCTCCTGCGCCAGCAGGTTGGCAAGCAGTTGTTCGGACGCCATATCGGCGTCCAGCCGGTTGGGTGCCCAGCAGCACCAGTCCACCACCAGCAGGGCAAAGCAGACCGCCGCCCAGAGCAGCAGTATCATATAGGTGGTTTGTTTTTGTTTTGCGCCGTTTGTTTGCAGCTTTGGCAAGCGGCTCCCCTCCCCTTTTTGGGATAAACTTTATATTATTGTATCGCAAATGGGGCGGGGGTGCAACCACTCGGCGTTATCCTTCGTCCGCTGCGGGATCCAGCTGGCCGGTGGTGTCCAGCTGGATGGCGGAGCCGCGCCGCACGGTGGTGCCTGCCCGCGGGTACTGGCTGACGACCCGCTCCCCCTGCCCCAGCACATCCGCAGTCAGGGTATACTCGCTCAGCTTTTGGGCCGCGGCGGGGGCTTTCCAGCCGGTCACATCGGGCACGGTGGTAAAATATTTTGCCTGTTCTGTTTCGGTATAGCTGGGCTGGATGCCTAAGCGCCTGTCTCTTATACACATCTGACGCTGCCG
>ENA-OYWZ01001416-OYWZ01001416.1-human-gut-metagenome-genome-assembly--contig:-NODE-1416-length-10327-cov-7.212130_pt1 | contig 10327 bp, 15 predicted proteins | sample MGYA00244841_ERZ653414 | MGnify/ENA primary metagenome ERZ653414 (study PRJEB26926, sample SAMN06164894) | human gut metagenome | biome: ENVO:00009003; feature: ENVO:2100002; material: ENVO:00002003... | reverse complement strand
TATCAACTCTATTGAAATTTATATCTCTCTGACCTACCAGCGCTTCCCATACAAGAAGCTGCGTCGCAGTGTATTTATAGTATGCTTCAACACTGGTCAGCTCTCCGGTAAATGCATAAAGAAATACTCTGCCTATTAAATTTCGTATATCATCTGCATCCAGTTCGGCAGTCGCAAGACTTTCAAGATATTTATTTGCCGAATCCTCGGTATACGAATCGCCGCTTGAAACATGAGCTCCGGCTTCAAGACAGTAAACGGCTTTCATACTGTCGGCTGTATGGATCATTGTCCAGTAGTCAGCCTTATTTATCCTATACCCGTTTCCGATTATGAGGTCCTTTTTGATTCCTAGCTCATTGGCGTTTTCTATCTGTATTTTCGCTTCATATGCGGCGCTTACCGCAAATCCTGTCGGCAGCATTGTTACAAGCAATGCAAAGAGCGTTATAAGGGATAATGCTCTTATTCTGATTTTTTTCATTTATATCTTCCTTTCCGCATAAAAAATGGACCGATGTTTTTACCATCGGTCCATATACTTATTTTATTTCATTTTACCACATAAGATAAAGCCAATATTTATCTCCGTCTTTTTCCCAATAGACATTTACATAATAACATTCTGAAATATCTTCCTTAGTTTCACCATTTCTTATCCACTCATCATACATAGCTTTTATGTCATGAGACACACTGTTTTTGATAGATGAAACTGAACTGCATATATCAGTATTTATTGGTGCGTTAAACGAATATTCATTCCATATATCAACATTTCCTGTTAAAAAGTTAGTTCCTGCAATTCCATATGAAGAAACTTCCTGCATAATATATCCGTTTATCTCTGATATATCTGCCTGTGAAAGTCCCTGCGGCTCAGGCTCAGGGGCTTCTGTCGGTTTTGGCTTTGGCTTTTCGGTTTTCTTTGCAGTTGTGGTTTTCTTCTGCGTTTGGCTTGGCTTCTCGGTTTTCCGCGAAGCTGTCGTATTCTGACTTTGCGGCTGAGTTTGACCGCCGTTATTTCCTCCCGCTTGATAATTGCCGTTATTATCCTGTTCGTTACCGTACTGCGGCGCTTGAGTAGTTACGTCGGCCTTCTTGCTGCTCTTTTTGGTACCGCTTTTCTTTTCCGTACTTTTCGCCGTACTTTCAGACGTGGTTTTTACCGTTGTTTTTGCTGATGTTTTGGATGTTGTTTTTACGGAAGTTGTCGTCTTAACCGACGAAGCCGTTGATACGGGCGCGGTCGTTACCGTTGAGGCAGCCGAAGCCGATTCGGTTTTTCCCGCCCGAAGCTCAGCTCCGTCCGTTTCTGTTTTTCCGCAGCCTGACAGCGCAAGTCCGCATATTATCAATACCGCCAATGTCCTTTTCATAATTGTCACACCCCGTGTATATATTTCAGCCTTTGCTGTTAAATCCAGCATACCACACTGCCGCGCGGATATCTACCGTTTACGGAAAAATTCTACCTGTCAGACAAACCGAGCAAGGGTTTTTACAGCATAACCAATAAAAGCTTACGTTTAAAAAATACCATAATTATTGGTATTTGTCAACATCTTTACATAATAATCGTCAAGCCGTCCTCCTGCAGGGAAGGCGATTCCTCCGGCTCTAATACGGGCTGTGCCAGCGCCGCAAGGTATTTGACGATCTGGGGGGAGGTCAAAGAGCGGCTGTCCCAGCCGTCGTTTGTAAGCTCGTTGCCTGAAATATACAGCGTACCATGAACAAGTACTCCGCCTATGACTCTGTTGGGTTCATAATCATAGAGCAGAAATTCTTCGTTGCACCATGCGACCGCGTCGTTGTCAGGCTCGAAATATATCGGTTCAATACGCCCTCCCACCACTGACTGCATTGCCTGAAGCTCGCGTCTGATCTCAGCGACATAGGGCGCTTTTACAGCCTCCGCGACGACTATTCTCATCATATCCAGATGATCTGTCCGTAATATATCAAAATCTATCGGTCTGAAGCCCACGCTGTCGCAGAAGTAAAAGCCCTTGTCCTTTCCGCCGCAGACCTCTATCACATTGCTTACCGACATGGCTTCTCCGCAGTAGCCTGGCGGCAATTTATCCGAATTGCAAAGCGCAAAGACTTCTTCAAGATTTCCGCAGTTTACGGTACCGCCGTAAACCTGACGGTAGTTTTCAGCCTTTACACCTCCGTGCGATTGTGTATAATCGTAGTCCATAAACGCAAGCTTGTTTTCGTCCTTTTCATGGTCTATCTGAAATATCCTTATCTTCATCTGCGGAGCTGACATATACTCGAGCCGTTTCACCGCCCACTTCGGAAGCTGCTCTCTGTCCGCGATACCTATGAATTCCCCGCGGCGCAAAGAAGCTCTGTCCCCGTCGATGAGATAGTTACCGAACACCAGTCCGCCGGGTTTTTCCGGATCGCATCCGCAGCCGTCAGCGGCGTAGAAATACTGGTATTCCGGCTTTCTGTATTCCTCTGTCAGAAGCTCCGGCTTTATTATCATCAGCTTATTCGTATAGTCCTGCGGTTCATCTGAATGAACGCATTGCTTGCTGCCGAGAAGCCCTAACCGGGCATATTTTTCACGGACCTGCTCGGTAAAGCCGTTAAGCACGGCAGGGTGACAGTCCGAGCAGTATTCTATCGTTTCTTTTTGAGATATATGGCTTGGAATCACAGACTTCGCCCACGCCTTATTATCCTCCGAGAACCTGCCGTCGTTAGCGTTGTTTCTGATACTTGCCGCAAGTACCCACATGGCGCGGTCGTATCCGAATCTTGCAATTACGCTCTCCGCTCCCGAATCGCTTAAGCTGTATCCGTCGAAGCTTTCGGAAACCGCTTTGTCAATCTCCTTGCAGCAGCGTATATTTTCAATACGGCTTTCACGCCATAGTTCGGTTTCCTCGCATATTTTTGCCTCTTCATAGGATTTTCTGTACAGAAATCTCATAATTTATCCGTCCTTTCTTTAAAACAAATTGTCTGAGCCTAGGTCCTTCGCGCATATACCGCGGATGGGACAGCCGGCGCAGTCGTCGTATTCATCGCAGACCGCCTGCTTTTCCGCCTCCGTAAGCTCTTTGTGAAGCAGGGTGAAAACGACTCCGTCCTCGTTCTTTTCAAGCTCCGCCGTCACGGGAAACCCATTCTCATCATAGAGACCGTCAAATCTGGATATTCCGTTTTCAGTCATCGCCTGCGTCATTAATACTTTTCTCATTTAAATACCTCCCGTATTTTCGTCAAACATTGAAAGCTGAAGCGCGTTTCTTTCCGTTTGCCTGTAGTTTGAGATAAACAGCTCGCTGTACATACAGCCGCCTTCGTACCTCTGGGCAAGATTGTTAAGCCTTGATATTTCCTCAATATATATGCCCGGTCCGTCCCACAGCTTCCTGATTTCAGGGCAGTCGTTATACGATACCAAAAACTTTCCCTTGATTTTCAGAAGCGTATCTCTGAGCCTGATATGATCCTCCTTTTTAAAGCCCACGTCCTTGTAGTAGTTCTCCGTGGAAAAGTACGGGGGATCGCAGTAAAAAAAGCTGACGGGGCGGTCGTAATGCCTTATCAGCCCTTCAAAATCCTTATTTTCGATCACAACCTTCTGCAATCTTCTCGCCGCCATATCTATCTGCGGAAAATCCGCCCACATGGAATGCGGCTGACTGCCGAAGCTGTCAAGACCGCTTGCATAGCTGTACCGTATCAGCTGATAGAACTTAGCCGCCCTGTCAACGTCACGGAATCTGCCGAACAGTCCTTTCTTATGAAGAGCCGAGATCCAATTAAAGTCCTCGCGGGAATTAAAGACGTATCTGAGCTTGTATTTAAGCTTATTCGGTTTATCCCTGACGCAGCGGTACAGATTTGCAAGGTTTGAGTTATAGTCGTTCCAGACCTCGAAATCCATGCCCGGCGGTTTATGAAACAGTACCCAGCCTGCCCCTCCGAAAACCTCGATATATTTCTCATAGTAAAGCGGAAACCTTGAGAGAATCTCGTCCCTCAGCGCTTTTTTTCCGCCTACCCACGACATGAAACTGTCCATTTTACTCCTATCCGCCGTTAAAGCCAATGACAGAAGTTAAGCCGTTTTGCCGATTACAGAATCTTTTCTGTCATTGGCAAAACGACTTGTCCTCGCGCGGACGGCGCAATTTGCGCTATAGCTTTATTATCGCATACTTTTCAATCCGCGCCTTTTATTTTGATTTAAAAATCAAATGTCATTTTTCAGGTTATTTAATTCTTTGTTAAGTCTTTCGATTTCTCTGTCGGCGTTTTTTGCCGATACCAGAAGGCATCCGACAGTAAGTCCCGCTGTTCCTCCTATCGCCAGACCTATGAATAAATTCAGCATTATTTCATCTCCATTCCAAGCTCTTGAGTTTGTTCGATAAAATCGGCGAACGTAACGATTTCGCCCATAAAGTTCGGCTCCGTATCCTCGGTCAGAGGCATGAATCCCTTTTCTCCCAGATCAAGCGGCTCTTTGGTTACAACCGAACCGCCGCGATTTACCGCGACCCTTTTTTCAATGGAACAGAAACGCTCTCCATCGTCTGACTGCCTTAAATCGTAGCAATACGTTCCTTTGGGAATATCCGCGTCTGTTATTCTGTCGTTGGTAAACAGCGCGGTCTGCCCGAATAGTTCTATAAGCTCGAATTCGTCCTGACTGAAATCAATATACCCTGTTCCGGCTGCGTTTAGGATAAGTCCGTAATCCTCAAGATCGACATCCATAACTTCTGCGGCAAATTCAAGTCGTTCCTTTTCGCTTTCGGGAAAATAATCTCTTATTCGCTCACCGTCATAATACTGATACCTTCCGCAGTTCATGCCGATATCCTCATCCGCCCACTCATGGTTGATTTTAATTTCGGGAAACATTTCCGCCAGCCTTTGTATGACAGGATGCGGCGCTGACCACGCCGTAAGAAATATTATCTCATTATCAGCTCTTTGCCGGGCATTATTATCAAACCCGTAAGCATTTCATTTTGTTCCCCAGTTGGCTATACACCAGTCGTACCAGTTGTTTTTGCCGTAGAGCTTAAATTCCTCCCGACTGAGACCACCCCGATAAATATTTTCAGGGATAGGAATGATCTTTTCAAAATCGATCGTTCCTATCCCTGATTCATTTTTGACTGCGTCCATAACACGTTTTACCGTATCGGGATCGCCTGTAATCTTTATTCGGTTTGTTACATGATTTGGCATTTTACTCTCCTTTCTGAGCCTCCGCTTTCAGCGTCAGCCCATCTCCATATCAAGATTTTCTTCTTCATTGACAGACGTGATCTCCACATATTCTCCGATAATACACAGCGCCTTGTCATAGCTGCTGCAAGAGGTGATACGGCTGCACATTTCCTTTGCCTCATCTGCCATTCCGTTTCTTGTCAAGGTACGTGAAGCTATTCCCATAAGGTTAAATATGTTTCCGTTCTGACCTATGAGGGGACATTCAGGCTTTTTCTGTTTTTGTTCTATATCATGAGCAAAACCGCCAAGTTTGTTAGGAACATAATCGGAAAGCCATGTGCCGCCGAACTGCTCGTGAGTCTGCAATCTCCACATTGCAAGCCTGCCGACATTAAGCTGAACGTCGTCAAACGGAAACAGCAGACAGGTAAGATTTCCGTTATTAAAGCTATATACCTTTTCAAATCGACTTTCATTCTGCAATATTCCGCTTTCCGTTAACATATCGTTTATGCCGTCGACCCATTCTTTCAGGTCGCCGCCGCAGCCCTGCAGAACAAGCCCCTCGCTGCCGTTCATTTTTCTCAGATCATGCAAAGATACGCTCTTGATTTCCATTAATGCAAAAACTCCTTCCCATAATATTTTTTCAGCAGACCTATGACAAACAACTGACCCTTGCCTGTGATGTAGGTCTGACGATAGGTTTTTGTCCTTGCGGAGGTTTTAAAAACCGACTCCTTCACTTTAAAGTATCCTCTGTCTATATATTTCTGATAGGGGAGATTGTCGGTCATAAGGATACCCATTCCTCTGAGAACGGCGTACAGCCTGTTTCTGCCAATAGGAATTCTTTCTGCTCTCGCAAGCTTTGCCATTTCGTTCATATCGATGAGATTATCGGTGTTTGAAACCTGATTTGCAAACTCCACCAGCGGTTTGTCATGCCGGATACGCTCGTTGAGCTGATTTATCGCTATCATCTGTAAGCGGAAAAGATTCTGATATGGCTCATCGAGGAACGGGAGGTAGTTTTCTATGAACATTTCTTCGTTGCCGACGTAGCCGCCTGTTCTCCTCAAAGTTGGTAAAATCGTGGCTGTGACCCAACGTTTGAATTCTTTTGCTCTCGGCATTTTGCTTGAAAGAATAAGGCTGTACAGTCCGCTTTCGTTGATAATAGTAGTTTCCTTGTTCTGATTTCCGTCAGAAAACATAATTTTGCGCCTATCTTCCTCATCAACGTGCCTGTTGATATCTCGACTACCGTTTCGGTACCCGAGAATATCCGCCGCATCTTTTCCCACAAACCACGGTTCGTCGTTTACAATGACCGTTCTCACTCTGCCGAAGTTCTCGTTTTCAAAAATCCTGATCATATTTTCCATTTGCGTTTTCCTCCTCGTCAAATTCCAGTAAATTTCTCGCGATAGCTTCAACCACATTTACCGTAATTGAATTTCCCGCCTGCTTGTAGAGCTGCGCGTCGGACATTCCCGCGGCTGCGACTTTTTCAAACTGAGCCTTTTCATAACCCTGCAGACGCCAACACTCCACAGGCATAAGCCTGCGAATCCGACCTTTGTGTACTATTCCGTGACGGTCTGTCACCGTAAGCGTAAACATCGGTTCGTTAGGTTCTTTTATCCGTCTGCCGTTCTGACGAGTGTTTTCCTTAAAAGGATTGAGTATCGCTCTTGGTCCGTCATCGACCAGAACTCCCGATCTTTCCCCCTTATGAGCTCCGTTTGTTACTCCCAAATCCATTCTTGTATGCAGACATCTTGCATTCTCTGTAATCTGAGGATTCTCATTCAAATCGCAGAAAACAGCGGAATGCTCTCCCTTATGGTGAGATACTCCGCTGTTCTGCCTTGCGGTTATACATCTCGCAGTATCTGTCATTTGAGGATCGGGATTCATGTCGATAAAATACAGCCCTGTCTTACCGCCTATGCCGCCCGAACCGCTGCACTGGGTCACTGCTGTGCCGTTTGTTAAATACACTCTTGATCCCTGACTGCCGCCTATCAGCTGCTCAGGTTTTCCTTTTTCGCAATTTTCCTCATCATTTCCTCCGAAAGCCAATACTTTGGCGGGACATCTGTTTCCAAGATATCCGACAAGGAACAGCCTTCTTCTTGACTGCGGTATCCCGAATCCGGCAGAGTTAAGCACTCGCCAGCACATACTATACCCCAGTTCAGAAATCTTTTCAAGGATGATTCTGAAACATTCCCCCTGCGATATACCAAGCAGATTGGGTACGTTTTCAGCGATAAAGTAACGGGGGCGCTTGGCTTCAAGGATTTGGATATAGTTAAAAAAGAGGTTTCCTCTGTCATCCTCAAAAGCTTTTCTGCGCCCCGCGACGCTGAAGGACTGGCAGCACGGTCCGCCGACGAGCAGATCAAAATCCGGCATACCTCCGTAATCGATTTTTGTGATGTCCTCATAAAAAATTTCCCCCCTTGTGTCATACAGCGTTCTGTAGGCTTTCCGCGCAAACCGATCGATTTCGCACCATCCGACGCACTCAAACCCGTCTGTCTTTTCAAATGCCGAGCGGAAAGCTCCGATTCCCGCAAACGCTTCGAAATATTTTATCATTTATCACCAATCCCTTCTTGTTTGTGTAATAAAAAACGGCTAAGTCTTTTTCAAAACTTAACCGTTACATTGACATATCCATTTCGGCTTCCTCGGACAGACTCTCCGTTTCCTCCTGCTGAATTTTATGAAAACAGTCCTCGCCGGGTATCAGCGAAAGGGAACGTCCGTTATCCCATTTCATTAGAATATTACCCGCGTCATCCACTGCTTTTACCGTTCCCACAGCGCCTGACGGGATCGGGTGCGGATCGTTTTCCATGCTGTCAAGGCAGATTCTTGTGCCTTCAGGGTATCTCTGTCTGAGTATTTCAACCTTATTCTGATCATATATCATCATATTTCCTCCGTATAGTTTTTTTAAATAGTATATTAGTCCATTGGTATCACGACCCTTCAATATTCCTGTAATATTCCTTCATACCGCATTCAATACAGTCCTTTGCAAACTGCTCCGCCTCCCGCATACTGTTTTCAAGCAGCTCATAATTCACAGCCGCAGAAAATTCGTCCAGCTTTTCTTTTTCCGATCCGTCTGTGAAAACCTCGATCCTGAACCCTTCGCACAGAATATCCGTACCGTTTTCAGCTTCTCTTATCAGGCTTTGGCCGGGAGTTATTTTTACATAATAGCCCTTATACTGCATATTCAGCCGCCTCCTATAGTCATCTGAAAGTCGTCGTTCAAATTCTCGTCAATTTCATGCTGAATCGAGTTTTCCAGAGCGGTCTGCAAACAGCTTTCGTCAAGACCGTATTCTCTGTAGCCCTGCAGGATAATATCGTAATACTGCCGGGCAGGAGGAGATATCTCTCCGCTATTCATAAGATACGCCATGCCCTCGTATTTTTTGCCGCCAAGCTCAAACGTCATTTTTTCCTGTCTGTACTGCCGGGGATAGCCTTCGTATCGGTTCAGAGCGGTAATATCGCTTTCTTCAAGCTCCCAGATCACAACGGGAACGCTCGCGCCCTTTTTCGGCACGATAGTGGCGTAGCTTCTGAATTCCAATTCATGATCCTTGATCACTGACGTGCCTACGGCTTTGGAATTGGGACATCTATACGCCATCTGTTCAGAATTGATATTTGAGCCGTAGGCTATATACAATTGTTTTTGTTCCATAAGAGCTCCTTTCTACATTGCAATTTCAAATTCCTCGCCTTCGCTTTCCGACTGTTCCGGTTCTTCATCACAGCTCTGCTCATTTTCAGCGCTACGCTTCTGACGAAGCCTTTCCCTTGCGGCTATACCGTCCTCCGGATGCCTCCACGCTATATCTCCGGCAAGGCGCTTTAACAGGTGAGCGCGGCAGTTTTTGAATTCGTCCCCTATGAGTCCGAGATTCAGAAGCCACACCCGAAAGCTGTAACGCATATTGTCGCTGCCGCTTACTTTAGGGGAGCAGAACTTTCTTGTAACCGCCGCGTTGCTTATTGCCAGAGCCAGGACTATCTGGCTTCTGATCTCTCCGGCATGAAGGCTTGCGTTGCAGCATCTGATCTCATAATGACCGTGCTGAAAGTAGCTATGAAGATTCAGCGCCCGATACCTTGTTTCTGAGTAATAGGTATGCTCCTCCGACATATTTCCGTTATACCACAGCATTTTTATTTCCTCGATCGTATCCGGCTTTCGTTTATTTAGTTTTTCCACAAAACTTCTGTCGATTTTCTTGCAGTACCACTCGCGGGTTGACGAGACCTGCAATGCTTCCCACAGGTAATCCTCCTTGCTTGAGAATATATTTACAAGATTTCTAAGCTGCCGGGGCGTGTAATCGTCCGCTGAGATATGGATATGCGTTCCGCATTTATACGCGGATCCGGTAATTCCTCCGGCACGCCGCAGGGCTCTGATCACCTCCTGCAGCAGAGGTATATCATCATACTCCAGCACAGGAGAATTAAGCTCCACGCTGTAGGCTCTGGAAGCCGCCTCGTCGTTTCGGTTTTTGCAGATAATACTGGAATCCGATACGAACGACCAGCTTCTGCCCTTGCTGTCGCTTACGGAATATTTATCGTAATACCCTCCGTTATGGGATACCTGTCCGCCGAGCGTCTTTGCCGCCGCTTTTGCTGCCTGACATCTGGTCAGTCCCGTCATTTCTATTTCGATTCCGAAATTCCGTCTTTTGATACCGTCAAAGTTTCCTGACAAATTTTCACCTCCCTTATCCGCAAAAAGACCGCTTTCCCTTTACATTTTAAGATTCATTTCTGGTTCTTCATTCCGGCTGATTTCCATTTCCTCCTCCGTCTGCAGCGACCAGCTTGCTCCGTTATTAAAGAAGCTGACGCAAATATTACCTAGTTTTCCGGTTTCAATCTCACGCTGCTCCAGACCTTCGCCCCAGCCGTCGCTTGCCTGACCTTTAAGATAACCTCGCAGCTCTTCAAGCTCGCTGTCCGTAAGCTCTCCGGAAATCTGACAATCAAAAATTTCCATAAGCTCTCCGTTTACCTCTCTGACGGACGGAAACGCTGAATAGACCTTTTA
>ENA-OYWZ01001406-OYWZ01001406.1-human-gut-metagenome-genome-assembly--contig:-NODE-1406-length-10412-cov-5.499179_pt1 | contig 10412 bp, 10 predicted proteins | sample MGYA00244841_ERZ653414 | MGnify/ENA primary metagenome ERZ653414 (study PRJEB26926, sample SAMN06164894) | human gut metagenome | biome: ENVO:00009003; feature: ENVO:2100002; material: ENVO:00002003... | reverse complement strand
ATCTACACCCTAGAGTTCGTCGGCAGCGTCAGATGTGTATAAGAGACAGGTCTTAAAGCCGCCTATACAAAAAGACCTCCATAAGTTAAATTTACATCTGACTTATAGAGATCCTCATAAATAACCTGAGATTTTCGCATCCGTTCCTATTCAGTGATTTCCAGCTGGGTGGGGACGGATTTTTCCGTAGCGTCGATAGCGACGGCGACAGCAGCGTCACCGGTGATATTCAGCGTGGTACGGAACATATCCAGAACACGGTCGATACCCGCCACGAGAGCCAATCCTTCCAATGGAAGCCCGACAGACTGGAGCACCATGGCAAGCATGATCAGACCCGCGCCGGGGACGCCTGCTGTACCAATAGAAGCAAGCGTACCGGTAAGAACGATCATCATCATCTGATCCATTGTCAGGTGAATACCGAATACATTGGCGATGAAAAGGGAACATACCCCCATGTAGAGAGCGGTGCCGTCCATATTGATGGTAGCACCGAGAGGCAGGACGAAAGACACGATGTCCCGTTTTACTCCCAGCTTTTCTTCCGTGTTCTTCATATTCACCGGAAGCGTGCCCGCGGAAGAACAGGTAGTGAACGCAATAACCATGGCTTCTGCCATGCCGCGGAAAAACCGGACAGGACTCATATGCCCCACGACCGCCGCCACAGAGGAATACACGCAGACCGCGTGGATCGTGCAGCCGATAGCCATAGCAATAATCACGGAGAGCAGCGGCAGAAGAACCTTCGGACCATTCTGCACGACGACAGGTAAAAGAAGGCAGAAAACACCGATAGGCGCCAGGCGCATAATCATGTCGATGATTTTATAGCAGACCTCCGCCCCCGCATCAAAAAGATTGATCAGCAGCTTGGAACGGCTTCCGCCGACGGAAATAATTCCTGCCCCAAGAAAAAGAGAAAATATAATAACAGGAAGGATATCCGCTTTCGCCATAGAAGCAATCGGATTTGTCGGAATCATATTGACAAATACCTGCATGATCGTGGGCGCTTCCTTTACTTTCGGGGCGGCCTCGCCGGGAAGAGCCATACCGATACCGGGCTGGACAACACTTGCCACTGCAAAGCCGATAACGATAGCAATCGCCGTAGTCACCATATAGAAGCCCACGGTTTTCATCCCGATGCGCCCCAGTTTCTTCAAATCCCCCATAGATGTCATGCCCACGACGAGAGAACAGAGAACGACAGGAACGATCATCATTTTGATAAGATTAATGAACATGGTGCCGACAGGCGCGACCCATGTCTTAACCGGGCCGATCGCGCCGTCCCCAAGGACAAGCCCCACAACGACGGAAAGCACCAATGACGCGAAAATCTGAACGGATAAATTCAACTTCACTCCTCCTATGCTGCAATAGATTTTTTACATTATACACCACGTCCCCGGCAGGTACAACAGAAGCCAGCGTTTCCTTTCCGTACCCCACTATTCAAAACAGAGGCAAAAATACTTTGTGAGAAAGAAAGGAAACGGAATAGTGACTTTAAAATGAAGAATCTATTACTCTGATGACATCTTGCCGCTAACAGCTAACGGCTAGCTTCTATCTTCTAGCTTCTAGCTGCTATCTGCTATTTGCTAACTGCTAACTGCTAACTGTTAACTGCTAGCTTCTAGCTGCTAATAGCTAACAGCTAATGCCCAACCGGCTGATACAAAAACGGTACCCGCCGCATTTGAGGGGTACCGTTTTCATTTTCGTATTTTTATTTCCTTATTTCAGCTGAATCACCACGTATGTCGCGCCTTCCGAATAAGGAGCCAGCTCTCCTGCCGCATAGAGCAGCCCCAGTTCTTTCTTCCCCAGGAGGAAGCACTCCGCCTCCATATATGCGGTCGGCTTGAAGAAAGAGTCATAAGATAACTTTTTCCCATTGATGTTATACAGGTCAAGCTTTCCCTCTTTCAGCAGGTTCACGACTTCCGCGCTGTCTACCTTCACGCCGAATTTAGATTTGTCCAGCAGATCACCTGTCTTTTTATTATACACAAGGCCATAGGCCTGCGCATTTCTATCCGCCATTCCTTCATTTATAGACGATGTTTCCAGAACGATAGATACCAGCTCTTCATCTTCATACTTTGTGGTATAGGTCATGTATACTTCCTGCTTTTCGCCGCTTTCATACAGCTCCTTCATACGGCGAACATACCCTCTGATATCTTTATTGATCGCATTTTCGGCCGCGACATTTTTCGTATGCACCGCCGGATAAATAAGGCTCATGCCAAATCCATCCACCAGCCCCGCTTCCCGTACTTCTGCCTGCGCTGTAAACGGCATGGCCAGCAGTGCCAGACCTGCTATTATATGTTTCATTTTCATAAAAATCCCTCTTTCTGTTTTTCAAAAACAAAGGAAACAGTCCCTTTCCCTGACATCGGCAGGGTATTCCATTTCCCGTCTGTAAGGTACAAATTTATTATATAGGATTTCTTTTTCATTGTAAATGCCTTTCAGTCGCATCTCTCGTCCTGCCTGTTTCATGCGGCAGAAATACAGATTTTTTTCCCCTGTTACAGTCCGATAAAAATCCCGGGCGATTTTTTAATACCCGAGATATTTTCGCACTGTTCAGATATGGAGCGTTTCCTCATTCTTTTCCAGCAGGGCTTCTTTTCTTCCCGCCTTTTCTTTTGCGATAACCGCTTCAAATCGGAGAACTTCTTCTTTAATGACAGGGGCAAGAACCAGCATAGAGACAAGGTTCGGAACAGCCATGAGCGCATTGGCGATATCCGACAGGTTCCATACGAGGTCGAGTGTCTGTGTCGCCCCCACATAGACGACAAGGGAAAACGCAAGGCGGTAGATGATATTGTATGTATGGGTGCCCCAGAGATATTCCCATGCCTTTTCGCCGTTATATTCCCAGCCGAGAATGGTGGAGTAGGCGAAGAGCATGATACCGACGGAAACGATCCAGTTTCCCGCTGTGCCGAGATGCGTAGAAAAAGCTGCCATAGTCAGCACCACGCCCGTCAGAGGTTTCCCGTCTGGACCAATGGTTCCCAAAACGCCGGAAGACGCAATGGTAAGTCCGGTGATGGTGCAGACGATGATGGTGTCGATGAAAGTCCCTGTCATGGAAACATATCCCTGCCGCGCCGGATCATCGGTAGTGGACGCAGCGGCGGAAATAGCGGCGGAGCCGAGGCCGGCCTCATTGGAGAAACAGCCGCGGGCCACGCCGAAGCGGACCGAATTCATTACGGAAACAGTTATCGTACCGACCACCCCGCCTTCCACGGCGGCAGGATCAAAAGCCATCATAAAAATGAGGTACAAACCGTGCGGTATGTTTTCAAAATTCAAAGCGATACAGAGAAGCCCCGCAGCGATGTAGAATACCGCCATTCCGGGAACGATGAGGGACGATACTCTGGAAATGGAAGTGATCCCTCCGACGATAACCGCCAGCGTGAGAACCGTAAGGGCAGCACCGATGATTTCATTGGAAAATCCGAAAGTGGCACTCACCGCTGTGGTGATGGAATTGGCCTGGGTCATATTCCCGATACCGAAGGAAGCGATGACAGTAAACATGGCAAAAAGAAATCCCATAAAAAGTCCTGCTCTTTTATTCTTAAACCCGTTCTTCATGGTAAACATGGGGCCGCCCTTCATTTCCCCTTTTGCATTCACTTCACGGAACTTAAAGCCAAGCATACATTCGGAAAACTTGGTCGTCAGGCCGAAGCAGGCGGAAACCCACATCCATACCAGAGCGCCCGGACCGCCGGCAAACATGGCGGTCGCCACGCCCACGATATTTCCCGTGCCGATGGTCGCGGCAAGCGCCGTCATCAGCGCGGAAAAAGGAGAAACATCTCCCGATCCCCGATTTGTTTTACGGGCTTCCCGGGAAAACACGCTTTTCATTGCATAAGGCAGATTGCGCCATGTACGGAAATTCAAGTATGCCGTAAGGTAAATTCCTGTACCCACGAGCAGACACAGCATCACAGGCCCCCAGACAAAGCTGTCAATGTCCCCGACGATTTGATTCATTGCCGTCATATCCATTTCGTTTTCCCCTTTACTTTTTCTAATATTCTTTCAACAACAAAACCGCCGCACTCAAGCCTTATATGACTTGGGCCGGCGGTTGTATGCATGTACGCATCCACGTATACAATGGGTGTTACCCAATGCCAGCCCTGTCCTTTTGCCTGAGAGATTGGAATGGCCCGGTCAGCCATTTTTGCCCCTTCGGCGCCCAATTGAATGGGACTCTCCAGAGTCGTGTCCGTACATAGTTTCGTGTTCCAAAGAACGCCTGATAGTGTTACTCCTTCGGCAGACACTTCCGTGTCATTTTTCAATGTACATCATCCACTTATTCAGTTATGCCCCGGCAGGATATACTCATTTGTTCGAAATAATATCTTTGCCGGCGGAATCTCCATCAGAAATTTTTTAACTTTCTGACGTGTGTCGAATTATACACCTGTTTTTTCAAGATGGCAGCAGGTATTTCTATACCGATTTTTTATCAAAACGTATTTTCTTTATGCGTTTTTCATCTCATTCGGATCAATCCTCATACTCTTCATACGGTTTGCCTGTCTTCAGATGATCCATATATTTCTTCGTCTCACGGACACAGATGCCCGACAGGAAAAGAAGAGCAATCAGGTTTGGAATGGCCATGAGGCCGTTCACGATATCCGCAAGAATCCAGATGGCTTCCAGCTTGAGGAACGCGCCGCTGGCAATGAGAAGGATAAAAACCAAACGGTACGGGAGAACGCCCTTCGTCCCCACAAGATAAATCATGCAGCGTTCGCCGTAATAGTTCCAGCCTAAGATCGTCGTAAAAGCAAAGAGGACAAGGCCGATTAGCAGCATGTATCCGCCAAAAATAGGGAATGCGGAAGTAAACGCCGCATTTGTAAGCGCCGCACCATTTTCCATACCGCACCATACCCCGGTAACCACAAGAGTCAGACCGGTCAGTGTACAAATAATGATGGTGTCGATAAAAGTACCGGTCATGGAAATAAGGCCCTGCTCAGCCGGCCATTTCGTCTTAGCGGCAGCTGCCACGATTGGAGCTGAACCGAGGCCTGATTCATTGGAGAATACCCCGCGGGCCACGCCGTTTTTCATCGCCATCATGACAGTCGCTCCAAGAAAACCGCCGGTTGCCGCCGTAGTGGTAAAAGCACTTTCAAAAATCATGGAAACCGCTGCGGGCACCTTATCGGCAAAAACGAGAAGAACGCCGATGGTTGACAGGAAATAAATAAACGCCATGGCAGGAACAATCCTGCTGGCCGCTGCCGCAATTGACTGGAGACCTCCGATAGTAATCGCCGCCACAAAAATGGTGAGAATCGCCCCTGTCCAGACAGGATCAAGACCGATGGTCATCTTCGTAATATCCACAATGGAATTGACCTGGGCAAACGTACCGATACCGAAGTACGCAACGAGGACACCGAAAAACGCAAAGAGCCCCCCCAGCCATTTGTATTTCTCACCCATGCCGTTTTTAATATAGTACATCGGGCCGCCGGCAATTTCACCTTTTTCATCAGTCTCACGATATTTGACAGCAAGAAGACCTTCCGCATACTTTGTCGCCATACCGAAGAATGCCGCCATCCACATCCAGAAAAGCGCCCCCGGACCGCCCGCATGGATCGCTGTCGCGACACCTACAATATTTCCCGTACCGACCGTCGCGGAGAGTGCCGTACAAAGAGCCTTAAAACTGTCGATATCTCCGCTGCCCGCATTTTGCGCTCTGAAAATCAGGCTCAGCGCCTTCGGCAGCTTGAATATCTGCAAAAGATGCAGCCGGATTGTAAGCAGGATACCCGTCCCTACAAGAAGCACCAGCAGCGGCGGCCCCCATATAAAATTATCAATTTCATTCAATACCGCTAAAAAATCCATTTAGAAAACGCCCTCCTTGGGAAAATAAAAAAGCCGGCTCCAGGTAAAACTGTACTCCGGAAGCCGGCATATCGCCAAATAACGCTAAAAATCATGCGTTTTTTGCTCTGTCCTTTTGCCTGAGAGATTTGGATCTCAATCCTTACACCTTCGGCGGCCAAAATGGCACTCTCCAGAGTATGTCCGCATACGGTACCGCCCCTGAGGGCACCTGAGAGTGTTACTCCTTCGGTAAGCCAAATGGCTTTCTCCCGCATACATCATCCACCTGTATAAATTTGTTGATATGAATTATACGGTGTCAAGTGAAAATACGCAAGTTAAATTAAAAATATTAATTATTTTCTAACAAATTTCGGCAGCAGATCCTTCACATTCACTTAGGATGACGCTTAACACTTTCCTCATTATGACCCCTTACCGTCCCCGGTCATTCTGAATGGACGCAAGAATGCCATATGAGAAGGCAAGGAAACGGAACAGTGACACAGAGTGAAGAATCTATTACTCGGATGACACCTTACCGTCTTCCTCACCACGGTAATAGATCCTTCGCTGCCGCTCAGGATGACATCCTACGGCTTTCCTCACCACAACGGCAGACTCTTCACATTCGTTTAGGATGACAGCTTACCATTTTCCTGCCACGAGTGTACAGATCCTTCACGTTCGTTCAAGATGATGACTGACGCTTTCCTCATTATGACGCCTTACCGTCCCCGGTCATTCTGAACGGGGACAAGAATGCCATATAAGAAAGGCAAGGAAGTGGAACAGTGACACAGAGTGAAGAATCTATTACTCGGATGACGTCTTGCCGCTAACAGCTAATGGCTAGCTACTAGCTTCCAGCTGCTAGCTGCTAGTTGCTAACTGCTAACCGCTAATAGCTAATGGCTAATGGCTAACAACTGACGGCTTGATACCCTATCCATAAAAAAGAAAGTCCATCGGTTTGATATATCCGACAGACTTTCTGATTTCGACAGCAAAACAGGCTTGCTATTTCCTGTTTTCAGTCATACTACCATACTCCCCTTAATTCGGGAAGAAAGGCCATACCACGGGGATTACCACAATGGATACCACGAGGCAGATGACGACAAGACCGGTGCCGCACTTGACGAAGTCCATGAAGGAATACTTGCCCGGGCCAAGAACGAGAGTATTCGGCGGAGTACCTACAGGACTTGCGAAAGCACAGGAGGATGCGATAAGAATCGCCATGAGAACAGCCCGCGGGGACGCGCCGACCTGGGCTGCCAAAGCGATGCCCACAGGGCAGAGGAGTGCTTTGGAAGCGGTATTGCTCATGAACTGCGTCAGGACAACGGCCAGGATGAAAAGCACCGCGGTGATGACATAGGGAGACGGATTTCCGCCGAGAGCCGCCACTGTATATTCCGCAATGAGTTTGCCCGCGCCGGAGGTATTCATAGCGCTCGCCAGCGGAATCATACCGGCGAAGAGGAAGATGGTAACCCAGTCAATGGAATCATAGGCCTGGCGTTCGGAAAGGCAGCCGGTGATGACACAGAGAAGAGCGCCGATAACCGCCGCGATCTCCAGCGGTACGATGCCTGTAGCCATGGTAATAATTACGCCGAGCATGATTATGCCGCAGATGATTTTCTTTGTTTTGGATGTTTCATTAGCTTCAATTTCCTGTTCCACTTCATCCACATTGAAATCATCGGCATCTGTCTTAGGCAGCAGGTGGCGTCCGATGAATACCATGTAGAGAATGCCTGCCACGGTAATCGGTACACCGATCCAGGCATATTCAAAGAAACCGAATTGAAGATCCCCCATGCCCGCCGCTTTCAGGGCTACGTTGGCGATGATGTTCGGAGGGGTACCGATGAGGGTGCAGGTACCGCCGAGACCCGCTGCAAAGGCAAGAGGCATCATTTCACGGGAAACGGGAATGTGTGCTTCTTTACAGATACCGATAACCACCGGAATAAGGCACGCTGTGGTTCCCGTATTGGACAGGAAGGCAGACATGACAGCAGCAATAACCATAATGCCGACCATCAATTTAATTTCCCCTGTACCGAAAAGTTTGACGATCTGCCCGCCGATATCCTGGGCAAGACCGGTATAAAACATGGCGGCGCCTACGATAAACATACCGCCGAAGAGGACGACCGTCGAATCGGCAAGTCCCAGAAACACCTGTTCAATCGGCACAAGGCCCAGCAGCCAGCAAAAAATAGCGGCGAAAACCGACGTCACCGCCAGCGGAAGTTTTTCCGTAACAAAGAGGACTGCCACGACGGCAAGAAGACAAAGACACTTCACTGCCGGATCCATCATCATAATCATTTCCATAAATTGAATACTCCCCCAATCCTGTAAAAGCAATGGTAAATTGTAAGCATGAAATAAGTCATAAAAGTGCAGTAATCACCAAGACGTTTTCTGAACTATTTCCTACCTGCAGGGTTACTCCTCCTCCAAAGGAGGAATGGTTCCGCCCGCCTCTTCTGCCGCATTTACCATTTCTTCGGACAAGGATTTCCTTTCTTTGATATCGGGACGATAATACTTTTTATCCACCTTCTTCAGGAATTCACGAATCTTACGTTTTTCCTCTTCTTCCATTTCCATGCAGCAACCTCCTTTCCGTTCGGGACTTTAGGAAATACGGAACCGCCATTTTCGCAAGGTTCCATCAGTTCGTCATAAGAAACATGCCGGCAGAGGCTGCCATGCACTTTAACCACATCCTTTTTCAAAGCAAACCGATTAATTCCGGATCACTGCGGAGTGGTTTTCTGCCGTTGTTCCTTTGGCTGGTAAAAGATTAACATTTATTCTAAAATATTAAAAATATCTTATAAGAATATTTAGATATGCCTCACAAAGAAGTTATTCCTGTTTTTCCTTTTTAATATGAAATATAAGTAACAAAATATGGATCCTGAAAAGCCCGCTTTCCTTTCCTGCAGGGAATAAACCGCTCTTTCGCTCTACTAATTATTCTTTAATATTTTTTATTTCCACATCAGAATAAAAATTATTTTCTCTTTGCCATTAGTCATTAGTCATTAGTCATTAGCTGTTAGTCATTAGCTGTTAGTCATTAGCTGTTGGCTATTAGCTGTTAGCAGTTAGCAGTTAACAACTAGCAGCTAGAAGCTAGCTCCTATTATACATAAAACCGTACTCATCACTTATGCAGTGGCTGGAGGATACTGGCTCGTCGCAATGACTCTAATCGCAAAAAACTTCCGGTACGTTCCGTTTTCCTCACCACGACAGCAGATCCTTCGCTCACACTCTGGATGACGCCTTACCGTCCCCAGTCATTCTGAACGGTGGCAAGAATGCTTTGTGGAAAAGACGGGAAGCAGCAATATGACACAAAGCGAAGAATCTATTACTCGGGTGACATCTTGCCGTTTTCCTCACTACGGCGGCAGATCCTTCTTTGGCACGCTGAATGACGATCAGCGTCTCCTGTCATTATGACGACTTCTTTCGCCACCCCGGCAATGCGGGCAAGACCGTTAGAATGATTTGTACCGGTGCCCGCCTATTTCCTAAATAAGCAAACAAAAAATGACCTGCACAAGCAAGCCATTTCGCTAAAGGGACAGATAATAAAATCGAATCTGGGAAGGTGAGAGCCGATCCGATATTATTTTGTCACAAGAGATAATCTGATTCTTTCTGCATGACGGGCGAGTTCCGATTTGGTTACGGGCGCCCCCTGGATATAATCAGTGAAATCTTTTCCCTTCTCACCTAAATTCGGGAATAATTTCGCAGCGTCAAGACGATGGCGCAAAATTCTGCCAAAAGCCTGTTTTTTCTGAACTGTCATGATAATTCTCCTCTCTGTTTCGGAAACAGCAAACTCAGTACATTATGCAAATCTATTCGGCCGGCAGCCTTTCTTATGTCTATACAGTACACCAGGCAGAAAGAAAATAAAAATACCCGATTGGAATTTGAAATATTTCTTATTAGAAATTTTCCCATTTTTGCATACTTTTTATTGACTTGCAATTAATAATATACTAATCTATATAAAGACACAGCAAACCCTGATAAATGCAAATTCGACCGGCATCGAAACGAAAAAGAGGAAACTTTTTCCATTGCATTGAAAAGGAGTCTACTCATGGAAATAGATAATTACAGAAATTTTCTGGCTATCGTGGAAGCAGGCAGCATGACGTCCGCTTCTGAATTTGTCCATATCGCCCAGCCGGCGCTTTCCAAACAGCTGAAATCGCTGGAAGGATATTTCGGCACAAAATTGATTATCACCACAAGAGGAAGCAAGCATCTGATCTTAACGGATGCAGGAAAAATCCTCTACCACAAGGCGAAGTATATTTGTTCACTGGAAGATATGGCACGGATTGAAATTGATGACATCAGCGATGGAAACCGGGGCACGCTGCGTATCAGCGCTGCCAATTCCCGTTCATCCATTTTCATTAAGACCTGTCTGGAAC
>ENA-OYWZ01001397-OYWZ01001397.1-human-gut-metagenome-genome-assembly--contig:-NODE-1397-length-10486-cov-3.440801_pt1 | contig 10486 bp, 6 predicted proteins | sample MGYA00244841_ERZ653414 | MGnify/ENA primary metagenome ERZ653414 (study PRJEB26926, sample SAMN06164894) | human gut metagenome | biome: ENVO:00009003; feature: ENVO:2100002; material: ENVO:00002003... | reverse complement strand
TTCCGGTGCTTAATTCTTTTGTTTTGTAATTTTCCCCGTAGGTATATTTTCCGTTTGCCATCGTTTTTGAAAAGGTTTTATCATGTTCGGCTTCTTTTCGTATAATTGCGTTTAATTCGGTTGAATCGACGGCAAGCATTAATTCGGTATCAAGATATGTGCTTCGCATGTCAAGATTGTAAGAACCGACGATACTCATGCGGTCATCTATGAGAACGGCTTTCGTATGGCAGGAATGGGGAGCCATATATTCGTAAACTTTCACACCGGTTCTCCATATCTTTTCTTTTTCATTTAAGTAATCTGTACAGCCCCACGGATTGGCGCCTTTTGCGACATCATTTGTAATGATCTCGACAGAGACGTTATTATCTGTGAGCTGAGAAAGATCGTCGTACATTTCCCTGCCGCATATAATGTAAGGGGTGTAGATCGTCGCCTGTTTTCCGGACATCATAAGCCGGTGAAGAGAGTACCACATCCACGGTTCTTTGTTTTCTGATTCGATCGGATTGCTCAAAAGAGTGATCTTATTTGTCTCAAATGTCAGTTCTTCCCAGTTTTGTTTTTCGTATGCGGCAGGATATTTTTTCTGTAGCTCTTTGTAATGTTTTTTCAGAGCTTCTGTTTTTTCGACCGTCTTTTTTCCGTTTCTTGAGCCACGGCACGGTTTGCTGTCAGAAGAATCCCATATGGAATCAAAATAAGTCTGAAGCTGGGACATAGAAGTGTTTTGCATATTTTTGCCCGGATCTGTTTCGTAAACAAACAGCTCCTTGTCGATGTTTTTTCCTTTTGAATAATCTCCGAGAAACAGGTTTGTTGTGTTGCGTCCGCCAAGTGTATACATCTGGTCATCGATGATCAGATATTTGTCATGAAGGCGGGCCTGCATATCCCATGGTTTCAAAAAATTCACAGGATTATAAATGCGGACCTGAGCGTTTTTATGAGCGTCTAAAGCAAGAAACCACGGATTGTGCTGTACATCCATAAATCCGCTGATTCCATCGACGATAACACGGATATCGACGCCCCGGTCCGCGGCGTTTAGTAAGGCGGAAAGAATATCCTGCCCCGCCTCATCATCGTTAAAATCAAAGGTCGATAAAATGATGGATTTTTCTGCTTCTTCGATCATACCGAGCCGATACAAAAGAGCGTCGTTATTATCAGTGATGTAGGCGATGCGCTCTGTCCCGGATGTGTCGGAATAATATTCGGCTGCCGCATCTTTTTCTTTGTATTCTTCCGATACAGTTTTATGCGGCAGATAAGGAACAGTAAGGAGGATAATATAAATAAGGATTAAGATAAGTACAATGTATTTCCATGAAATATGTTTTGCGAGAAAAGAAAAACTGTTTTTCATATTTTCGTAAAATCTCCTTTCTTTTGGAATAAGATAGCACATTTTTTTAAAAGGGGCAATTCATTAAGACAAAACGACAACGCGTTAGTAACATGGGGTGACACGGGATAAATGTATGCATTTTAATTCGATTTTTATTTTAATGAATTTTATTCACACTTTAAAGTGTTGAAGTAAACGAAAAGTTGTGATATACTGTATCCATATTTGCAGTGCGCCTGTTTTGAGAGCGCATGATCATGGAGGGAGAAAAGATGGAAAGAAGAATTAACGGACATACAAGGCTTTACGCGCTGATCGGTTCACCGGTAGGTCATTCGGGGTCTCCGGCTATGTACAACTACAGTTTTGAAAAGCTAGGGATCGATGCGGCGTATCTTGCGTTTGACATACCGCTGGAGAAAACAAAAGATGCGATTGACGCATTCCGCACATTAAACGTAGGCGGTTTTAACATAACGATGCCGAACAAAACCGCGGCGGCACAGCTTGTAGACAGATTGTCCCCTGCGGCGGAACTTGTCGGAGCGTGTAACACCGTCGTTGTGGAAGAGGACAAAACGATGACAGGGCATATTACAGACGGGATCGGATTTGTCCGCAATCTGAAGGAACATGGAGTCGGGATAGAGGGAAAGAAGATCGTTTTGCTTGGTACAGGCGGAGCGGCGACTGCGATCGCAGTACAGGCGGCGCTTGATAAAGCGTCAGAGATTGCGATATTTAACCGGAAGGATGAATTTTTCGCAAACGGAGAAAAAACGGTAGAAAAGATTAAAAAAGCAGTACCGTCGATGAAAAAAATCTATATTGAAGATATTGATGATGAGAAAAAATTAGGAGAAGCTATCGCCGGAAGCGATCTTTTGATCAATGCAACACGCGCCGGAATGAGTCCTTTGGAAAACGTGCTTCCCGTTCCGGAAGAATTACTTCATAAAGATCTGGCTGTTGCGGACGTCGTGTATAATCCGAGAGAGACGCTGCTTATAAAAAAAGCAAAAGAGGCAGGCTGTAAAGCCGCAGTCGGAGGAATCGGGATGCTGCTCTGGCAGGGAGCTGCGGCGTTTGAACTGTTTACAGGAAAAGAAATGCCGGCACAGGAAGTGATGGAACTTTTCTTTTCCTGAAAAAGTATCGTGACAGCTCTTACAGATTGTATGTGTGAGCCGATATAAAAGATTTCTTTATCGCATAAACGTATCGATCACATGGAGTACGCCGTCTTCGTCATTGGAACGAGTGATGAAGTCGGCGGTTTCTTTTATGATCGGCTGTGCGTTTTCCATGGCGACTCCAAGACCGGCATATTCGATCATGGACAGATCGTTGAAGCCGTCGCCGCAGCAGATCATCTCATTAGCGGTCAGACCGATGCTGTTTAACAGCTTTTGGAGAGACTGCGCTTTGTCAATGTTTTTCGGCATGATCTCCAAGAAAAACGGTTCGGAAAGATAGATATTTAAAAGCCCGTGGTACTGCTTGCGGAGCGGTTCGATCATCGTTTCAAGTGTTTTCGGATCGCCGCAGATGAGCAGCTTATTTACCGGGAAATCAAGGGCGGATGGAAAGTCGTCCGTTGGAACAATTTCCATATTGTTTATTCCCGATTCTATTTCTACATATTTGTTCGGACAAATCCCTGAGAAAATATGAGTGTCATCGTAAGAGATGATATCCAGTCCCGGAAATGTCTTTACGTATTCCCAGACCGGACGGATGATTTCTTTTGGGATCGTTTTATTGTAAATGATCTCGCCTGTGGAACATTTTGTAATACGTGCGCCGTTAAAGGAGAGCATGTATCCGCCGAAAGTATCCATCTGAAGTTCTTTTGCAAGAGGCGCAACACCGTTGATCGGCCGCCCGCTGGCAAGAACGACAGTGCGGCCGGCTTCCTGAATCTCAAGAAGCGCCTGTTTTGTCGGTGCGGTAATTTCCTTTTTTGAATTGGTCAAAGTGCCGTCCAGATCAAGGACGAGAACCTGATATTTCATAATTCTTCTCCTATGCTTTATCAAAATATAATATTATTGCTGTAAAAATTCGACGATTTCCGGAAACTCCATTCCGTGTGAAGCCTTTACAAGTACGGTATCGCCTTCTTTTAAAAGTTCTTTCGCCTCGCGCAGAAAATCTGCCTTTGTGTCGAAATGGCAGATCTGAGTCGGAAAATGCGCAGAAGACGAAGGCGTCTCTTCGGTATGTTCTGCGTTTTTTTGCTGCTCAAGATATTCCAACGCTCCGTCTGCCGCCGACTTCATCAAACTGCCGATGCAGATCAAAACATCGATGCCTTTTCTGACGGCGTGAATGCCGACTTCGCGGTGCATCTGTTTTTCGTTTTCTCCGAGTTCAAACATATCTCCGAGTATTGCTGCTTTGCGAGTATCTGCAAAGGCAAGAACATCGAGAGACGCTTTCATAGAAGCAGGGTTTGCGTTGTAGCAGTCGTCGATGATCGTAAAATGGGGCGCACGGATCAGGTTATTGCGTCCGGCAATCGGAACATTTGCTTCGATTCCTGCGCAGATTTCCCTGTCTGTCATACCAAGAGCGTATCCGACTGCGGTAGCCGCAAGCGCGTTGTACACCATGTGAGCGCCCGGGATGTTGATATGTGCCGTAAAAGAAGAATTTGGTGTGAAAAACTGTGCGTCCGTTCCGTTTAAACCTTTGCCGGAAATATTTTCGGCGTGAAAACCGCAGCTTTCATCAAGACCGAAGTAGACAGGCGTGATTCCGTTTTCGGGAGAATATCCGCGCAGTTTGTCATCGTCTCCGTTTAAGATTATTGTTCCGTTTTCATTCATATAAGCAAACATTTCTGTTTTTGCTTTTAAGATCCCGTCTCTTGAACCTAGATTTTCCATATGGGCGACACCGATATTTGTGAGAACGCAGATGTCCGGCCGGGCAACTTTCGCAAGGCGCGTCATCTCTTCGAAGCCGCTGATCCCCATCTCAAGAACCGCGATTTCATGTTCCTTACGGAGGTTGAAAACAGTAAGAGGAAGCCCAATCTCATTGTTAAAGTTTCCTTCTGTTTTCAGAACTGAATATTTTTGTGACAGGACAGAGGCGATCATTTCTTTTGTGCTCGTTTTTCCGACGCTTCCCGAAATGCCTACAACTTTGATATCAAGGGAACGCCGATAGTGTTCTGCGATATCTTTTAAAGCCTGTTCACATGACGCCACTTTAATATAAGAATAAGGAACATCTCCGAGATCTTCTTCGGAAACGGCGCAGAGCGCTCCTTGTTCCATTACTTTCGGAATAAAGGAATGTCCGTCGACGCGTGCCCCCCGGATCGCGATAAACAGACTGTCTTTTTCTGCTTTACGGCTGTCGATGACGACGCTGCTTACTTCACGGGGGAGAAATTCAGATCCGCCGTAGTATGTACCGCCGCAGGCTGCGGCAATTTCCTGTAATGACATATATTTCATAAGATAGCTCCTGCCTTTCTTAAACAACTTGTATTAATAACGCGCTTCTAACGATTTTTTGATGATCAGTTCACACAGATCGCCGTATTCGATTCCTGCCGCTTTCGCTTCTTTCGGCAGCAGGCTGGCTGCGGTCATGCCCGGCAGAGTGTTCATTTCCAGACAGTAAAGATTTCCTTTTTCATCCAGAAGAAAATCGGCGCGGCTGTATACGTTGAGTTTCAGCGCACGGAATGCTTTTACGGTAAGTTCCATCATCCGGGAAGCTGTCTCTTCGGGAATGTCCGCAGGGCATACTTCTAAAGTCGCGTCCGCCTGATATTTATTCGCATAATCGAAAAATCCTGTTTTCGGTATGATTTCGATCGGAGGAAGCGCCTCGTTGTCAATTACGCCACATGCAAATTCACGTCCTTTTATATACTCTTCTACAACGACTTCATCCTCATAGAAAAAGGATTTTTCCAAAGCTTCTGCATATTCTTCTTCTGTACTGACGATATATACCCCGATGCTCGAACCTCCAGAACATGGTTTTATAACGACAGGAAGGGAAAGACCTGTTGAAGCAAGAGAGCGGTCTTTTGATTTCTTGTGAATGGTAACGCCTGCCGGCGTGTCGATGCCTGCCTGGAGAAAGACTTGTTTTGTCAGTCCTTTATCCATAGCGACGGCGCAGCCGAGAGAATCGGGACCTGTGTAGCGGATACCGAGCAGGTCAAAAGTAGCCTGAAGTTTTCCGTTTTCTCCTTCACCGCCGTGAAGTCCGAGAAATGTGATATCTGCCAGACGACATAATTCAATGACGTTTGGTCCTAAGAAACAGTCGGATTGATCAGGCCGGGATGCTTTTACAGCGGCAAGATCAGGTTCTTCACAACTGATGTTTTTCGCAATCTCAAGACCGTGACCGGGAAGGGTAAATACGTCTTCCAAATGTTCGGGAGCGTGTTCCAGCCCTAAAAATACGTCAAGAAGAAAAGCGTCATGACCTTTTTCGATTAATGTACGGCAGATGCCGGCGGCAGAAGCAAGAGAAACGTCTCTTTCAGTGCTTAGTCCTCCGGCGAGTACGATGATTTTCATAATTGTTTATACTCCTTTGATTTCGAGATATTCGTTTTTGTTTATTTGATTTTCAGATATTCGTTTAGTTTCATTAAATTATAATATGGAACGTTTCGGTTAAGTCGTCTAAGTCGTCGATCTGATATAGATTCATAAGAGAGTTGTTCCTATCGGTTTACGTTATTTAACAGTTCGGTTTTTGTATCATAAAGTCTTTGTGAAAGGTCTACATATACTTTGTGCGGGTTAAAGAGACGCTTTGTCTCATCCCACAGAGTATTTTTCTCCTGTTCGCAGAAAGAGGCAATCTCTTTTACGGACGGAGAAGTGTATTTACATTCGCCACGGATAAAGATCGGTTTTAAAATCTCTTTCATTGTATATGTGCCGCCTTCAAGCCGTGTCTTTTTCCATGTGGAATTCGGATCAAAAAGAAGCAGATCTTCAGAAGTATCGTAAGTTTCATCTGCAAAACAGATCAGATCGGCGCGGATTTTTCCTGTATCTTTATCATAAATGCGATAGATCGTTTTGTTTCCGGGATTGGTGATTTTTTCTATATTTTCGGAAATCTTGATTTTCGGAACAAATTCCCCGTCTTTATTTTGGATGGCGGCAAGTTTGTAAACCCCTCCGAATGACGGACAGTCTTTTGATGTGATCAGATTCGTTCCGACACCCCATGAAGTGATGGCAGCTCCCTGAATTTTCAGATCGTTGATCAAAAATTCGTCCAGATCATTTGACGCGGCGATAACTGCGTCAGGAAATCCGGCTTCATCGAGCATTTTCCGTGCCTTTTTGGAAAGGTAGGCAAGATCGCCGGAATCAAGACGGATTCCGTAACTTTTCGGATGGATTCCGGCATCTTTCATTTCCTGAAATACACGGATCGCATTCGGAACACCTGATTTTAATGTGTCGTATGTGTCTACGAGAAGCGTACAGGCGTCAGGATACAGTCTGGCGTATTCTTTAAATGCCGTATATTCGTCAGGAAAACTCATGATCCAGCTGTGTGCATGTGTTCCGAGAACAGGAACGTCAAACATTTTTCCCGCGAGAACATTGGACGTTCCGACACAACCTCCGATCATGGCTGCCCTTGCCCCGTAAAGACCTGCATCAGGTCCCTGGGCGCGGCGCAGACCGAATTCCATCACGCCGTTTCCCTGTGCCGCGTGGACAACGCGGGAAGCCTTTGTTGCGATCAAAGACTGATGGTTGATAATGTTTAAGATCGCGGTTTCGACTAACTGCGCTTCCATGATAGGGGCGATCACTTTCACGAGCGGTTCCCGCGGAAAGATGACGCTGCCTTCAGGAATGGCATAAATATCGCCGCTGAAGTGGAATCCGCTCAAGTAGTGGAGGAAGTCCTCGCTGAACAGTCCGAGTCCCCTTAGATAATCTACGTCTTCATAAGAAAAATTCAAGTTTTTAATATATTCGATCACCTGCTCTAAACCGGCCATGACAGAGTATCCGCCCTTGTTTGGATTTTCGCGGAAAAACACGTCGAAAATGACCGTTTCGTTTGCCTGCGATTCAAAATATCCCTGCATCATTGTCAGTTCGTAAAGATCTGTCAGCAAGGTGAGATTTTGTGCGCTCATGGTTATTCCCTCTTTTCATTGCCATGCATAAGACGAAACGATGAAACTGCTTTCGTCTGTATCGTAAATTTGCAGAGGAAGCAGAAGTGGTTTTTACTGCGGCTTCCGTCTGCCAACGCTCATTATATCACAAGAAAATAAATTTAGAAACGAAAATCTCTTCTGTTATCCTGCTCGATCAGTTTCAGATTTTCCAAAACGACGGCACGCGCTTTCTCATTCGGAACATTGAGAACTTCTCTGTCGATCAGCCGGTCTCCGATTGCCTTTGTCTCAGGAGACGCATAATCCATCAAATATTCTTTCAGTGTCATGAGAGCGTTCGGATGACAGCAGTTTTGGATCTGTCCGCTTTTGCAAAGAGACATAAACCGATCTCCGGTTCTTCCTTCACGATAACATGCGGTACAAAAACTTGGGATGTAATCCATTTCCATAAGCCAGCGGACAACTTCGTCAAGTGTGCGGGTATCGCTGACGTCAAACTGTTCGGATTTGGCATCTTCAGGTTCCGGTTCACAGTACCCTCCTACGCTGGTTCGTGATCCGCCGCTGATCTGGGAGATTCCAAGATGAAGGACGCGCTCCCGTGTTTTCTGGTTTTCGCGGGTAGAGATAATCATTCCCGTATATGGAACGGCGATTCGGATGCAGGCAACGATCTTGGCAAAAGTATCGTCGTCGATTCCGTTGTCAAACTGATCGGGATCGATATCGTCGGCGTGTTTCAGACGAGGAACGCTGATCGTGTGCGGACCGACTCCGAACGCCGCTTCCAGATGCTCGGCATGCATGAGAAGCCCGGCAAATTCATAGCGGTATTTGTCCAGTCCGAAGAGAACACCCAGACCGACGTCGTCTATGCCGCCTTCCATGGCGCGGTCCATCGCTTCGGTGTGATAGTTGTAGTCGTGTTTTGGTCCGGTCGGATGCAGTTCAAGGTAGCTTTCTTTATGGTATGTTTCCTGAAACAAGATGTACGTTCCGATGCCGGCTTCTTTGAGCAGGCAGTAATTATCGACTGTCGTAGCCGCAATATTAATATTGACACGGCGGATCGCGCCGTTTTTATGTTTGATGCTGTAAATCGTTTTGATCGATTCTAAGTAATAGTCCATCGTATTGCGGACAGGATCTTCGCCTGCTTCCAAAGCAAGCCGTTTATGCCCCATGTCCTGAAGTGCGATGACTTCTCTTCGGATCTCTTCCTGAGAGAGCTGTTTCCTCATAATATGTTTGTTTTTCGCGTGGTACGGGCAGTAAGTACAGCCGTTGACACAATAATTTGACAGATAAAGAGGAGCAAACATTACGATTCTGTTTCCGTAGAAATCTTTTTTGATCTGTTCTGCAAGCTTATAGATCTCTTTGTTTTTTTCTTCGTCCGAACAGGCGAGAAGAACTGATGCTTCCCGATGTGTCAGCCCTTTTCGTTTTTTTGCTTTTTCAATGATCGCATCGATCAGTTTCATGTTATTTTTATTCTCATCTGCATAGGCGAGTGTTTCGAGAATTTCTTCATGATTGATAAAATCATCTGCATGTTTTGAATTTACATCGTACATAGTTGAGTCTCCTTTTAATTTTTAATATTATTTTTCGGAATTTTAAATCGTTTTATCTGCTTTCAGACGGGGAAAATGTTTCGGATGAAAGTGCTTTTTATATGTTCAGGGAATCTCCTCTGGAAACTGTGATTTCATATCCGATATTTTGTATTCTCTGCTTTAAAGAACGAAGGCTTTCGGCGGCTTCGTCACCGGTGCACAGTTTATTGTCGTAAAGTAAATATTTTTCTCTCACCTGCGGCGGAGAAAGATTCGGCATGATCACGTTCGCTCCGGCAAGAATTCCCTTTTCGCGGCCGTCGGAATCAATCGTGCCAAGAGCGGTCGTGGCAGGGAGAAGGACTTTCGGAAGAAGCAGACGGATCAATCCAAGCAGAAACAGCGTTAGATCAGCGCTTCCGGCCTTTTGATCTGCAAACGGGGTGTCATGATGGGGGATGAAAGGACCGATCCCGACCATCTGTGGATTGAGTTCTTTTAAAAACAGCATATCGTCCGCCAGATTTTCAGAAGTCTGATAGGGCGATCCGACCATAAATCCGGTGCCGACCTGATAGCCGATCTTTTTTAGATCAAAAAGACATTGCTTTCGTCTGGCGGCGCTTAAGGCAGGGGGGTGAAGCTTTCCGTAATGCGTGTCATCGTATGTTTCATGTCTTAAAAGAAAGCGATTCGCTCCTGCGTCATAAAGTCGCTTGTAGCTTTCATAAGAACGTTCTCCGACTGAGAGTGTGATCGCACAGGCTCTCCACCGTGTTCGTATAGAAGAAATAATATCAGTCAGCCGGTCATCCGTAAATGAACCGTCCTCACCGCCTTGCAGAACGAACGTCCGAAAGCCGAGAGCATATCCCATCTCACAGCAGGAGAGTATCTGCTCTTTTGTCAGACGGTAACGGTTGTCATTTCTGTTACTTTTTCGTATTCCGCAGTAGAAGCAGTCGTTTTTACAATAATTTGTAAATTCGATCAGTCCGCGGATGTATACGCTGCGTCCATAATGGCGTGTGCGGACGGCCTGTGCCCGTTCAAATAAATAGTCTGCATCATCGGCCGTTCTGTTTTGAATCAGGCGGATCCATTCGTCTCTGGAAAGATTACGGGTTGCTTCTAATCGGTCAATCAGTTGTTTTGTATCGTTTTTTTCGGTCATAGTCGTGTCCTCTCGCAGAAAAATAAGTGTGACAGTTCAGTTCGCGCCATTCGTAAAACCGTACTGCGTGCTTATCGCGGCTGACGCCGCTGTTTTACTCATAAGCGGGCGTTTGGATCATATAGCTGTTACAAATAAGTTACGTTGTTTTGCCGTAGATCGTTTTCGTGCTGACGCCCGGAAGCATTCCGAGTTTGCCGGAAAGGGCGCTGATGATATTGTTCGGGGCGTCTACGGCGATACTGATAATATGGATT
>ENA-OYWZ01001392-OYWZ01001392.1-human-gut-metagenome-genome-assembly--contig:-NODE-1392-length-10515-cov-6.069312_pt1 | contig 10515 bp, 8 predicted proteins | sample MGYA00244841_ERZ653414 | MGnify/ENA primary metagenome ERZ653414 (study PRJEB26926, sample SAMN06164894) | human gut metagenome | biome: ENVO:00009003; feature: ENVO:2100002; material: ENVO:00002003... | reverse complement strand
GCCCACGAGGGGCGTCATGCCCAGCGCGATGCCGATGGCGGCGATGAAAAGGATGAAGAACACCGCCCCGCCGAACGATACGGCGGCCAGCGGCACGGGATCGTCGCCGCCGTAGCGGCCGACCATCAGGTTGTCGGCCACCTGCGTGAGGATTTGTCCCAATTGCGTCAGTACGACGGGCAGGGCCAGCCGCAGGTTGGATTTGTACTGGTCTTTGTATTTCGAGAAACTGTACATCGGTTTTCCGGATTAGGGTGCAAAGATAGCCATTTATGTCCGGATTGCAATCCTCGGGCTGTCCCGGGATGAAAAATCCGCCCGTTTCTGGGCGGATTCCATGCCGGAGGTCAGTACGGGAGCGTGATTTCGATGCAGCAGCCCGCGCGGTAGTCGGGGCATACGCGGATTGCACCCCCGAGCCGGGTGACGATCAGGCGGCAGAGGTACAGGCCGATGCCCGACCCGGGTTTGAACGAATCTACCTTGGTGAAACGGTCGAATACCCATTCCTGCTTGTCCGGGGCGATGCCTATGCCGGTGTCGGTTACGCGGATGCGGAGTTTGCGGGTGCGGTCGTCCTTGTCGCAGCAGACCGTGACGGAACCCGCAGCGGTGAATTTGGCGGCGTTCTGCAACAGGTTGTCGATCACGCGCGTCATGTAGGTTTCATTGGTCGGGATGACGCAAGTGCCGCGACCCCCCCCCTTGAGGACGTACTCTACCGACGGGTTTTGGGAAAGTTCGCGCTGGATTTGCAGCCGCTCGGCGCACAGCAGGCCGAGATCGGTTTCGGCGAGCGGCAGGGGCTCTTCGGAGCTGACGAGCCGCGACAGTTCGAGCATGTTCTCCAGCAGGGTGGTCAGCGCGGTCGTGCTGGCCCATATCTGTTCGCGGAATTCGCGCCGCGTATCGTGGTCGTGGTCGCCTTCGAGCAGTAGATCCGAAAACCCGTTGATGGCGTTGAGCGGCGTGCGGATTTCGTGACACATCGAGTTGATGAAGGCCGTTTTCATCTTTTCGCTCTCCATGGCGCGGCGGCTTTGGCGGGTTATCTCTTCGTTGGCATCGGTCAGTTGCCGCCTTATCTGCTTCAGCTGCCGAACCATGACGTACTGGTAGACGCTCCAGCCGATGAGCAGCAGCACCAGAATGCCGCCCGCAAGCAGGGCGATGAATCGTATGCGGCCGGTCAGCCGGGACTTTTCGAATTCCAGCCTGCCCACCTCGAACAAGGTCTGCATTTCGGCAAGACTGCTCTGCGCCTCTTCTACCCGCTCGTTGAAGCGGATGTTATTGGTTGTCCGCACCGCTTTGAGGGCGTTTTTATAATCGCCCATTTTTTCGTACAGATAGGATTGGGTGGCATAGATAGGGGCTAAGTCCGCTTTTATGCCTTTGCTTTTGTAGGCGGTTATGGTCGAGTCGATGTAAGCCACGGCCCGTTCGTAATCCCCCGTACACTGATAATACCGGGCGCTGGTGCTGTATATTTCCGCCATGTCGCCTCTGGCGCGGGCCAGCCCGATACATTTTTGGTAATACTCGTTCAGCTTATCTCGGGAGATCAGGTCGCGCAGGTATACCATTTTGGCATAGGCGCGCATCATGTAGCCCGTCGTGTCGCGGTGGGGCCGCTCGAAGCGGTCGTCCATCGCCAGCCATTTGCGGTGCAGGTCGATACATTGTCCGATCTGCTCTTCGGCGCGCTTGTCCTTGCAGAGCATATAGAGATCGGAAAGTTCGTCGTGGCAAATCTTTTCCAGGTGGAGACGCTCTTCGAGCGGGTATTTCCTGAGGTTTTCCAGCGCTCGCTCCACATAGGGGATCGCCTTGGCGATGTTGTCGTAGGCTTCGGTCGTGACCGACGAAAAGTCGATGGCCAGGCCTGTCAGGAATTCCCATTCGATGCGCTCCTCGGGCGTGAGCCGATCGTAGTTTTTGCCTTTGAGTTCTTCCAGCGCACGCGTTACCGTTTCGATCGAATTGTTGTCGTTCATCTGTTTCCAGAGGTAGTAGGCGTAAAGCGACGAACGGAACAGGGCGTGGCGGGAACCCGGGAGAATGCTGTCCGAGAGGGCGATGTATTTCTCGGCTCGCCGGGTGTCGCGGTCGGCGAATTTACGAACCAGAAAGTCCAGCGCATCTTTGCATCCGTAGGTATCCCCGGCCTTGTGCGCTTCGGCGAGTGCCGCTTCCCAATAGGGTGCGGCCAGTTCGAGGCTGTCGCCGCTCAGATCGGCCAGTTGGACGTATATTCGTCCCCGGTCGGCGGCATCGGGTGTTTTCGGTAAGAGCGTAAGCAGACTGTCGGTTTGTGCCGGCTTGGGGGGCGCCGATATTGCAGCGTACGGAAACAAGGACATAATTAGCCCTGACGCAAGGGCTTTCAGGAGAATATGATGCATGTCGGTGTCGTGAAACAATATTAAATTCGGACAAATTTATGAAAAAAATCTTTCGGGGAATTATCATTTAAAAAATAGCAAACATAAAAACAGAGACCGGTGGCAAGCCGGTCTCTTTTAACGGGACGGGTTTGAACCGTCCGGGAGTCATGCCACCCGCAGCTTTACGCCGTGCGATTTGTCCGACTCGACGACGACCGTGTCGCCTTCGTGGAGTTTGCCGTCGATGATCAGCGTCGAAAGCGGTTCCTCGACGTTGTCCATCAGCGTACGTTTGAGCGAGCGGACTCCATAGCGCGATTCGTAGCCCATGGCCGCCAGGCGACGCTTGGCTCCGTCGGTGATCTTCACCTTGTAGCCCAGGCGGCGCGTGCGTTCGAACAGCCCTTGCAATTCCAGTTCGATGATCCGCTCCACATCGCTCAGTTCCAGCGTGCGGAACAATACGATGTCGTCGATCCGGTTCAGGAACTCCGGGGCGAAGGTCTGCTCGAGTGCCTTGCGGTATTCGCACCGGGGCGTCGCGGAGGCTGTGGCACTCTTCGATACGGTGCTGTAACCTACCTGCACCGATTTCTTGACCACGTCGCGCGACCCGACGTTCGAGGTCATGATGATGATCGTGTTGCGGAAGTCCACCTTGCGGCCCGAGCCGTCGGTGAGGTGTCCCTCGTCGAAGATCTGCAACATCGTGTTGAAGACCTCGGGGTGTGCTTTCTCGATCTCGTCGAACAGGATCACGGCATAGGGCTGGCGGCGTACCGTCTCGGTGAGCTGGCCGCCCTCGCCGTAGCCGACATAACCCGGGGGCGAGCCGATCAGCCTGGCGACGTTGTGCTTCTCGCTGTATTCGCTCATGTCGATGCGGATCAGTCCGCGCTGTTCGTCGAAGAGCCATTTCGAGACCTCCTTGGCCAGCAGCGTCTTGCCTACCCCCGTGGGGCCGACGAAGAGGAATACCCCGATCGGACGGTTCTCGTCCTTGAGTCCGGCCCGCGAGCGGCGGATCGTGCGCGAGATCTTCTCGACGGCCTCCTGCTGCCCTACGACCCGCTGCGAAAGGTGCTGGCAGAGGGTTTGCAGGCGGGTCATCTCTCCGCCCGAAATGCGCTCGGCGGGGATGCCCACCTCCTTGTTCCAGATGTCGAAGGCCTCGTCGTCGTCCAGATAGATGGAGGGGTACAGCCGGTCAGGCTCCAGCCCCACCACCTCGGTCAGGAACTCCCAGCTCCATGCGATGGCCTCGTGCTTGAAGTAGTCGCCGAAGGAGAAGTTGCCCAGCATCTCAAAGTAGGTGCCGTGGCGGGCGGTCTTGCCCACGTTCTCGATGTCGCCGGTGCGGATGCACTTCTGACAGGTGCAGACCCGGCGGCGGGGCGGCTCCTCCTCGCCCTTGAACCACGGCTTCATGGGGGTCATGCCGGCGTTGATGAGCAGGATGGACTTGTCGTTCTGCGGCACCAGAGAGAAGCTGGGCAGCCGCAGATGACCTTTGGACTCGAAGAACGACAGGAACATCTCCCGCAGCTCATTGAGTCCGTGATAGGGATGAGACATGATACATTACTCCTTTTGCTTGCAATCGGAATTGCAGAATTTTCTTTTGTGACAGTTCCTGCGACAGACCTCTCGCTGCCGCCGCTGTCCCAGCGTCACGAACGCCGTATAGGGCAGATCCCCCGCCGCCGTGCAGGATACGTACACCTCGTCGGGCTTCATGGCGGTGTAGGAGGGCGGACACCAGTCGTATTCCGCCACGCTGCTATCTGCCCGGATGCAGCGGCGCAACTGGGGAATGGCGTTGGCGGCCCGCACCACGGCATAGAGGAAGCCCAGAAAAAAGGGCCGTCCCTGCCGCCGGGCGGCAAAGTCCGTGATGTCCACCTCCGCCGTGACCCCGGCGAAGGGAAAGAGCATCTGCCGGAAACAGGCGAACTGCCCGCTGCGTGGGTCCTTGGTCATGTCGATCAGCTGATAGCTCACAGGCCACCTCCTGTAACATAGGGCTGCGGGGAATACGGGAACGCTGGAAAACCGGGACACGGGAGGGCTTCCGGAAAAACAAAAAGCCCCCGCCCACACATAGGGGCGAAGACTTGCTTCACGGTACCACCCTAATTGAACGGCCACGGCCGCCATCTCGGTCATCCGGTAACGGGGATGGGGCGTGCGGCTCGTCGCCGCCTGCTCGGAAGTGGCTGTCACACCGGCCGGACAAGGGGCTTCCACCGCTTCCCCTCTCGCTTTGGGCGGCACATGGCGGACTCGTTTCGTCAGCGCATTTCACGCTCTCTATTTTACCACAGATCCCGCCGTTGTCAACACAAGAAACGCCGCATTTTTGCGGGATTTTTATGCAGTTTTTCCCTTGCGGAAACGCCGCAGGCTGATATACTAACGAAGGATTATTTTGTCGTTATTTATAGGAGTTATACCATGACGGAACAGAAGATTCTTCCTATCGATCATTGCCGCCATCTGGCCTTTGCTGCAATAGGCGGCTTTTTCGGCGGTTACGCCCTGCTGTGCCGCGGCGGGATACTGGGCAGTTCCCAGACCATGAATCTGGTGGAGCTGGTCATTGATGCCCTCTTTGGCCGGGGGAGCAGTGTGCTGCTGCACCTGCTGTGTCTGGTGATCTACGTGGTGGGCGTCATGCTCTCCGTCATCGTCCCCCACGTGTTCCATGTGGATATGCGGCGGCTGTCGCCGTGCATCACGGCGGCTGCGGCCATCGCCATGGGCTTTTTCCCGGCGGATATGACTCCGCTGGTGGCACTGTATCCGGTGTTCTTCTCCATGAGCATCCAGTGGAGCACCTTTGCCGGCGCCAGAGGCTTCCAGAGCGCCACGATCTTTAACAGCAACAACACCAAGCAGGCATCTCTGGCGCTGGCCCACTACCTGTGCGAGGGAGAGCGGGAGCAGCTGACAAAGCTGTGGTTCTACGGCTCCACCCTGCTGGCCTTCCACGCCGGAGCCGTCTGGAGTTGGCTGGCGGTGAAGTGGCTGGACGTGCGGGGCGTCTGGGGCGTGCTGCCCCAGCTGGCACTGGCCTACTATCTGGTGCTCCGGGAGGAGCAGGCGGAGCGTGTCCTGACCCCGGCACAGATCCGGGAGCAGGAGGTCCTGGGCGAAGCCGAGGAACTGGTGGAGGAAGCCGAGGAACTGGTGGAGGAGGAGAAGGAGGACTGATTCTCCCCAACGTGTCTCCACTCGCCGCATTCTGATCAAAACCTGAAAAGGCACGGGGCTGCACCGCAGCCCCGTGCCTTTTTCAAAGCGACGATTGATTTGTCGGAGACCCCTCACTCCTCCGCCATATCCCGCCGCAGCTGCGCCAGCACCTGAGGCGTATCCACATCCGTCAGCTCCGGAGCCGGGACCTCCCATAAGAGGAGGTCCTCCTCATGGCGGCGGATCACCTGATTGCCGCCGTGATCCCCCTGCAGAGCCAGCAGCTCCGGGAACAGCCGTGCCGGGAACAGGCAGGGGTTCCCCCGGACACCGTCGTGACCCAGCGCAGCGATGTGCTCCGGATGCTCCCGGTAAAAGTCCACCAGGCTCCCCACGCTCTCCCGGCGCAGCAGGGGCTGATCCGCCACCTGAAACAGCGCCGCATCCATCTCCGGCAGCTTCCCCAGCCCCAGCGAGATGGTGTGACTGATGCCCCAGTCCGGATGCCGGTTGGGTACCGGCACGAAGCCCATGCGGTGGGCCAGCTCCAGCACCTCCGGATACTGGCTCACCACCACCGTCCGGTCGAACTGCTCCGCCGGTACGGCCTCCAGCGCCCGGTGGAACAGCGCCTTGCCCTGTACCTGCACCGCCAGCTTGTTCTCCCCGAAGCGCCGGGCATTTCCCGCCGCCATCACCACGCATCCGATCCGCAGCTGTGCCATGCCGCTTCCTCCTTTGTCCCGTCATTTTCTTACAGTATACCCGGAAATGCCCATTCCAGTCAACCACCGTTATCCTATAATTAGTATTACGAAAAGGACTATGCAAATGACAAATTTTGTGCTATGATATCTTAAATTTATAGGTACTTTTGCCGGTAACTCCGGCTATCGCAGCGACGCTGACATAAGGAGGAACACTACATGGCTGAAGTAGGAAAAGCCGAGGTGCGGGTAGACGCCTTTGATAAGGCCACCGGCCGCACCAAGTACTACGAGGACCTCATGCCCCGTGATGCACTGTATGTCCGCATCAAGCACGCCACCATCGCCCACGGCTTCGTCAAGTCGGTGGACACCTCGGCGGCGGAGCAGATCCCCGGCGTGGTGAAGGTACTGACCTGTTTCGACGTGCCGGAGCACCCGTTCCCCACGGCGGGCCACCCCTGGTCCATGGACCCCGGCCATCAGGACGTGGCGGACCGCCACCTGCTGAACCGGCACGTCCGCTACTATGGCGACGACGTGGCGGTGGTCATCGCAGAAAACGAGGTGGCCGCCATGCAGGGCGTCCGGGCGCTGCAGGTGGAATACGAGGAGCTGCCCTTCGTGCTGGATGTGCAGAAGGCCATGGAGCCCGGCGCTCCCCAGCTCCACGAGGCCTACCCCAACAACATCCTCAAGCACACCGATATGAAGAAGGGCGACTATCAGGCCGCCATTCGGGAGCCGGGCCTCATCAAGGTGGAGGGCTGGTACGAGACGCCCACGGTGCAGCACTGCCACATCGAGAACCACGGCTGCTTCGCCTATGAGGAGAACGGCCGCATCACGGTGGTGTCCTCCACCCAGATCCCCCATATCATCCGCCGTGTGGTGGGACAGGCGCTGGGTCGCCCGTGGAGCGATATCCGGGTGGTGAAGCCCTACATCGGCGGCGGCTTCGGCAATAAGCAGGATGCCCTCTACGAGCCCCTGTGCGCCTGGTGCTCCACGCAGGTCCACGGTCGCTGCGTCCGGGTGGACTGCTCCCGTGAGGAGACCTTCGTCTCCAACCGTGTGCGCCACGCCATCCGATTCCACATCGTCTCGTGGCTCCGCAAGGACGGCACCTTCGCCGCCCGGAAGGTGGAGCTCTACTCCAATCAGGGCTCCTACGCCTCCCACGGCCACAGCATCGTGGCCAAGGCCATGGGTTCCTTCCCCCAGCACTATCCCTGCGACAACATGGAGTGCGATGCGTGGACGGTGTTCACCAACCGCCCCGCCGCCGGAGCCATGCGTGGCTACGGAATGCCTCAGGCCTCCTTTGCCGACGAGTCCAACGTGGACGAGTGCGCCAAGGCTGTGGGTATGGACCCGTTGGCCTTCCGGATGCAGAACCTCATGCCCAAGGGCTTCGAGGACGGCTTCTCCCACAACGTCAACTATGAGGATTCCTTCCGCCAGTGTCTGGAGGTGGGAAAGAAGTACATCGACTACGACCGCAAAAAGGCGGAGTTCGCCAAAGAGACCGGCTCCATCCGCCACGGCATCGGCGTGGCCACCTTCTGGTATAACACCGCCGTCTACCCCATCTCGCTGGAAACGTCCTCCAACCGGATGCTGCTGAATCTGGACGGCAGCGTCACCATGCAGTGCGGCGAGACGGAGATCGGACAGGGCGCCGATACCGCTTATGCCCAAATGACCTCCGATGTGGTGGGTCTGGGCGATTACCGCAAGGTCCATGTGGTGTCCTGTCAGGATACCGATATCACGCCTACGGGCTTGGGCGCCTACGCCTCCCGCCAGACGTATGTGGCTGGCTTCTCCATCCGCCAGACGGGCCTGATGCTGAAGGAGAAAATTCTGGACTACGCCACTAAACTCACCCGACAGGCAGTATACAACATGGATATCGTGGACGGCAACATCGTCCGCAATACCGACGGCAAGGTACTCATGAGCCTGTCGGAGCTGGCTATGCACGCCCAGTATGACCCCGCCGACTCCCGGCATATCACCGCCGAGAGTACTTATACGATCCGCAACAACGCCTATTCCTTCGGCTGCACCTTTGCCGTGGTGGAGGTGGACATTCCCATGTGCAAGGTGACGCTTCAGGAGATCATCAACGTCCACGACTGCGGCAAGCTGGTGAACCCGGCGCTGGCAGAGGCGCAGGTCCACGGCGGTATGTCCATGGCCATCGGCTACGGCCTGTCGGAGCAGCTGCTGTTCGACGAAAAGACCGGCCGGCCTCTGAACAATAACCTGCTGGACTACAAGCTCTCCACCATCATGGACCACCCCCATCTGGAGGCGCAGTTCGTGGAGAACGCCGAGCCCACCAGTGCCTTCGGCACCAAGGCTTTGGGCGAGCCCCCGGCCTGCTCCGGTGCGCCCGCCATCCGCAACGCCATCTACAATGCCACCGGCGTGGCCATCGATCAGGACCCCATCACCCCCCACGTCCTCTTCCGGCGCTTCACGGAAGAGGGCCTGATCCGGGACTAAGGAGGAAATACCGCTATGTATGATATGTCAGCGCTCTATCAGGCGGAAAGTGTACAGGACGCCATCCGCCTGCGGCTGGAGCATCCCGAGGCCCAGATCATCGCCGGCGGCACCGACGTGCTGGTGCAGATGCGGGAGGGCAAGCGGGCCGGAAAGGCCCTTATCAGTATTCTGGGCTGTGGTGAAATGCGGGGCGTGACGCTGGATGAGGAGGAGAACCTCCGCATCGGCAGTCTCACCACCTTCAGCCACATCACCGCCGATCCTCTGATCCAACAGTATATCAACGTGCTGGGCGAGGCGGTGGATATGGTGGGCGGCCCTCAGATCCGCAACGCCGGCACCATCGGCGGCAACACCTGCAACGGCGTTACCTCCGCCGACTCCGCCTCCACCCTCCACGCATGGGAGGCCATCGTGGAGATCACCGGCAAAAACGGCGTCCGCCGGGTACCCATTAAGGACTTCTACCTGAAGGCCGGCACCGTGGATCTGCGGGTGGAGGAGGGCGAAATTCAGACCGCCATCCTGATCCCCAAGGCATCCTACGACCGCACCTTCGGCCACTACATCAAGTACGCCATGCGCAACGCCATGGATATCGCCACGCTGGGGACCTCCGTTAACGCCCGGCTCAGCGAGGATAAAAAGACCTTCGACCGGGTGCGGATCGCCTTCGGCGTGGCGGGGCCCGTCCCTATGCGTGCGCCTCACGCCGAGGAGTTTATCAACGGCAAGCCCGTGACGCTGGAGAACATCGAGGACTTCGGAAAAGCGGTGCTGGAGGACATCCATCCCCGTGACTCGTGGCGGGCCAGCAAGGCCTTCCGCTCCCACATCGCCGTGGAGAGCGCCAAGCGGTGTCTCATGGAGTCTGTGAAGCTGGCGGGAGGTGAGCTGTAATGGCAAAGAATCAGTATCAGCTGGTGACCTTCTTCCTCAACGGCAAGGAGGTGGAGCGGATGATAGACGTCCGGGCCTCTCTGACGGATATGCTCCGCAACGACTTCTCCATGACCTCCGTGAAAAAGGGCTGCGAGGTGGGGGAGTGCGGCGCCTGCAACGTCCTCATCGACGGCGAGTGCTATAACTCGTGCCTGTATCTGGCGGTGTGGGCCGAGGGCAAGCATATCACCACGCTGGAGGGTCTCATGGGTCCCAACGGCGAGCTCTCCGACATTCAGCAGGCCTTCATGGAGGAGACCAGCATCCAGTGCGGCTTCTGTATTCCCGGATTTATCATGACGGCGGTGGAGATCCTGGATCGTGGGGTATACTATACCGATGACCAGCTTCGCAAGCTGCTGTCGGGTCACCTGTGCCGCTGCACCGGATATGAGAATATTTTCAAGGCGGTGAAGAAAACCATGCTCCGCCGTCTGGGCCGTCTGGACGACCCCTTCCTCAACACCTGACCGGGCGCTATCCTAAAACCGGATACCGGTGGGCTATTCCGTCGGATACCGGCGGGATACTTGACCGATCCCGATGGGATACCAGCCGGACGATGGCCGGACACTGGCTGGATATCTGCCGGATCCGGACGGGATACCTGTGGGACGGCTGCCGGACAGTCCGGTGGACGTCCACCGGACACGAACCGGACGACTCGGTGGACGTATAGTTCCGGCAGAACGGACACGCCCTGACAGGGGAATTTGCCCCGCCGCACGGAGGCATCTGAACCGGCCGCCGAAAGGGAGAAGACTTCC
>ENA-OYWZ01001390-OYWZ01001390.1-human-gut-metagenome-genome-assembly--contig:-NODE-1390-length-10526-cov-4.553529_pt1 | contig 10526 bp, 6 predicted proteins | sample MGYA00244841_ERZ653414 | MGnify/ENA primary metagenome ERZ653414 (study PRJEB26926, sample SAMN06164894) | human gut metagenome | biome: ENVO:00009003; feature: ENVO:2100002; material: ENVO:00002003... | reverse complement strand
TGTGTATAAGAGACAGGTGTTCTAACCATATAATTCCTATATTTCTCTTTGACAATCACTGTTGATTTCTTAAATACCGACGCAGGCGCCGTGTGTATCCGAAAAGAGTTGTCCCTTGCTTCCGTGCGGGATCGCTCGACAAAAACATATTGCCAAATTCTGTTGTATCCTCTATAATAACAGCATTCCATACATAATACAACAACAGGAGAGTACACACGATGAACAAAACCGAATTGATTGCCGCCATGGCTGAAATCAGCAGTCTTTCTAAGAAGGACTGTGAAGCCGCATTGACCGCTTTTGTCGCCGCTACGGAGAATGCCTTAAAAGCGGGCGACAAGGTGCAACTGGTGGGCTTTGGCACCTTTGAGGCCAAGGTACGCGCTGCCCATATTGGGCGTAATCCCGCTACCGGTGCCGAGATCAAAATTCCCGCTTCCAAAGCTCCCGCCTTTAAGGCTGGCAAGACCTTCAAGGATTCTGTCCAGTAAATCAAGGATATGTCCACGAGAGCGAAACGCTCCGCGAGGACTTCATCTGCCCGATCTGCCGCGCCACGGCGGACAAATTCATCCGGCAGCTCGTCGACGACGTCGAGCCGGAAGCCGTCCGCACCGAGGCGCAGCCAGTGGGCGATGACGGAGTCCTCATCCTCGATAATATAATGGAGATACGTCTCGTCCAGCTCCTCGACGCACGGGAGCGTGCGGATGCCCCACCAGGCCTCGTAATCGTCGGGATAATGGTGGAAGCGATACCAGCGGCGGTACGGCGAATTGGGGTCGGACACTGCACCGTGGCCGAACACATGCTTCGCGTCAAAGTAGACGCTGTTGCTGCCCGTGTGGGAAAACACGCCGTCGAGAATGACGCGCATGCCGCGCGCGTGAGCCTCGTCGCACAGGGTGCGGAAGTCCTCCTCCGTGCCGAGCATGGGATCCGGGCGGCGATAATCCGCCGTATCATAGCGGTGATTCGACCACGCCATGAAGATCGGGTTCAGGTAGAGAACGCCGACGCCCAGCTCCTGCAGATACGGCAGCTTTTCGCGGATGCCCGCGAAATTTCCGCCGAAGAAATCGTTGTTGCGCACCTCGCCCTGCGCATCGGGGCGGTACTCCGGCAGCTCGTCGGGGCTTTCATGCACCCAGAACGGCTGGAGCTTATAGGTCAGGTCGCAGCTCCCGCTGCGGGCGAAGCGGTCCGGGAAGATCTGGTACATCACGGCGCCCGGCGCAAAGTCCGGCACCCGGAAATCGGCCGGAATGACGCTGAGCTGCCACTTCTCCCCCGCCTCCATATTCGTATCGCTCCCCTGACGGAACAGGCGGAAGCTGCCACCGCCGCGCTTGTCGATGCGGAACCAGTAAAAATGCAGCCCGGTCTCCTGCCGCGTGAATTCCAGACGCCAGAGCTCATAGCCGTCCTCGCCGCGCGAGGCGAAGGAAAACGGCAGCTCGGCGCACACAGCGTGCTCGCTGTCCTCCAGCATCAGGCGGACGCCGGAGGCGCCGACCTCCGTCGGGATGCGGATCTGCAGAACGCAGCACTCCCCCGTCCGGAGCGTTCCGAACGGGGTCTTGTACTGCGTCTGACGGCTGTCAAACAGGATGCGCATCTCAGTCGAGATCCCAGATCTCGTCCGCGTATTCCTTGACGGCGCGGTCCGAGGAGAAGATGCCGGCCTTGGCGATGTTGATGAGGGACATGCGGGCAAAGCGCTGCTTATCCTGATAGACCGCGGCGACATCGCGCTGCGCGCGGGCGTAATCCTGGAAATCGGCCAGCGTCATATAGGGGTCAGCCGTGCCGAAGCGGTTCGTGAGCAGCGAATCGACCAGATCGTCGAAGCGCTGGCCGAGCACGCCGGACGTGAGCATGTCGAGCACGGCCTGCAGCTCCGGCGTGACGAATTCCGTCGGATGGTAGCCGCGCTGCCACAGCTCCTCGACCTCATGGGCCTTCATGCCGAAGAGGAAGATGTTCTCGTCGCCGACCTGCTCGTGGATCTCGACGTTCGCGCCGTCGAGCGTGCCGATGGTCACGGCGCCGTTGATCATGAGCTTCATGTTGCCGGTGCCGGAGGCCTCCTTGCCCGCGATGGAGATCTGCTCGGAGATATCGGCGGCCGGGATGATGATCTCCGCAAGGGAGACCTTATAGTCCTCGAGGAAGACGACCTTCAGCTTGTCGTTGACGTCCGGGTCGTTGTTGATGAGCTTCGACGCAGCGACGATGAGGCTGATGATCTGCTTGGCGCGGATATAGCCCGCGGAGGCCTTGGCCGCGAAGATGAACGTGCGGGGCATGAAATCGCCGTGCGGATCGGCCTTGATCTGGCGGTAGAGATACAGCACATGCAGGATGTTGAGCAGCTGGCGTTTGTACTCATGCAGGCGCTTGATCTGGATATCGAAAATGGAATCCGGGTCGACGCGCACGCCGTTCTGGTTCTCGATGAGAGCGGCGAGGCGCTCCTTGTTCTTGCGCTTGATGGCCATGAGGTCCGCAAGCACCTTTTCGTCATTCTGATACGGCAGGAGCTTTTCGAGCGCGCGGGCATCGCGCAGGAAGTCGCCGCCGATGAGCTGCTTGAGATAATCCGTCAGCAGCGGATCGGACTGGCACAGCCAGCGGCGATAGGCAATGCCGTTCGTCACGTTCAGGAAGCGCTCCGGCGTGATCTGACAGTAGTCACGGAAGATGCCGTTGCGCAGGATGTCCGTGTGCAGCTTGGAAACGCCGTTGACCTTGTGGCAGGCGGCAAGGCAGAGGTTCGCCATGCGGACCTCGTTGTTCGCGATGACGGCCATGTAGTTGATCTTGCCCCAGTCGTTCGGGTAGACGGCGCACAGGTGCTCGATGAGGCGGCGGTTGATCTCCTGGCAGATGGAGTAGACGCGCGGCAGCTGCTCCCGGAACAGGTCGACGTTCCAGCGCTCAAGCGCCTCGCTCATGACGGTGTGGTTCGTATAGGACAGCGTGCGGCAGGTGATGTCCCACGCCTCGTCCCAGCCGAAGTCGTGCTCGTCGATGAGCAGGCGCATCAGCTCCGGCACACACAGGGCCGGATGGGTGTCGTTGATGTGGATGGCAACCTTGTCCGGCAGGTTCGTGTAGGTGCGGTATTTCTTATAGTGCTTCTTCAGGATGCTCTGCAGCGAGGCGGAGACGAGCAGGTACTGCTGCTTCAGGCGCAGGCGCTTGCCCTGAATGTGGTCGTCTGCCGGATAGAGGACCTTCGAGATGGTCTCGGCCATGGCGTTGCGCTCGAGCGCGCGGACATAGTCGCCGCGGGAGAACGCAGCCATGTCGAAGCTCTGCGGCAGCTTGGCGCTCCACAGGACAAGGCGGTTGGCGGCGTCGCTGTCATAGCCGGAGATATACATGTCATACGGCACGGCCATAACGGAGCTGTAGCCGACCTGTGCGACCTTGAAGCGGTCGTTGTCCATCCACTCGCGGACCTCGCCGCCGAACTTGACCTCCACGGCGTCGTCCTCGCGGGCCTGCAGCCACACGTCGCCCATCTCGAGCCAGTTGTCCGGGAATTCCATCTGCCAGCCGTCGACGATCTTCTGCTTGAAGATGCCGAATTCATAGCGGATGGAGAAGCCGGTCATCGGGTAGTCCATGCCGGTCGCGGCATCCATATAGCAGGAGGCCAGACGGCCAAGGCCGCCGTTTCCAAGGCCGGCGTCGGGATCGATGGCGTAGATCTCATCGATGTCGAAGCCTGCATCGGCCAGTGCCTTGCGGAACTCTGCCTCCAGCCCGAGGTTAAAGAGGTTATTGCGCAGGCTGGTGCCGACCAGGAACTCCATCGACATATAATAAACTTCCTTGCGCTCCTTTTCGGTGCAGCGGTTGCCAAAGACGCGGTTCTTCTCCGTCAGCAGCTCGCGGACGCTGATGCACAGCGCGCGATAGACCTGCTTCTGGGTGGCGTCGGCAAGCTCGCAGCCGAAAATGCGGCGCAGCGTGTCGTTGAGCAGCTCCGTGGGCTGAATGGCGCGCTCGGGACGGGCGTCATTCTCCGCAAGCTTCTGGATCTTCTGTTTGGAATTTTGCTTCTTGTTCATGGGGCCTCCTAAAGTTTTCCGTAATTCCGGAATCAGCGTTTGAAATCATGATTTATTACTGCTTGCCGTAGAGCAATTCGCTGTACAGCTGCATATATTCGTTGGCCGGAACCTGCCAGCTGAAGTCGCACTCCATATCATGGCGGGCCAGCTTGTTCCATGCGTCGCGGTCGCCGTAATACAGGCCCGCTGCGCGGTCGATGGCGCCGAGGAAATCATCGGCGTTGTAGCTCTGGAACGTAAAGCCGCGGCCCTCACCCGTTTCGGGATTGTAGGGCGGGACGGTGTCGCGCAGGCCGCCGGTCGAGGCGACGATGGGCACGGTGCCGTAATGCATGGCGATGAGCTGGGACAGGCCGCACGGCTCGGACTTCGACGGCATGAGATACATATCGCAGCCCGCATAGACACGGGAGGCGAGCGCCGGGTCGAAGCACAGCCGGACGGCGATGCGGCCGGGATACTGGCGGGCCAGCGCGCTTAGGGCGTACTCATACTGCTTTTCGCCCGTGCCGACGATGACGAGCTGGATCTCGCGCTCCATCAGGCGCTGGCCGATGTAGCACAGCAGATCGATGCCCTTGTGCCCGGCCAGGCGCGTGACCATGCCGAGGATGGGGGCGTCCGTGTCGGTGCTCAGGCCCATCTCCTCGCGCAGGGCGCGCTTGTTGACCCATTTGCCGCTCATGTCGGCGGCGGAATAATTCGCGCTCAGGGCGCAGTCCGTCTCGGGGTCAAAGACGTCGGTGTCGATGCCGTTCGTAATGCCCCACAGCCACGCATTGCGCAGCACGCCGTCGAGACGGTGGGCATAGTACGGATAGCGCAGCTCCTCGGCATAGGACTTCGAGACCGTCGTGACGATGTCCGAGAGCTCGATGGCGCCCTTCATCATGTTGATCGCGCCGTCGAACGTCAGGCTCGCGCGATATTCATCCGGCAGGCCGAGGATATTGTCGAAGAACGACGCATCGGCCCAGCCCTGATACTCCACGTTGTGGATGGTGAAGACGAGCTTCGTCTGCGGGCACCAGTCATGGTACAGCGCGCGCAGATACACGGGCGTCATGGCCGCCTGCCAGTCGTGGCAGTGCAGGATATCGGGCTTGAAGTCGAGGAAGTACAGCGCGGCCATCACGGCCTTCGAGAAATAGGCGAAGCGCTCACCGTCGTCGAAATCGCCGTAGATGGTGCTGCGCGCGCCGAAATAGTAGTCGTTGTCGATGAAGTAGACCTGCAGCTTCTTGCGGCGGGACTTCAGACGCAGGATGCCGACATAGCTCTCGCGCCACGCCAGCTCCATGGAGAACGAGCCGACCTGCTCCGTTTCGACGGCCGGGTTTTCCTTGATGCGCTTATAGTACGGCAGGAACAGGCAGATCTCGTTGCCCTTCAGCTTGGACAGTGCATTGGGAAGCGCCTGCATCACGTCGCCCAGGCCGCCCGTCTTGACAAACGGCGCAGCCTCGGAGGCGACCATTGCGATCCTCATACGACCTCTCCTCTCTTGAACACCAGCGGATGATCCATAGTGCCGCGCAGCACGGCGCCCGGACGGACGACGACGTCCATATCCATAACGACGCACTCCAGATCGGCGCCCTCGCCGATGGTGCAGCGCTGCATGATGACGCTGTTGCGCACGGATGCGCCCTCGCCGAGCTTCACGCTGCGGAACAGGACGGAATTGACGGCGGAGCCCTCGAGCACGCAGCCGTCGGCCACGACGCAGTCGTCGATCTCGGAATGCTCGCCGTAGTAGGCAGGCACCTCGTCGCGGACCTTCGTGTAGATCGTCAGGTCCTCGCGGGCGAACAGCCCGTGGCGGATCTCCGGGCGGATGAGAGCGAGGCTGTTGTGGAAGAACTCCGTCGTGCTTTCGTTGAACAGCGCCACGCCGTCATAGCGGTAGGCGTTGACCTTCATGCCGGTCTCTGCGAAGCCGTGCATGACAAGGTCGCGCTCGAAATGGTAGCGGTTGTGGGCCACGGCCTCCGTGACCTCACGCATGAGCAGCTCGCGGCGGATGACGAACAGGCCCATGGAGGCAAGATACTGCTCGCCTGCGCAGTAGTCGACGGCCACGTCCGTCACGCGGTCATCCGCGTCGACCTTCACGGCCAGATCGAGCTGCTTCTGCCCGTTGCAGATGCCGTCCTTCACCACGACGGTGACGTCTGCGCCCGAGGCGGCGTGGGCCTCGACGATCTTTTCCAGATTGATGGCGCACAGCACGCCGCTGTCGGCCAGAACGACATATTCCTCCGTGGAGATTTTCAGGAAATTCATGGCGGAATCCAGCGCCTCGAGCTTGCCGCGGTAGCTGCCGTTGTGGCCCATGGCAAACGGCGTCAGGAATTCCAGGCCGCCTTCGCCGAGCTCCAGATCCCACTCCTGCCCGGAGCCGATGTGGTTCATAAGGGACTGATAATTATACTTCGTGATGATACCGATATGGCGAATGGCAGAATTCGTCATGTTCGACAGGGAGAAATCGATCTGACGATAGCGCCCGCCATAGGGCAGAGACGCCATGGTGCGCTTGTTCGTCAGCTCACCGAGGGAGCTGTCATAGATGTTCGCAAAAATGATGCCCATCGTAGTCATGGTTCTTGTCCTCCCTCTCAATAAATATCGCCCGGCTTGATGGCGGTGTTCTCGGCAATCGTCTTAGCCTTTCCGACCACACTGATCTTCTTTTCCTCACCGGGGGCGAACGAGCCGCCGATCACCGCGCCGCGGCAGATGCGGCAGTCCTCGCCGATGATGGCGTGGCGGATGATGACACCGGACTCAATATGGACGTTCGGCATGATGACGCTGTCCTCCACGATGGCGCCGGAGTCGACCGTGCAGCCCGTGGAGATGATGGAGTGCGTGATGGTGCCATAAATTTCGCAGCCCTCGGCGATGAAGCAGTTCTTATTCTTCGACTCACGGGCGATGATGCTCGACGGCATGGCATAGTTCCGGGCATAGATGCGGTTGCCCTTCTCACCGTAGAGGTTGAAGGCAGGGTTCTTGCCCAGCAGGTCCATGTTGGCCTCCCACAGGGAGCTGATCGTGCCGACGTCCTTCCAGTAGCCCTGGAATTCATAGGCGAACAGGCGGTAGCCCTCGTTCAGAATGGCGGGGATGACGTTCTTGCCGAAGTCGTTCTCGGAACGCGGGTTCTCCTCGTCCTCGATGAGGAACTTTTTCAGCACGCTCCACTTGAAGATGTAGATGCCCATGGATGCGTTCGTGCTCTTCGGATGCTTCGGCTTCTCCTCGAATTCGTAGATGGAGCCGTCCTCGCGGGTATTCATGATGCCGAAGCGGCTGGCCTCGGCCAGCGGGACCGTGCGCACGGCGATGGTGCAGTCGGCCTCCATCTGCTCGTGGTAGCGCAGCATGGCGGCATAGTCCATTTTATAGATGTGGTCGCCGGAGAGGATGATGACATCGTCCGGATCGTAGCGCTCGATGAAGGCGATGTTCTGATAGATCGCATTGGCCGTGCCCTTGTACCACTCGGACTTTTTGCTCTTGGCATAGGGCGGCAGGACCTGCACGCCGCAGTGGCTGCGGTTCAGACGCCACGGCTGGCCGTTGCCGATGTACTCATTGAGCTCGAGCGGCTGATACTGCGTCAGCACGCCGATGGTGTCAATGCCGGAATTCACGCAGTTGGAGAGAGGAAAATCGATGATGCGATACTTACCGCCGAACGGGACCGCAGGCTTTGCCGTGTTCTCCGTCAGCACCATCAGGCGGCTCCCCTGCCCGCCCGCCAGCAGCATCGCGACGCAGTGCTTTTTCTGGAAGTTCATGGTCATTTCTCCTTCTCGTCATTCAGGATTTTGCCGGTTTCTTGCGCGGGGCTGTCTTTTTGCGGTAGAAGGCCACGGAGAGCGGCGCGAGCGTGAAGCTGCCGGAGAAGGGCAGGCCGTGCAGCGGCTCCTTTTCGGCCGTCACAACGGGAAGCTCCGTTCCCTTGCCGCCGTAGCGGACCTCGTCACTGTTGAAGACCGCCTCGTATTCGCCCGGCTTCGGCAGACCCAGGCGATAATCCGTCCGGGTGACCGGGCAGAAGTTGCAGATCACGATCAGTTCACAGCCGCGGCGATCGATGCGGCGGAAGGCGATAACGCTGTTGTCGCGGTCGTCGGCGGAGATCCACCGGAAGCCGTTCCAGTCGGAATCGTTGTTCCACAGGCTGCTGTGATCCAGATAGAAATGGTTCAGATCGCGCACATAGTCCTGCATCTGGCGATGGCGCTCATAGTCGAGCAGGAGCCAGTCGAGCTGCTGTGCGTAATTCCACTCGATGAACTGCGCAAATTCGTTGCCCATGAAGCTGAGCTTCTTGCCGGGGTGGCCCATCATGAAGCCGTAGAACACGCGCAGGTTGCTGAACTTATCGTCATATTCGCCCGGCATCTTGTTGATAAGGGAGCACTTGCCGTGCACCACCTCGTCATGCGACAGCGGGAGAATGAAGTTTTCGGAATAGGCATACGTCATGGAGAACGTCAGGTCGTTGTGGCTGCCCTTGCGGAACAGCGGATCGAGCGACATATAGTGCAGCATATCGTTCATCCAGCCCATGTTCCATTTGAACAGGAAGCCGAGGCCGCCGTCGTAATCCGGCTTCGTCACGAGCGGGAAGGCCGTGGACTCCTCGGCCGCCGTGATGGCGCTGCGCCGCACGGAGAACACCGCGCGGTTGAGCTTGCGCAGGAAGGCGATGGCCTCGAGGTTCTCCTTGCCGCCGAACTTGTTCGGGTGGTACTCGCGGCGGCCGTAGTCGAGGTAGAGCATGGCGGCCACGGCGTCGACGCGCAGGCCGTCGATGTGGTACTGCTCCAGCCAGTACACGGCGTTCGAGATGAGGAACGACTGCACCTCGCCCTTGCCGAAGTCGAAGATGCGGGTCGTCCAGTCGGGGTGCTCGTTCATGAGCGGGTCTTCCAGCTCATAGCAGCAGGTGCCATCGAATTCATAAAGGCCGTTCTCATCCTTCGGGAAGTGGGCCGGGACCCAGTCGAGCAGCACGCCGATGCCGGCCTCGTGGCACTTGTCCACAAAGCGCATGAGCTGCTTCGGCTCGCCGTAGCGGAACGTCGGAGCATAGTAGCCCGTGACCTGATAGCCCCACGACGGCTCATAGGGATATTCGGACAGCGGCATGAGCTCGATGTGGGTGTAGCCCATGTCCTTCAGGTAGGGGACGAGCTCATCTGCCAGCTCGTCGTAGGTATAGAGGCTGCCGTCCGGCTTGCGCCGCCACGAGCCGAAGTGCATCTCATAGATGTTCATCGGGCAGTTGAGCAGCTTACGCTTGCCCTGCTTGCGGCGGTAGTCGGCATCGCCCCAGGTATAGCCGTCCAGCGTACAGATACGGCTCGACGTGTCGGGCAGCGCACAGTTGCGGAAGGCATAGGGATCAGATTTATAGACGGTGGAGCCGTCGCGGCGGCGGATATAGAATTTATAGGCGTCGCCCTCGCGCGCATAGGCGGAAAAGGCCTCCCAGATGCCGTATTCGACGAGCGTCATCGGCAGGTCCTCGGTGTTCCAGAAGTTCCAGTCGCCGGTCACGCTGACGCCCTGCGCCCGCGGGGCCCAGACACGGAAAACATAGCCGTGGACTCCGTCGCGCTCTGCGGCATGGCAGCCCAGGAAGGTATAGGCGCGCAGCTCGTCGCCGAGAGAGAAACGTTTGAATGCATTATGCAGCGTCTGTTCCATGGTGATCTCCTTCTTTGCTCAGCTTGCGGGGATACGGGAAGCCCTGATCGCGGCAGCGCTCCCTTCCAATCATCCGCCCATGCTTATTATACAACATTGCACAAAAATTTCAACTGTTCCGAAAAATTTCTGGCGCGTTTGTCGGTTTTTCCTGCGATGTTATTCTTTTGCAGGCTTTCCGCCCATTGTACGCCGTTTTGGCCGCAAAACATGCGGAAAAATGGGTTATTTTCCGGGCAGCGCCGCATTTTTCCCGCCCGCAGGACGTAAAATCCGCGTAAAATGGGGTGTCAGGCATTTGCAGCTCGTACAGGGCAACGATAAAAACGCACAAACCGATTGCGTCTGTAGGGCGTTCCCTGAGCGCCATTGGCAGCTGCAAGTATTGGGACGATAATTCGGCGGCATGAGGCTTTCAAATTTGTCATTGCGAGGAGCGAAGCGACGTGGCAATCTCGGGAAGGCACTCGCAGATTGTACAGGCCGCCGTTGAAACAGCATGCACCGATTGCGTCTGTAGCGGCGGTCAGTGACCGCCTGGTAAGCACTAACAGCAGGTACACGGCATCGTTAAAATGGTGAATGCCCCCGAATTGTCATTCCGAGGAGCGAAGCGACGTGGCAATCTCGCAGTATCCGGTTGGATAACTGGGTGGTTCCGGCGAAATCGCAGCTGCCTTCCCGAGATTGCCGCGGCCCCTTCGGGGC
>ENA-OYWZ01001387-OYWZ01001387.1-human-gut-metagenome-genome-assembly--contig:-NODE-1387-length-10549-cov-6.869259_pt1 | contig 10549 bp, 12 predicted proteins | sample MGYA00244841_ERZ653414 | MGnify/ENA primary metagenome ERZ653414 (study PRJEB26926, sample SAMN06164894) | human gut metagenome | biome: ENVO:00009003; feature: ENVO:2100002; material: ENVO:00002003... | reverse complement strand
CGTCTCGTGGGCTCGGAGATGTGTATAAGAGACAGCTTTATTAATATTTAACATGGATGAGCTCTTTGTCAGGGCTTATCTTATACCCAACGAAAGGAAGGTGAGCCTGTAATGGCTGTATTAGAAAATGCAAGACATGAGAAATTTGTGCAGTGCCTCATCCGGGGAATGAGCCAGAGAAAGGCTTACCGCGAGGCATTTCCTGCTTCACAGAAATGGAAAGATACAACCGTCGATGTAAAAGCAAGCGCTTTGTTTTCAGATGGTAAGGTTTTGGTAAGGTATAGCGAGCTTCAGGAAGAGGCTAAGGATAACGCCATTATGAAACGAAAGGACCGCATGATTGTATTAAGCGATATAGCGGCTGACGGTAATGAAAAAACGGAGGCAAGAATCAAGGCGATAGATACTCTGAATAAAATGGACGGAGAATATACCGGTAAGCTTGAATTGTCGGGTGAGATTAATTCTAAAAACCCTTATGCCGGTCTGACTACAGAGGAATTAAAGAAGCTGATCGGCAGTGGATAGAGAATTGATAAAGCTCGGAGCAAAAATCGAGCTTGCAAGGCGCGACTTTTTTGCTTACTGTAATTTAAAGGCTCCTGACTTCTACAAAGCAGATAGACGATATTTGGTTGATCTTTGTAATGAGTTCCAGGATTTTATACAGTCTGACGACGAAGTAATGATCGTAAACGAGCCGCCCCGACATGGCAAGTCTCGGACTGCCGGACTGCTGGTTGAGTGGGTGCTGGGAAACGATAAAAATCAAAAGATCATGACGGGCTCATATAACGAAACGCTTTCAACTATGTTTTCTAAAAACGTTCGTAACGACATAATGGAGGCTAAAGCCGATGTACATAAACCCGTTTTTTCCGACGTGTTTCCCGGAGTATCGATTAAGCGCGGCGACGGAGCAATGAATTTATGGAGCTTGGAGGGCGGATATAATAATTATCTTGCAACTTCTCCGACCGGTACGGCGACGGGATTCGGCGCAACGCTGCTCATTATCGACGACCTTATAAAAAATGCCGAGGAGGCAAATAACGAATTGACAAAAGAAAAGCACTGGGTATGGTTTACAGATACTATGCTTTCCCGATTGGAGGAGGGCGGAAAAATTATAATAATTATGACGCGCTGGGCTTCGGATGATTTAGCGGGCCGCGCTTTGGAGCATTTTTATGAATCGGGAGCTAAAGTCCGTCATATCTGCATGAAAGCGTTGCAGGACGATGGTTCTATGCTTTGTCCTGAGGTTTTGTCATACAAGTCGTATATGTCTAAAATCAAGGCTATGGGCGCCGATATAGCGTCGGCCAATTATCAACAGGAACCGATAGATATCAAGGGCCGACTGTATACAAGCTTTAAAACCTATAATAAGCTGCCGCAGGACAGCGGCGGAAGAAGCCTTTTAGAGGGAATATACAGCTACACTGATACGGCGGACGAAGGAAGCGATTATTTGTGTTGTGTAATCTGGGGCGCGTATATGAAAGAGGCGTATATACTTGATGTTTATTATACTCAGCAAGGAATGGAAATAACAGAAAATGAAGCTTTTTGCGGAGCTTACAACTTACGGCGGAAATATCGACGCTACCGTTTTGACAGCGGCTAATATACTTGATAAATTTGACGATATGATGACCGCAATGGACGAGGCGGCAGTGCCGGAGGAGGGCAGAATTCTGTACGCAACTCCGACTGTCAAAAAGCTTCTTAAACGCGCGGAAGGTATTCAGCGTAATATCGATGTGAGCAGCCAGTCGGGAATTGACAGGCGGGTGCATAGTCTTGATAACGTTGAAATAAAAAGCGTTCCATCCGCCAGAATGAAAACGCAGTACAATTTTACGGACGGCTGTACTCCGGCAGACGGGGCAAGACAAATAAACTTTATTCTTATTCACCCATCCTGCGTTGTTTGTAGGGATAAGTACAGCTATATCAAGCTTTTTACTCCTGGAACAGACAGCAGGACCGCAGACGGTTATTTGTATCAGAACCGCAATTACGGGGATCTGTTTTTGCTTGAGATGAAAAAAGACGGTTGTGCAATGAACGTAGAGCCGGCAACTGTTGAGGAAGAGAATACGGAACAGGAAAGCGTATAAGGAGATGATAAAATGAAAGCGATAAAAGGAAACAAGGTATACGATATAACCGAACAGGAAAAGCAGTCGTACATAAGCCGCGGCTTTGATATACAAGACGAAGACGGAAATATAGTTTCCTACGGCAAAGGCAAAAGCGTACCGTTCAGCGAATATGAAAAGGTAAGATCAGAGCTTGAAAAGCTGAAAACCGAACGTGAAACGAAGCCGCCTAAAAAGGAAAACAAATGATGTACGCAGACAGCGCATATTACGCCGACGTTTACGGCGGTACGACAATACCGGAAGAATCTCGTAATAAATACCTCGGTTTTGCGTCAAGACACGTTGATTCCCTGACCTACAACAGGATAGTGGGCCGGGGATTTTCTGAGCTTACGCCTTTTCAGCAGAACATTATCCGCGAAGTGGTTTGTCTGCAAGCGGATTTTGAATATGAAAATACCGACGAAATCGGTAGTATACTTTCCGGCTATAGTATCAACGGGGTATCGGCTCAGTTTGGAAGCTCGTGGAACGTTTACACGGATAAAGGGGTAGCAATAAGGAGCGATGTTTACGCGCTGCTGTCCCAGACAGGTCTGTGCTGCAGATTGATGAGGTGATTAAATTGAAATATCCGTGTCTTGTGCCGAAAAGACTGTGCAGAACTCCCGTTATCGTTGAAATAGAACAGGAAGGGCTTAATAAATACGGAGAGCCGAATAAAAGCGTTGTTATAAAAGAAATGTGCAATTATCAGGATAGCGGCCAAACAATTCTCACCGCTGAAAAAAAGCTTATACAACTTTCCGGTACAGTTCTTTTCACCGGCGATATAGCGCCTGAAATAGACAACCGCCGGAACATTACAGAACGAAAAGCATTTTATCGATTCGGCACAAAGTAAAATAGGTAAGGTATTCGTCTGCGTTGAGGGACCCTACGCCCGACGGCTGTATTTTCACCCTGAATATAATTTTGATAAGGGCGAAAATCCCTATGCCGGCGGAAAATGGTTTGAGCCTTACAAGGACGGAGGAAAAAAGAATTTAAAGGTCAGGGCAGCGTTTAAGCAATTTTATAAACGGGAAACGGGGGTATGAAATGCTTTATCTGTCTGATATACGCGATTTTATCGGAACAATGGGAATAACTGACGACGAAAAGGTTTACAGCGGCAAAATGCCGGATAAGAACTTCAAGAGTATAGGAGTTTATAATCTGAAACGTTCTCGTCCGCCGAATATACCGGCGGGAGGATTGAAAAACAGCAGCTATGGCGTAAGGTCCGTTTCTCTGCTTTGCCATTGGAATAAAAGCCAGCGTGAAACAGAGCGCGCCGCTCAGCGGCTGTGGAATGAGCTTTACAGTACGAGAAATTCGGTAATAAACGGAAACAGAATACTGTTCGTAATGCTGTTGCTCGATGAGCCTGTATCGGTTGATACGGATGAAAACGGCATATATGAATATGTAATTGAATGCGATTTTTATTATGTAAGGAAGGAATGATTAATATGGCTGGAGAATCAGTTAAATATACCTCCGGAGTTCACGCAAATTATGATATTGCCTTTAGAATAGATACGGCGGGGTTAAATTTCACGGACGGTCAGGCAATGCCTAAAAGCCCTAAAACCATAAGCGACGCCGAAGGGCTTTCCATAAGCATTGACGGAGGAGTCGAGGAATGGAATCCGATGGACGGTGAAGGTTGGACTAAAAGACTTGTAACAGCTAAATCCATTACCATTTCAATGACCGCGAAAAGAAACAGCGGCGACCCGGGGAACGATTATATAGCCGGCTTATTTATGAAAACGGGCAACGATTGTTATTCGTTTTTTGATATAATTTTCCCCAACGGCGACGAGCTGGGGATTCCGTGCGTTGTTAATGTAACGTCTCTCGGCGGCGACAGTACGGCAATAGACGCTATGGAGTTTGAAATTTTAAGTCACGGAAAGCCGGAGTATATAAAGGGATCGGCTTCAGTATAAATTGACAAAAAAAGACGCCCGTGGTATAATAACCGTGCGGGTGTCTGCATAAAACGGTAGGCGGTTCAATTCTTCCTCCAGTATTGGAGGTGAGTTACTATGGGCATAATGGAAATACTTACTTTATTACTTGTAATTATTGAAATAGTTAAGCTTGGTAACAATAATAAAAGAAAATAACCGCCCCACTCCTACATAGGGCGATTATTATTTACGCTGTATTCGGAGGTGAACCGCTTATCGCAGACGCCCCTTTTCATTTATTATTATACCACAATTTAATAAAAAGTCAAGCGTTTCAATAGAGGAACGCTTTTTTCATGCTTAAATTTAAGAAAGAGGTAAATAAAAATGATTGATATTTCAAAAAAAATTACAAACGAGCTTCCCGTTATCAAGATAAGCGAAAACCTTATTGTTTCCGTAAACAACAGGAAAAGTAATGTGCTTACAGTTCAAGCAATGATAGCGGAATCGGAAAACGCTGAAAAAAGCGGCAAAAAAGCCGATGAGTTTAAATTCATGGATACCGTTCTGAGAACGCTTACAAATTCGAAAACTGTCGACGAGATTAATAGTCTTGATCTTCCTTTGCCGGAGTATAAGACGATATTCAACGCAGTAATGGCCGCGTGCTCCGGTCAGACGCTTGAAGAGTTTGAGGAAAGCCAGAAACGATTTCAATAATAAAACAGAATATTGGTACGACTTATTTGACGATTGGGAGCTTATAGAAGCGTCGTTTGCCGCTCAGTATAACATACGACTGAGAAATGAGGAAAACATGTCCTGGCCTGAATTCTGCGCTTTACTGTCCGGTATCATGCCGGACACTCCGCTGGGGCAGATCGTTTCAATACGTTCTGAAAAGGACCCGAAAATTATAAAGGGATTTAATAAGGAGCAAAAGAAAATACGCTCCGATTGGCAAAAGAGAAAATCAAAGCAAAGAAAAATGGACAAAGGAACTTATGCTAAGTACTGGGCCAGTTTTCAGGAAATGGCAAAAGCGGCCTTTTCTAAATAGAAAGGAGGTATCTGATTGAGAACTAATGTGGGTAGCATAAATTTAGGACTAAATATTGATCCTACTGCTTTTACTAAAGGCATTTCTTCCGCTAAAACTTCGGTTAAAAACTTTTTTAGTTCTGTTTCAAAAGATTCGGAAACAGCGGTCAAAACTATCGGAATTAGCTTTGAATCGGCAAGGTCTCAAGTTGGCAAATTAGCGGCAGAATATAAAAAACAAGGAATGTCGGCAAGTGAAGCAATGGCAAAGGCGTGGAAAGATGTTGACTATCACAGTAATAACGGCAGTAAAAGTGTTAAAAAAGGATTAAAAATTATAAAAAATGAATCTAAAAGCACTGCTGAAGCAATGACGTCTAATTTTTCAACGGCGTTTAAGAAAATTGCTGTACTCGCCGTATCTGCCTTTTCATTAAAAAAGGTGATTGACTTTTCGAAATCCTGTCTTTCCTTAGGCTCCGACCTTGCGGAGGTACAAAACGTTGTAGACGTAACCTTTAAGTCTATGAGCTCGGGGATTAACAGCTTCGCTCAAACCGCAATAACCCAGTTCGGACTGTCAGAAACCGCCGCCAAGAAGTATGCGGGAACGTTCGGCGCAATGTCAAAGGCTATGGGACTTTCAGAATCGGCCGCATACGAAATGTCTACGGCCGTTACAGGGCTTACCGGAGACGTTGCGTCGTTTTTCAATCTTTCGGCTGATGAAGCGTATACAAAGCTCAAATCAATATGGACGGGCGAAACGGAAACGCTTAAAGACTTAGGCGTCGTTATGACGCAGACCGCACTTGATAATTATGCCTTGAACAACGGCTTCGGCAAGACCACCAAGAACATGACGGAACAGGAGAAGCTTATGCTGAGGTACCGATATGTCATGTCGTCGCTGTCTGACGCTCAAGGCGACTTCGCCCGTACTCAGGACAGTTGGGCAAACCAAACAAGGGTACTAAGCCTACGGTTTGAAAGCTTAAAGGCGACGCTTGGGCAGGGCTTTATAAACGTTTTTACTCCCATTTTAAAGGGATTAAATATGCTTCTCGGCAAACTGCAAACAGTGGCTAACGCGTTTAAAAGCTTCACTAACGGACTTATGAATAAGGACGGTATAGAATCGGCGTTGTCGGGCGGTACCACAGAAGCGGCGTCGTTGGGCGCGGGAATAGCCGACGCCGGAGACGAAGCGGTAACGGCGGCTAAGAAAGCCAAAAAAGCTTTAGCCGGTTTTGACGAGATAAACACGTTAAGCTTCGGCGATTCCGAAGACAGTACGGCTTCAGATGTCGGAGCTGGTTCCGGCAGTATTGATTTAAGCGGTATCAACGAGGCGAACAGCGCCGTTGACAGTATGGCTGAAAATATGGGGAAAAAATTCAGAGACATATTCAGCAAAATGAAAACGGCCTTAGACCCCGTATTAAATTCTCTATCAAGCCTTAAGGAAGCGCTGAATCCTCTTAAAGATTTCAGTTTTGGCGCTATAGAAAGCTTTTATCAAAAAGTACTTAAACCGATAGGTAAATGGACGCTTGGAAAAGGAATACCAGGCTTTATAGATTGTCTTACTAAGCTTGTGAAAAGTATTGATTACGATAAAATAAGCGGAGCATTAGATGATTTGTGGGATTCATTAACCCCGTTTGCATTAAACGTAGGCGAAGGACTTCTTTGGTTTTTCCAAAATGTTCTCACGCCGTTAGGTACATGGACAGCAAATGAACTCCTTCCGGCTTTTCTTGGTATACTGGCTGGCGTTTTTGATGTGCTGAATACCGCTATAGAAGCGTTAAAGCCTATGGGGGAGTGGCTTTTTGACAATTTGCTTAGGCCTATTGCTGAGTGGACCGGCGGTATAATAATAGACGTTTTAACCGGAATATCTGACGGTCTGACTAAATTAAGCGACTGGATATCAGAACATCAAACGCTTTTTGAGGTTTTTGTGACTATGATAAGCGCTCTCGGTATTGCCTTTGCAATAGCCCCTAAAATTATTGCCGTAGTAAACGCTGTTAAAGCTTTTTCGGCCGCCGGAGGTATCGCGACAGCAGTTCAGAATGCATGGAACGCTTCAATGCTGGCAAATCCGATAACATGGGTTGTCGCAGGAATCGCGGCGCTCATCGCTATTATAATCTTATGCGTAAAGCATTGGGAGGATATAAAAGAAGTCGGTGCGGCAGCATGGGAACACATAAAAAATGCGTGGAATGCAGCGGGTGATTTTTTCAGCGGGCTATGGTCCGGTATAAAAAATCTGGCTTCAACTTGCTGGGACGGAATAAAATCAGTGTGGAACAGCGTTTCCAACTGGTTTAGTGATCACATAATAAATCCGATTGCAAATTTCTTTGGCGGGCTTTGGACAGGAATAAAAACCGGAGCAAGTACTTTAGCTACATTTATGAAAGAAAAGGTTATCGACCCCATAGTGAATTTATTCAAGGGGATGTATAACGGAGTAGTTGGAATAATAGAGGGAATAGTGAACGGATTCATTGGAATCATCAACGGATTTATCAGAGGCATAAACAGTGTAATAGGAGCAATAAACGGCATACCTGGCGTGGAGCTAGGATTACTCGGTGAAATGGAATCCGTATCGATTCCGCGCTTAGCCAAAGGCGGACTTGCATATCAGCCGACGCTTGCAATGGTAGGAGACAACAAAAACGCCCGGACGGATCCGGAGGTTATTTCGCCTCTGTCAAAGCTGCAAGGAATCATATCCCAAAGCGGCGGAAACGGCAACGACCGTATATACGAACTGCTGATGAAAATATACGAGCTGCTCAGACAGCTTGACCTTGTCGCGCAGTTCAATATTGACGGGCGTATGCTCGAGGAGGTAATCATACAGCTTATGAATAAAAACTCATTTATAACAAACGGAAGGTGATGGGATGAATTTAATTAAAATCGGGAGCTATAATACGCCGCCGCCTGTATCATATTCTGTTACGGCTTCCGATCTTGACAGCTCTGAAAGCGGCAGAAGCGAATCGGGGTATATGTCAAGAGAACGTATAAGAGGCGGCGTTAAAAAACTAAACGCGACATGGAGGGTTACAACAGACGAGCTGCTGGCGCTTACCTCCGCTATTTCAGCGCCGGCGTTGAACGTTACCTTTTTCTTTCCTGCAAAAGGTTATTATGCTGAAAACGTAACTATGTATGCAGGGGACAGATCGCTTAATCTGATAACAAATATTGACGGGGAAAATGCGGCTCAATGGGAATTCAGCGTTAATTTTATCGAATATTAAGGAGGTTTTATGTATAAGGTAAGCGACGAATGCAGAGCGATTCTGAACAGTCCCGACAGAACTACAGATTTTTACTGTCAGGTTACATTTCCCGGCGGAAGCTTAAGGAGAATAGGCAGCGAGAATATAAAAAGCGGTACTGCCTATGTAAAAAGCAAGTGCGTAAGCGGCTCGGATTTCGAGCTGGGCGCCGTATGCATAGGAGAATTCGGCGTATCTCTTTTAGACGACAATATTGACAGCGGGAATTATCAGGGGGCGGTTATTCGCCCCTTTTGCTGCGTAAGGCTTTCCGACGGTACTTTTGAAGAGATTCCCATGGGAGTTTTCAACGTTACCGAAATAAGCGTTCCGGATAGCCGCACTACAAAGCTGGTATGCTATGACGATATGGTCAAGTTTGACAAGGATTTTATTCCGCCGTACGGGGACGGTTCCGCGTTTAATATTCCGGTTACATTGTGGCTCGGGCATATAGGCAATAACTGCGGCGTCGCCGTATCGGAGGAAAGCTTATACAATATTTCCGGTATGAGCAACGGCGGCAGGACAATGGGTTTTGCGACAGCCGCCCCGTGCAACAAGGATATTAAAACTTTTCGCGACGTTCTGACAATGATAACGCAGCTTTTATGCGCATGCGCGGTCATAAACAGAAAAGGCGAGCTTGAAATCATTAACTTTGACCGCAGATATTCCGAGGCGTATCCGGATTATGCAAGAATAATAAACGGCAGTCAAAGAAAATCCGCAGCCATAAAGAATAAAAAACTTTATGACGCCGTTTCCGTTTCGCTAACCGGACTTACAGGCGACAAATACAAGCATATATATCCGCCTGAATCCACGTCTGCAAATACGCTTGCCATTGACGACAATCCCATATTGCGGCTTAGTGAAATTAACGTTGTGGAGGAATATTTAAAGGAAATAGCCGACCGTCTTTTTATGCTGACTTATTACGGAGCGGAAGCGGAAATATTCGGTGATCCCACAATAGACGCAGGCGACCATATTCTTTTGACGGGAGGCGTAGCGGGGCAGGGTGTACGAATATTAGTCACAAAAAACGACTGGACTTACAGAGGCTCCCATAAAATAACCAGCGACGCCAGCATGATACAGGCGAAATCCCGGAAAAATACTACCTCGTCAGGAGGCGGAGGAGATACTCCGATATATACCGATCTGCGTAATCAGTATATTTACAGACTTCCTCCGGTTTTTGCCGGAACTCATCAGAAACGGCTCTGCCGTATCAGCTTTCAACCTAAGGAATACGGTTCTCCGGTAGAAATTACGGGGCAGATATGTATTGATATGATTCAGCCCGGCACGGTGACTGTAAATAATTCTATTAACGGATACGACACTAAAATTGCGGTTCAGCAGTATCTTTGCAGGGGACTGCATACGCTTGATATATCCCTTCCTGTCAATACTTCGGAAATTAAAACTTATACGGTTAATTTTTACATACAATGCAGCCACGGACACGGAGAAAGTATAAGCGAGGACTATACAAGAGCTAACGCTTATATAGCGGTAAGTGGGCGCTTTGACGAGCCGAAATTTGAAAGCTTCAGCAGTTGTATAACTACTGTCAGCTATATTGGAACGGCAGCCGCCGGAATACCGGTAATAGATTCGGAGAGTACTTGCAAAGGCGTGGTAGAGTGGGGAGACGGTACGTCGGAGGAATATTCTCCGGCTAAGTCTTACAGCCATACCTACAATGAAATCGGTGATTATACTATGACGGTAGACTGCTATATGGAGAAATTTGTATGCACGGGAAGCGTTTCGTCCATATTGCTTGCCGATTCTGTCAGATCGGTAGACGACGGGGCGTTTGCACAGCAAAATCAACTTCATTTCGTATATATACCGCCTCGTGTAAAGAGCATAGGAAATTATGCTTTTTCCGGAACCATACTTAAAAGCGTATATATTTCTAATGATTGCGAATATTTTCTGGCTTCGTTTCCGGAGGACTGCGCCGTTAGGTTTTATCCGTATATTAACAATGACGGGGAAGGAAAGGATAAAAGCGGAGAATATACGCAAGATACTCAAGCAAAGGTTTGGGTGATACTTCACAGCTTAAACAAAAAGCCGTCGGTTACAGTCATAGACGATA
>ENA-OYWZ01001377-OYWZ01001377.1-human-gut-metagenome-genome-assembly--contig:-NODE-1377-length-10629-cov-4.940136_pt1 | contig 10629 bp, 5 predicted proteins | sample MGYA00244841_ERZ653414 | MGnify/ENA primary metagenome ERZ653414 (study PRJEB26926, sample SAMN06164894) | human gut metagenome | biome: ENVO:00009003; feature: ENVO:2100002; material: ENVO:00002003... | reverse complement strand
TGGTTAACGTCTGAAAAAGCCGGAATAGGCGATCCCCAGCGAAAGGGAGGGCTCGTTGTTGAAACGCCCCGTGCGGGTCTCCCCGGTGGCGGAGTCGGTATAGTCGTACGACCGGAGCAGGCCGATGCCGTACTCGGCCTTGATGACAATGTTCTTGATCGGATAATAATTGAACCCGACGGCTACCCGCTGGCGGCCGCACCAGTCCTGGCGGATCACCGACTTGGCGGTATCGAACATCGAATCGTAGAACTCATAACGGCCGAAGACGTAGAAGCGGTGTCCCCTCTCCTTGAGCTTGCGTATCTGCGAGAAGATGTCGTAACCGGCTTCCACCCCCGTGGCGATGGCGTCCGAACCCACATATTGCTTGGGCGAGGGCGATGCGTTGGGCATATCGCGGTTGAACTGGGAAATCTTGTCCGAATTGGTCAGGTGCCCGTAGTCGAAGTTACCGCGAACGATCCAGTTATGGGCATCGTAGAGGAAATCGAAGGCGCCGATCATCACCGTACCCTTCACGTCCTTGTATCTGTCCGCACCGGTACGGTTGGCACTCAGGGTATTGCTGAAACTGTTGCCAGCATAACCGCTCAGGCTCAGGCGCAAGCCCGGGACGGAGTAGTTGTCGATGCGGAACGCCCCGGCATAGGCATTGGCGATCTTGAATTCGTAGGGGCTTCCGGCACCGCCGCTGACCCAACCGTTGTCGCCGAACCGGTCGGAATCCAGTCCCGGCAGGAACATCACCTCGTAACGCCAGTCACCGGCACGTCCCCAGAGGCTGATGCCCGTTTCGTGCCATGTGCAGGGCAGGATCGTATTCTCGCCCTCGGGACGGTAGACCCCGAAGAACTCGGTGGGCATGTGGTGCTGGTTGGTTCCGCCGACAGGCACGATCATATGCCCCAGGCGCAGGTTGAAGGCCGGGCTGAAGCTTTTCTGGAGCCAGAACTGTTCGAGGGCGACCTCGCCGCCGCGTTCGATCTCCGACTCATACTCGCCGCCCTCCTCGAATTCGGTTTCGAAGGCGCTCTCCGTGCCGCCGTGCTCGAATTCGATCTCGGTGCCCATCGACCAGCCGCGCCCGAAATCGTAGCCCAGGTAGATGACCACATGCGGGAGGTCGAAGCGGCCGTGGCTTTTGTCATTCTTGTACTTGTCAGGGCTGATATAACGCAGGTAGTTGTCGCTGAAGAAATTGCGCGTCATGACGGCCTCGCCGTACCCGCCCACGGTCAGCCGTGAGGGTTTGTCGGCCTCTTTGCTGACGGCGGTCTTCACTTCGGAAGAGAGCTCGGCCCGGATCTCCGACAGGAGTTCGGCTTTCAGCTGTGCCTTCAGCTCGGCATTGGCAGCCGAATCGGCCGCGGCCGCAGGTTCGGGGGCGTTCACGGCTTCCTGCGCATGCAGGGTAACACCCGCCAGTAAGAAAATAGGGGTAAACAGTAAAATTCCAAGACGCATAGGCTCTCCGTTTATTTTGTTTGCGGTGGCAAAGTTAAGGTGCCCGCCAAGCCCGGACAATTCCCTGTTTTAGGTAATTTTCGGGACAGAATAATAACATGTAGGTATTGCTCCCAACGGTAGGGGAATGCGGCGGGTGCCGGTCGTTTCGCCGGCGTTTTTTGCCGTTTCGCCGGAAACGGGCATACACGAACCCGCAACCGGCCCCGTTTTTACGACAAACGGGTGCAATTATACCTTCCGGCAGCGGAAGCATAGCGGGTTTTTTCGTATCTTTGCACATCCCTCATTAAAGACAACCTCTCCGGTATGAAAAAAAAGAAATGGATCATCACGTCCGTCATCCTCGTAGTATTCTGTGCAGGGCTGTTCGTTTACAACCACTACCGCGGCAGTTCGTCCGCCGCCGACCCGGCGGAAATCAGCATACCCCGGAAAAATAGTGTCCTGAACGTCAACGGGCTCGTCGTGCGGCCGCAAACCCTCACGGACGGCATCACCTCGGTGGGCAGCCTGCTCCCCGACGAGGAGGTAGACCTCTCGTTCGAGACCTCGGGCAAGATCGTCTCGATCAACTTCCAGGAAGGCTCAACCGTCCGCAAGGGCGAATTGCTGGCCAAAGTCAACGACAAACCGCTGCTGGCACAGCTGTCGCGCTACGAAGCGCAGCTCAAACTGGCCGAAGACCGTGTTTACCGCCAGAGTGCCCTGCTCGAAAAGGACGCCGTCAGCCTGGAAGCCTACGAACAGGCACGCACCGAACTGGCGATGCTCAACGCCGATATCGACATCGTGCGTTCGAACATCGCGCTCACGGAGCTGCACGCCCCGTTCGACGGCGTGATCGGCCTGCGCAACGTCAGCGAAGGCGCCTATGCCTCGCCGAGCGTCGTGGTGGCCAAGCTGACCAAAATCAAGCCGCTGAAGATCGACCTCTCCGTCCCGGAGCGCTACGCCAGCCAGATAAAACCCGGGACGCGCCTCACGTTCACGGTCGAGGGGTACAACGAGACGTTTCACGCCGAGGTATACGCCACCGAATCGAAGATCGACCCCAATACCCACTACTTCTCGGTACGTGCGCACTACCCCAACACGCGGGGCAGGCTGCTACCCGGACGCTTCGTAAGCGTAAAGATCCGCATGCACGACATCCCCGACGCCATTGCCATCCCGACGCAGGCCGTCGTCCCCGAAATGGGCGTGGACAAGGTATTCCTCTATAAGGGCGGCAAGGCCCACGCCGTAGCCATAAAAACCGGGCTGAGGACAGAATCGCGGATACAGGTCGTCGAGGGGCTGTCCCCGGGCGACACGCTGATCGTCTCCGGCACGCTCCAGCTGCGTGAAGGTCTCCCCGTAAAACTCGACACCGTCGAATAAAACCGCCGCCGCATGAATATTTCCGAACTGAGCATCCGGCGGCCGGTAATGGCATCGGTGCTGACGATCATCATCCTGCTATTCGGGTTCATCGGGTACAGCTACCTCGGCGTACGCGAATACCCGAGTGTCGACAATCCCATCATCTCGGTGACGTGCTCCTATCCGGGAGCCAATGCCGATGTGATCGAGAACCAGATCACCGAGCCGCTCGAACAGAACATAAACGGCATCCCGGGCATCCGCTCGATGTCGAGCGTCAGCAGCCAGGGACAGAGCCGCATCACGGTCGAATTCGAACTCTCGGTAGACCTGGAAACCGCGGCCAACGACGTGCGCGACAAGGTGTCGCGCGCCCAGCGCTACCTGCCCCGCGACTGCGACCCTCCGACGGTCACCAAAGCCGATGCCGACGCCACGCCGATCCTGATGGTAACCATCCAGAGCGACAAACGTTCGCTGCTGGAACTGAGCGAGATCGCCGACCTGACGGTCAAGGAGCAGCTGCAGACGATCAACAACGTCAGCGGCGTGCAGATATGGGGTGAGAAACGCTACTCGATGCGCCTGTGGCTCGACCCGGCCAAGATGGCCGGATACGGCATTACGCCCGTGGACATCAAGAACGCCCTCGACCGCGAAAACGTAGAGCTTCCCTCGGGCAGCATCGAAGGCAACACCACCGAGCTGACGATCCGCACGATGGGGCTGATGCACACCACGCAGGAGTTCAACGACCTGGTCGTACGCGAAGCCTCCAACCGCATCATCCGCCTGAGCGACGTGGGACGCGCCGAACTGGGCCCCCAGGATACGCGCAGCTACATGAAGATGAACGGTATCCCGATGGTGGGCGTCGTGGTGATCCCCCAGCCGGGAGCCAACCACATCGACATCGCCGATGCGGTTTACCAGCGCATGGAGACGATGAAGAAAGACCTGCCGGACGACGTGGTGACCTCCTACGGGTTCGACAACACGCGCTTCATCCGCGCCTCGATCGACGAGGTGCGACAGACCGTCTACGAGGCCTTCATCCTGGTCATCATCATCATCTTCCTCTTCCTGCGCAACTGGCGCGTGACGCTCATCCCGTGCATCGTGATCCCGGTCTCGCTCATCGGCACGTTCTTCCTGATGTACGTCGCCGGGTTCTCGATCAACGTGCTGTCGATGCTGGCCGTGGTGCTCTCGGTCGGGCTGGTGGTCGACGATGCCATCGTGATGACCGAGAACATCTACATCCGCATCGAACGCGGCATGACGCCCAAGGAGGCCGGCATCGAAGGCGCCAAGGAGATCTTCTTCGCCGTCATCTCGACGTCGGTCACGCTGATCGCCGTGTTCTTCCCGATCGTCTTCATGGAGGGCATGACCGGCCGCCTGTTCCGCGAATTCAGCATGGTGATCTCGGGCGCGGTGGTCATCTCGACCTTCGCTGCGCTGACCATCACCCCGATGCTGGCGACCAAACTGCTGGTGCGGCAGGAGCGCAAGAGCTGGTTTTACAGCAAGACCGAGCCCTTCTTCGTGGGAATGAACAACTTTTACCAGCGCACGCTGGCCGGGTTCCTGCGGCGGCGCTGGGTGGCATTGCCGCTCATCGCCCTGATGGTCGGACTGATCGGCTGGCTGTGGCGGGCCATCCCGGCGGAAATGGCGCCGCTCGAAGACCGTTCGCAGATTTCGATCATTACCCGCGGGTCGGAAGGCGCCACCTACGAATACCTGCGCGACTACACCGAGGACATCAACCGCCTGGTCGATTCGCTCGTGCCGGAGGCCCAGTCGGTCACGGCACGCGTATCGAGCGGCTCGGGCAACGTCCGCATCGCCCTGACCGACATCTCGGAACGCAAACGTTCGCAGATGGAGATCGCCGAGGAGCTTTCGGCGGCCGTGCGTACCAAGACCAAGGCCCGCGCCTTCGTGCAGCAGCAGAGCACCTTCGGCGGCCGCCGCGGCAACATGCCCGTGCAGTACGTCCTGCAGGCCACCGGCATCGAACGGTTGCAGGAGGTGCTGCCCGAATTCATGCGCAAGGTCTACGAAAGCCCCGTGTTCCAGATGGCCGACGTCGACCTGAAATTCAGCAAGCCCGAAGCGCGCATCATCATCAACCGCGACAAGTCGAACCTGCTGGGCGTCTCGACGCGCGACATCGCCCAGACGCTCCAGTACGGGCTCAGCGGCCAGCGTATGGGCTACTTCTACATGAACGGCAAGCAATACGAGATACTGGCCGAAATCAACCGCCAGCAACGCAACAAGCCCGCCGACCTGCGGTCGATCTACGTACGCAGCGACAAGGGCGAGATGATCCAGCTGGACAACCTGATCGCACTGGAAGAGAACGTCGCCCCGCCGCAATTGTACCACTACAACCGGTTCCTCTCGGCGACCGTATCGGCCGGGCTGGCGAAGGGCAAGACCATCGGGCAGGGGCTCGACGAAATGGATCGCATCGCCGCCGAAACGCTCGGCGACGATTTCCGCACGGCGCTGGCCGGCGACTCGAAGGAGTTCCGTGAAAGTTCGTCGAGCCTGATGTTCGCCTTCCTGCTGGCCATCCTGCTGATCTACCTGATCCTCGCGGCACAGTTCGAGAGCTTCAAAGACCCGCTGGTCATCATGCTCACCGTGCCGCTGGCCATTGCGGGGGCACTGGTGTTCATGGCCGCCAACGGGCAGACGATGAACATCTTCAGCCAGATCGGCATCATCATGCTCATCGGCCTGGTGGCCAAGAACGGCATCCTGATCGTGGAGTTCGCCAACCAGAAGCAGGAAGCGGGAATCGACAAACTGCACGCCATCGAGGAAGCCTCGCTGCAACGCCTGCGCCCGATCCTGATGACGAGCGCCTCGACCATCCTCGGCCTGCTGCCGCTGACCGTCGCCACGGGCGAAGGTGCCAACGGACGTATCGCCATGGGTATCGCCGTAGTGGGCGGTATGGTGGTATCCACCCTGCTGACGCTCTACATCGTCCCGGCAATATACAGCTACGTATCGACAGACCGGAGTAAGAAACAGAAATAAGGAAGCCCAATGAAACGAGTGATTTTATCGGCCCTGGCCGCGGGGATTTTCGCAACGGCGGCGGCACAGGAGGAGCTGACCCTCCGCAAGTGCCTGGAAATAGGGTTGGAAAACAACTACGACATACGCATCGTGCGCAATGAGGAGCGCATCAGCGACAACAATGCCACGGCGGCAAATGCCGGCATGGTGCCGACGATCGACTTCGAGGCGGGTTATTCGGGGGCGCTGGACAACGAGCGCACCACACCGCGCGAAGGGGACGCATGGTCGGACAACGGCATCTACGACCAGACGTTCAACGCCGGGATCAACCTCAACTGGACGATTTTCGACGGATTCCGCATCCGCACCAACTACAAAAAGCTCAAAGAGATGCAGGAGATGGGCACTGTCCGCACCCGCATCACGATCGAGGACTTCGTAGCCAGCCTGACGGCCGAATACTACAATTACGTCCAGCAAACGCTGCGCCTGCAGAATTTCCGCTATGCCGTGGCGCTTTCGCGCGAGCGGCTGCGCATCACCGAAGCGCGGGTCAGCGTCGGCAATTTCTCGCGCCTCGACCTGTTGCAGGCACGCGTGGACTTCAATGCCGACAGTTCGAAATATATGTCCCAGCAGGAGCTGGTTTCGGCTTCGCGCATCCGCATCAACGAACTGCTGGCCAACAAGGACGTCAACGAAATGCTCTGCATCCGCGACTCGGTGATCGAGGTCAACGGCGAGCTCAAATGGGAGGAGCTGCTGGCGCAGACGCTCGACACGAATGCCTCGCTGCTGCTGGCAGGGCATGACAATGTGCTGGCCGAACTCGACCTGAAAACCGTGCAGGCGCGCAACTACCCCTACCTGAACCTGACGACGGGATACGGTTACACCTACAACCGTTTCGGGAACGGGACGACCCGGTCGCGCGGAACGCTGGGACTGAACGCCGGGGTGAAACTCGGCATCACGATCTTCGACGGCAACCGCCGCCGGGAGCAGCGCAACGCCCGCATCGACGTGGAAAATGCGCAGCTCACGCGCGAAAGGCTCGAGCAGTCGCTGCGTGCCAACCTGTCGAACTTCTGGCAGGCCTACCGCAACAACCTCGAGGTGATCCAACTGGAAAAGGAGAACCTGATCGCCGCCAAGGAGAACTACGAGATCGCCATGGAACGTTACCTGCTGGGCGACCTGCCGGGCATCGAGATGCGCGAAGCGCAGAAGAGCCTGCTCGATGCCGAAGAGCGCATCCTCACGGCCAAATACAATACGAAGGTTTGTGAAATATCGTTGCAGCAGATCAGCGGCAACGTCATGACTTACATGGAATAAACCCGCGGTTCTCTGCTCGTCCCGGGCATCGGGGAACGCGCCGCGAGGAAATCACGGAACAGCCGCCTGTAATTCCCGCAGACAGGGATATACTCCTTGCGAAGACGATGCGGTTGCGGTCGATCACGCGGATTCCGGCGGGCAAGCCCCCCTGCAAAACAAGGGTGCCCGGCGTGCGTTACGCCGGGCACCCTCTCCTACCCAACCTGTCCGGGCCCTGCCCGGACATCGTTACCCGTTACAAATCAATACGCTTGCAGGACGCACCCGCCACATCGAAGGGCTTGTCCACGCCGGGTAACGAAACCTTATGTTTTTTTTCATCCATATTGACAACGATATAGACCTTGCGGCCGTCCGGCTTCCGCCACTCGGCAGCCAGCACCGACGCGTCATCGCCGAACCCCGGAATCTTCACGATGGGGTTGTCGCCCGCCGGGGTGAGCTCGCGGATGAAGAGGCCGCCGTACACGACATCGTGCAGGCTGCGGCGGAAATCCGTGAGCGTCTTCATGAAACGCGCCTCGCTGACGGCCTGTTCCGACATCAGCGGGACGGGGTCGACCCACCCGATCTGCGAACCCCACAACAATGCCTTCGCCAGTTCGTAACGGAAGTCGCCCAGCGACATCTTATCCGCCTCGCTCGGCGTATAGGTGAAGGCGCTGGTGACGGCACGGTCGGAATAGACCATCGGGAACACCGGCCGGATGATGCAGTTGTCCTCCTCATGGGGCGTATTGACGACCAGCAACATGTCGAACAGGTCGATATAGCACTCGGCATTCTCCTCGCTGGTCAGGATCCTGTCCTCGAGCAGGTGGTGTGCGCGGATCTCGCCGATAAGCCTGCGGTAGCCGTCGTACCAGAAATCGCCGCCCCCGACCGGGTGGCCGTGCGCCTCGTTCCAACAGGGTTCGGGCGCGGCGGCAGCGATCTGGTCGATATAGATTCCGTTCACCCCGACCGCGTGTTGCAGGCTGTCCACCAGCTCGATGATCTTCCGGTGCCAGATATCCGTCGAAGGGCAGGTTACCGTATTGAGGACTTTCGACGTGGGGTAAATCTCGGTATAGAGCGACCCGTCGGGTTTACGACACGACGCGTCGTAACCGCGGTCGCGCTTATAGCTGTCGGCCGCCGGATCCCAGAGCCGGCCGTTGATATAGGGCGTCACACGCGCCCCCAGAAGCTGGGCGTCACGCACCATCCCTGCGAAACGCTCCTGTGCGGGCAGGTAATCGGGATAGTGGGTATCGTAGGGGTAATGATGCCAAAAATACCAGTGCACCCCCAGCCCTTGCCCGAAATACCGGGCGGCACGCCGGACAGCATCGTACGTCTGGTCGGTCACATGCTTGGCACGCACCCACGCGTCGGCATCGTAACACCACTGCGGGATATTGCGCGAGGCGAGCGGCTTACGACCCCACTCGGTCGTGAAGGTAAACGGACGGTACCACCTGACAACGGCATCTTCCCAACCCTTCGGCGTGAAACCCGTGACCGAGACCCACGGCAGGCGGAACGTCCCGTCCGCGATCCATCCGGCCGAGGCGGGGATGGCATCGCTGAACGTAACCGTCGTCGGCGTACACTGCGCCGAATAGGTCTTTCCGCAGCCGCGGCGGTCTTCCGTCCCGTAATAGAACGCACCCTCGGCATTGTGTACCACGAGGAACTGCATGGCGGAGGCATGCGACGGGTAACGGGCTTCGAACGTGGCGATGTCGAGCGGCTTCTCGACGCCCCAGCCTTCGGTGGTGATGATCCTGCCGTCTTCGGGGCGTTCGATCACGACATTGGGGAATTTCAGATCCGTGACCAGCCACCCGGCGGGCAGGTCGGCCTCTATGTTCCATTGCAGCAGCTCGCCGCCGTCGGGAAGTGTCACGTACATCCGCACGGGATATTTCACCGGCGAATAGTCCAGCGTCAGCTCCCACGTGAACACCAAAGTTTTGGCCAGGGCGTCATCGCGCACCTGTACCCCGCGGTAAACGGCGTGCTCGGGTTTCAACTCCGGGTTTTCCCCCTGGGGGCCTTTGTATATCAGGATCCACGGCGTTTCGTTCTTGCCTGCTCCGACGACCTGTTTCCCGTTGAGCACCAGTTTCTCGATGTCGAAGCTTCCGCTCCCGCTGAAAACGGCCTCGACCGCACCGTTCGACAGGGTGTAGTCTTCGCCGGTACGGCTTGCGGCCGTTTTATCCTGTGCGAATATTTGCGTGTGTAGCAGGAGGCCCGCCACCAGCATACAACAATTTCTAATCATCATTTATTCCGGGTATTTTATTGAATTTTCAACTCAGCGCAGTTCCATGCGGTGCGGCCGGCGTAGCCGGATGCGGGCATAAACGGCAAATATAATATACATAGGTATACCCTGTTAGCCGGTAAGCCCGAAAGTTTACAGGGCAAAAATAAGCAAAAATATTTTACTTACAAACCCAAAAACAGTAAAAAACTTTTCGAATCATTGAAGCGGCAAAAATCAGGGGAGGCAACTATTTCCCGGCAGGAATGATTCGAGAAGAGATGAAACATAAAAATATAAGATATTGTATTACACAATTTTAACAGCCAAGACCATCTTAATCCGTTAGCCCAAAGCCAAGTAGCTGATAAAAAGGACATTACTTTTTCACAAATATTTCACAGCCCTAAAAACACCAACAATATATTGAAAATCAATATATTATACACACAAATCCAAGGACATGCAAATCGTACCGCACCCCTTTAAAGTAAAAAAACTTATCAAAAATAGTAATGATAATAATTTTATTGTTATATTTATTGCCGGATAATGAATACTTTTAACTGAATTTCACAGAAAAAAAAGTACCACACAGGCCGTATGTTGTCGTATATCAAGTTCTTTCGGCATTGACGGCCATATCGGCAGACGAATTATACAACCGACTAATTATTCACCATACCTAAAAACTAAAACGTGCCTATGGTAAAACAGACGAGACCCGAACTATTGACTTCCTGAAAAACACTAATCCAAAGTGCTTCTAGCCAAGCAAGGATCAATCCAACACGTACGGGCCCGGGGCGCCCGACCGACGCCCGAACCGTACAAATCTACATTAAGTAATTATAAATGAGGAAATATGACAATGACTATACAAAAGCTCTTTTGTAAAATAATGCTCCGGTCATTCGTGTTGATACTGGGGCTTATATCGGTTACGGAATTGAGCGCAAATCCCGAATTTGCGTATTCCGCAAGCAGCCTGGAATCGTCTGTTACCGCCCCGCAAGGGGGGGGGAACGTCAAGATGACCGGACGCGTCCTGGACGAGACCAAGGCGGGTGTACCGGGAGCCACCGTGATCGTCAAGGGCAGTACCCTGTCTCTTATACACATCTGACGCTGCCGACGAATCTAGGGTGTAGATCTCG
>ENA-OYWZ01001366-OYWZ01001366.1-human-gut-metagenome-genome-assembly--contig:-NODE-1366-length-10681-cov-6.175889_pt1 | contig 10681 bp, 9 predicted proteins | sample MGYA00244841_ERZ653414 | MGnify/ENA primary metagenome ERZ653414 (study PRJEB26926, sample SAMN06164894) | human gut metagenome | biome: ENVO:00009003; feature: ENVO:2100002; material: ENVO:00002003... | reverse complement strand
TGTGTATAAGAGACAGGCGTATGGCGGATGTTCGCGATGGAATACTGCGTGGACAGCTCGCAGTTTTCGCGGTCCATCTCAAGAAGCAGCGTGCGCAGAGCCTCGTAGCTCTCCGCGTGTTCGATTGCAGCTTTCCAATCCTTGAGCTTTGCACGGTGTGCCTCCAGATCGGGGCGCTTATATTCCAGGGTCGAAAATCTGAAATTGTCCATGGCGTTCCGGTTTCTCCTCACATTTTATAGAATTAAGGGGCTTGTCGTGGTGCGGGTATGGGGACTTGAACCCCAACGCATCTCTGCACAGGAACCTAAGGGGTATGTCACCTTAGTGAAAGATTTTCAGAGCCCTCCATATCGTAAGGGAAGGACATCTTTCCAACGCTTCAAAAGATGTTCGGTCGTGGCCGGCCGAACACCTGCTAAATCATAGCACACTCTGCCGGAAAAGTATAGCATGATTATAGCTTTGCGGGAGGAAATTTCTGCTGCCCCGGCATAAAGCAGAGGGGACAGGGACATTCACTTAGGGATTATTGAAGACAATGATAATTTGTCCTCAAGCGGTGTTAACCAGAAAGGCCACGCAACAAGCTACATAGTCTGCTGTAGGGGCTTTTCACTTTAGGTATCATCCTCACCGCTGTCCATCGGCGTGGCAAGCATAAGCCTACCTCCAAGCCGGAAGGTGCAGGAAAAAATCTCCAGCTCAATCAAGCCGTAATCAAATCTGAAATATTTTCATGCCACGCTTGCTTAAAATCCTGCAGTCATCTTCTTTGCATGTTATCAAAACGGAAGAGAATCATAGTCCTCCTCATCTTGATCGGGAAAACCGAGCAACTGCTTCGCTCTCAGCAACAACTGATCGTATGTAACGATATGAAGTTGGTGGTATGCGGCATTCAAAATGCGAAGGGCACGCATCTTATCTTCTCCCCAATCGTCAGAGCGTCCATAAACCAACATACATTGTGGTTTTACAGTCTTCGTTCCATCCACACGTTCCATAAATTCTACAGAATTGGATTGAAGTTCAATTCTGTAAAGATAATTTAAGCATTGGGAAATTGCTGCAGTCAACTGGGCAGTGGGATAATAATTCCCATGTGAATCCGGGCCCGCCCAAAATTGCAAATCTGGTCGTTTAATTTCTACAACATCCAGAAATCCGTCTATTGAACGCATTAGGTAGTCGGCAATGTCGTTGGTATCAATATCTCTCTCCGGCAAAATATTGAGGTATTCTGAGCCAAGCACCCATTTATTTTGAGAGAACCAATTCTGCCAAAACGATTCCGTTCTCTCTACATCAATCGCTTGTTCAAATTCTTGGACTGCATTATTCCGCTCTGCAGCGGTGATTGCCACGGTAAGGTTTTGCGTCAAAATACCAGATTCAATCAGCTTTGATACAACCTCATCATCCGAGATACCTAAATCACGCACTTTAGCAAATAGCTTGGCTGCATCCTTATCTGCCTCTATAAACTCAGTCAAACCGATATTCAGCGGGGTATAGTACTCTTGAATATATTCAATTAACATATCGATTTCTTCGGGCTTAAGAGTAACTGCTTTGTCTTCTTTAGTAATCCATTGATTTCCTGCTTTCTTCTGCCGAGCGATTTTAAGGGATACAATTTGTTTACCACTGGATTTGTGGTAGTTCCTAAAAAATATCGCTTTGCAAGTACTCCTGGGACCAGAGCTTAAAACACAGGGGCCAACATACTCCTGTCCATCTGTAGTTTTAATTACGTTTTTCCACTCTTTTGCCATAAAAACCTCTCGATAAGAAGTTAGAAATTGATCTCTATTCCAGTCAGCACAGCACCGAAATCGTATTGTGGTAACGCTCCGAAATAGTCTGTTTCCAAACCGACATCCAAAACATACATAAAATCCGCAAAATCATAAATCACAGGCTCGCCGTGATTATCCATGAGATTCTTCCGTATACTATCGGTTTTAGCGATGAGACAAGTGTATTGGTAGTCCTTGTCGATTGCGGAAGTATTTCCGTTAGGGTGTGCCTTTTGCAGATGCTGACCACTCGTCAATGCGATCAAATTCTCCAGATACTCTGCAATCTCCTGATAGCGGTATTTGGGGAAAATATGATGCATATGCGTAGCCTTTTCTCCAACAGAGAACCGATCCAGAATTTCGGATTTTCCATCATTGTATTTGTCATTGAATTGGCGCAAATACTTTATCGCTCTGGACACACGGTACTGATATTCATCATCGGTCTGGGCCACTGGAATAAAATCTCCTCGCGCGACATTTTTATCCTTGCCTGCTGCATCGTCACGCCAATTGGTCTGATTATAAATGATTTTGTCATATGTAATCATGGATGGAGATATTTTCCCTTTGGCTGTACCTTTTTTGTGATACTTACAAGCCAGAGGATTGAGTACCTTGGTAAAAATCCTGCTTGCCTCCACAGCGGTATTGATAGGGGTATACTTAATGCAGAAAGCGGCAAAGGTGTCCTTGAGGTTCTGAAAAGCATCATTTGTCTGCTCATCGAAGAATGTCTCAAAACTGTCCCACAACCCACTATCCTTCAGAGTTTTCTCAATGTAGAGACATAAAAAGTCAAACGCATTTCTCTCCCGAAGTGCGATATACTGCAGAATATCCATGTTGGCAACGCTAAACTGGATAGTATTTCGAACAACACCATCCTCGCACAGTACGCCTGCAGCAGCCAGCATTTTCATTGGTTGCCGGAAGAACTTGTTATACTCGTCCAGAGTAGTTCGGCGCAGAGGGTCTGGCTTGCAGAAAATATTTTGAACATTCGTAATAGCATATTCAGATTTCCAAATATCTGGGGACTGGAACGGTTGGCTGCCGCCATTCTGAATATAGTCCATAATGCAGTCAGCAACAAAACACACGGCATCAAAAGCACATTTCTGGTCAATCCAACGGCCATTACCGGAAACACGAACATCATAATTATGTTCGTCTAAAAACCTCGATACAAGATTATTATTCATCTCTTAACACCCCGTAATAAAACACGCTATTATTATCGACATTAATCGACTGAGTTGATAGATTTCGCGCAATTCCATAAAACCGTCTGTACTCCTCAGAAGAAAAGAAAGCCTTTTGCTTCGCTGTCAATCGAAAATCTTCCTTTGGAATAAGTACTGCCACAGAGCCATCGGGAATCGCATTTGCCAAATTGTCAATGACCCGTGGATTATAGGTCATGTTCGGAGTCAGATATACCCGCTCATTGTTTACAAACTGAGATGCCGACACAGTTTCAGCTATCTGCATCGGAAGGTATACATCGTAATCCGGTATATGTGTTATACCCAATCCATCGTCATCAATATTTCTGGCTTTTATGACCCACAGACAATTACCGTTCGATTTTGCAACGGTGTTTGCTTTGGTAATCTGTCTATCCCGAAACACAGTAAATACATCAAAGCGGAGTTTTTTTGCAACCTCATCAAATTGTTCATCGCGATAAATCACGAAAGAAGGGTACGCTGGATCAGTAAGATACTCCTGACTACGGGTATGCTGTACATTGTACTTCATACTATAAACAGTCGTGTCCTTTGGCTTTTGCCGAGGATAGATTATCATGCACATGGTTTCAATGGATACACCAGTGAAGCCATAACGTCCAAAATCAATAATGCTGTCAATCTTTACTGTCCGCAAATAATCTCGTGTTTGGGCGTATTCTTCGGACGCAAGGATATTCTTATTCAAAACTAAAGAAACACAGTCGCTACAACGAATACACTTTTCCAAAAATATCGCTGCTAAGTTATTCGTTTTTTGATTGGCATTTGCTTTAAGCGCTTCTGCAATGACAGAGGATTTCTTCTTCAGTTTGGAAAAAGGCGGGTTTCCAACAGCCAGGTCGTATCTGCACTCTGGCTGCCAGGTGACAAAGTCATGGCAAATCTGATTGATAGTGAAATTGGAAGGTGCTCCAATCCGATTCAGCAGGAGAGAAAATGCCTCCAGACTTGCTGGGTCAATATCGACCACATCAAGGATAACATGAGGGACATTTTCATATTGTTTGAATAGAAAGGGGATAAAACTTCCTGCTCCTACAGATGGTTCCAAGATACGAATCTCGTCCTTGTTGAACACGGGGAGTCGCCCCATGATTTCATTTACGATAAACTTATTCGTATAAAATGCGGCGTTTTTTTCCCTTTGTGCATTGCAGAGTTCCGTAACTCTCATCAAAGAAGCAATATCCAAATTGAGTGGATTATCTCGCAAAAAAACAATCAGATTGTTTCTTCTTGCAAGGTCATGGTCTGCAATGATGCGGTTAATTTCAGATGCATCGCTCCGCTTCGGCTGCATTGACACTTTAATACTGGCGGCAATCTGGCGCATAATTTCTGTTGGTACAGCCTCGCCTAAACACTGGCGAATATTCACTTCATGCGCTTTATATATGCTTCTCTTCTCAGCGTCGTTCATTGCATTGAGTTCATCAAGCGAATAGTCTACCCACCTAAAAGAGCGTGGTATGGTCATCATATCCATAAGCTCCCTAATGCTGAACACACGATCTTGCTCGGGATGGATGGTATTTTGGGCCGCAAGCTGATCGTTACGAGTGTGGACACATTGAACGAATCTGTCCCAAGGCTGACGGGTATATTTGTCTCTATTCTTACGAGTGTTTTCGACCCGTTTACCATCAATAATACGATGTGGCCGTTTAGAAGGGTCAACATTATCAAACGCAGATTCACCCTCTTTCAAATCATGAATCCACGGGCGCATAGCAGGAGTGTATGTTCTGAAAGCGTGATAAAAGTCACTTTGACTGATTTCGCCCCACTCCAGTCTGGGGTAGTCGTAAATAACCTCCCTCAATGTTTTTTCAGGTCTATAGCAGGGGTATAAGTCGAACGGCGTGATGTTGTTTCTATACTTTTTGCTGACACCAATCATTAGAGTTCTTGTTCTGGAAGAATTAGAACCATAGTTCATAAAATTAAGAATTCTTCCAGAAATGATGTATTCGGAACCCAGTGCGCTTCTGATGTACTCTCCGATAGGCATGACTTGCTCATCCGGTGTGATACATAATGTCTTTTGAAACGCCATCACATTCTCAAAAATAAAGAAACGAGGCTTTATCCGGTCAATAATCTCTACAGATTCAACTACCAAGCTATTTCGGTTAATTTCCTGATCATTTTTTTTGTGATTGATGACACTAATGCCTTGGCACGGAGGGGTAGCAATAATTACATCGATGCCATCGTTACCAAGTTTTTCCCATTTGCTGATTTCATCATATATCTTCTGCTTAATTGTTGGCTGCGTAATATCGCCTGGGATGTAGCCTGAGTCCAGCTTGCATTTTTTATTTACACGCTGCACATCCATGCGTCTCGGCAAAAGTTCGTTGGTTGCAACACATTCAAACCCTTCCATGTGGAATCCGTAGCAACCCACTCCTGCCGAACTGAATAAGGAAATGTATGTCATGGTTTTATCCTTTAACAATGTGTTACACCTCCCTCTTATCATCGTTCATGCACTTATGTTCCATGATATCTCCAAAGTCACAGTGAAGGACATCGCATATCCTGCCAAGAATCGCTAAATTTACTGCCTCATCTCGACGCATCTTAGTCATGGTATTGGGCGCGATTCCGGCTTCTTTCCGTAATTCTGATTGGCTCATTTTTTTGTCAATCAGAAGTTTCCATAGACGATTATATGAAATGGACATGCTGTGCCTCCTGTAAAAGTCATATGTTAGTATTATAGCGCCAGGCCGTTAATATTTCAAGATAAAATCGCAAAAATGTGCGATTGTAAAACAGATTTCATGCATCACTTGCCTCTGTGTCAGTAACGACACAGGGACTTTTTGTTTTGCTATGTCAAAATACCATCTGTCGTGGCAAAGAAGTAAAATATATTTTTCAGAAGTGTTCGGTCAATGCCTTCATTCCTGTCCAGATGGGTCTGTGAAAAGAGAATTTCAAAAAACATGATGTTTGCGATCCCAACGGTGCAACTGAATAGTGCAGGGGGCTCCCGTGCGAAAAATTTCGGAATTGTCTGCAAATTTTTAATAGGGGGTACATCGAAGTGGTCGCACATACAAGTATCTCCTCTCATAGTATAGCATCGGTTTCGATGCTTGCATAGATGCTACCATAAGAGGGTGTACAAAAGTCTGTATTGCTGTTCTGACTATACAGAGATGTTATTCATATCTGAGGCGGCTTCGCTCAGCACGCCATAGATCTCCGCCAAGGCGCGGACATACTGCGGAAAATTGCGCCGCAGATCACTGTCCTGCCCCGGCGGCGGGACCGGCCTCCGCAGCATACGATGAACAGTCCTCCACACTTGAAGGATGCTGCCGGGATAGGATTCTCTCAGCTTCTCGACCGCGCGGTTCTTCGCCTTCTCCACGGCGGACTCCTTCATCATGTGATACATCCCAATCTCTTTCAAGGACGCCTCCGAGTATCCGAACACGCCGCAGGTCTTGCCGAGAATGTCCCTGTCCTTCTTCGGCAGGGTGTCGAACAGCTCCCGAAGGAGCTCAATGCAGACCTTGCGGTACACGGCTTGCTCCGCCGAAACGGAGAGCATCCCCGGCATCAGCCGCTCGTAGGGATCGCCGTCATAGCCCTCCGGAACAAGATCATGCACACCGAGGAAATGGGTGTTGTAGCGAATATATCGGCTGACACAAGCCTCGGGGACGCCTAACTCCTCCGCGATTTCGCCGGTATCCTTCCATGCGGCATGATACAGCCTCTGCACCCGCCGGACGGCGGTCATCTCATCCTTGCTCAACGCCATGCAGCCAATATTCTGCTCCAGCCAGCGGGTCATGCGCCCCTTCAAATGCGGGTAAAGATAGGTGGTGAGCGCGGCGCAGTTCTGGTCATATTCTCTGCTCTGTATCCGCGTCAGAAGCTCCAACGCGCCTTCGCCGCAGAGATCGTCCAGAATCGTTTTCGTATACGCGGAAAATTGATTCGGATGATGCTGATTCGCCGTCAGGCAGTTGAATTCCGCCGCAGCTTCCTTGGCGATGCCGCGGATCAGACCGATGTTTTTATGGTACAGCTTTTCCAGCGCGGCCTCATCGCCGTCATAATATTGGCGAACCAGTTGCTCGTTGGTCATGATTGCTCACCCGCCTTTTCCTTCGGCGGACGGCCCCTCGGATTGGCCGTTCTGGTGATCCCACAGTGCTGGTAAACGCGCTCAGAGGAAATACGCTGCTCGAAAGCCTCTACGGAGATATTCGCGTCACGTAGAGCGTCATAGAGCAGATCCCGCACATAGTCCTTGGCTTTTCTTGCGTCCTCCTGTGAGATCGCGCCCCGCTGCATATCCTTTGTGATGCGGGCAAAGGCGGTCACCTTGACTTTGACCTTGGGAATGTCCTTCGCCAGTTCCTTCTGCAACTCCACCGTGCCGAACTGCCGGCAGGTGTAGCCGGGCGCATGGGGACACGCCCCTTCGCAGTACAAAGCATGGACACCGCTCTTGAGCAGAAAATACCGTCCGCAGATGATGCAGCGGCGGATGTTGTGCCCACTGTTCAGCGCCAGCATATAATCCGCTTTCATCAGTGCCTGCAAGCTGTCGGTCACATGCTCCTGACAGATAGCGACAGAGCCGTCCGGCAGCGGCCGCGGCACATAGGAAAGCTCGTAGGCATCGTGGGTCGTATAGCAGTCGCCGTTGTTGCGGATGGGATTGACGATGAGCTTTTCCGCAATGCGTTCATCATTGTAGAAGCCGTAGAGTGCTGCGGCATAGTCCTCTGGGCTGTTATGCTTCAGCTTGGACAGACTAAAGCTGATGAAATTCCGAATAGTACCGTTGAAAGCGCGAATGTCGTGAAGATATGTTTCATAACGGCGGATGTACTTTTTGTAATCACGCCATGCGTCCTTGGTAGGACCGATGGCACGAAGCATTTCGTAATAAAAGGCATCGCCTTTTTCTAAAGCTGCTTCGCTCGGATGGAACAGGTCAAGCGGAACATCCTTGACCGTTTCACTGCGCGCGGAGATTTCATTCGCCATGCGCTCAAGTCGTTTCCGTTGTATCTCTTCTGACGGCTCATGCTCCTCTCTCGGAAACAAATCGAACTGCCCCGTGACCTCCCGTATGACAGAGAAGAAAGCGTCCTCGCTCTCGTCCAGCAGCAGACGGAACACAGCGTAGCGGCGCAGTACCCCACAGAGTGCTGTCAGCTCCTCGTTCAGCTTCCACCAAAGCTCTATGCTCTCGCTCTGCTCATATTCTTCCGCAAGGCTGGTGACCTGCTTCATGTGTTTGCTCATGGGTCGGTATTCGTCCGGCGACAGGTTCAGCAGATCGGCGGTCAGCATACCGGCAGTGAACTGCTGACCGTATAGCTCCAGCGTACTGCCATAGGTGTAGAAAACGATGCTGCCCTCCATGTGTGCCCCTCCTGGTAAAATCTGTCCTACATGAATTTTAATCTGTCCATGCTTTTTCTCATCATAGCATGAATTCCTCCACAATACAAGCAGAGGAAGAAATCACGCGCCGTCCCGTGGTAACGCCCCTCTGCTTTTTTCGCTCTCATCGTTCCGATGGGAGCAGTATTTTTAAGGAGGAACAAAAATTGAAAAAAGAAAACAGATTGCTGACCATCGACGGTGAAACGCTGATGAGTCAGCCGCTCACACCGCTGAACTTTGTGGTGGATACGTTGCTGTCCCAGGGCCTGCACATCCTCGCGGGCTCACCCAAGGTGGGAAAGTCATGGCTGGCGCTGTGGCTGGCCGTCACGGTGGCGAAGGGCGAATCCGTCTGGGGCATGGGCGTGAAGCAGGGCACCACGCTCTACCTCTGCTTGGAGGACTCCACCCTCCGCATCCAGAACCGTTTGTTCGAGATCACGGAGGACGCCCCCGCCAACGTCCACTTCTCCACCAACAGCGACACCCTCGGCAAGGGTCTGGAGGAACAGCTCTGTGCATTCCTCGTTGAGCACCCCGACACGGTGCTGGTCATCATCGACACGCTGCAAATGATCCGCGACGCCGGTTATGACAACACCTACGCAAATGACTACCGTGACCTCTCCGTGCTGAAGCACATCGCGGACACCCACGGCATCGCCATTCTGCTGATCCACCATCTGCGAAAGGAGCTTGCCGATGATGTGTTCAGCCGCATCTCCGGCACAACGGCCATCAGCGGTGCGGTGGATTCCAGCTTCACGCTGGTGGAAGACAAGCGCGGCAGTGGTAAGGCAAAGCTCTCCTGCATCGGGCGCGACATCGAGTACCGGGAACTGATGCTGGAGCGCAACGCGGAAAATGTGTGGGAGCTGGTGTCGGACAGCCTGACGCAGCCGGAGCTGCTGGGCGGCCGGATCGTCATTCTTCTCTCTGAGTTGATGCGTGACCGTGCGGAATTTATCGGCACTCCCACGGAACTGTCTGCGCAGATCGACCCTGCGGGCAGCGAGGGCATCACGCCGAAAAAGGTATCCCGTCTGATCCTGCAAAGCGTTGCCGCACTAAGCAAAATCGGTATTTCCGCCGTGGTGCGCCGCAGCAACGGAAAGCGACTCATTGAGTTACGCCGTGCCGAAAGTGACGATGCTCAGGGTACCCAAGCTGTTGACCCTATCGACCCTGCCGCTGTCTCAGTCGGTGAAAACGCCCCGTGTTTCGGCGTGTGAGCCGCTGTGTGCGCGGTTAGGGGCTGGGGTGGAGTGTGTACCCGCCAAAGCCCATTGAAGCGAGTGTTGCGGCGTTTGTGGGCGATGTGTGAGAGATCCTTGCGAATACTGTTCCGACAAAGGAGAAATGAGTCATATAGGGGTGAGTTTTTCCTCCTGACCATGCCCTGTTTCGGAGATTGTAGCCCCTTGTTTACCCGTTCGATTAAAGCACAAGATAAAGGGCCGCAGTCGCAAGCGCCCGCAGCCCGCCCACAAAGCCCCGCAGTGCGGGGCTTTTCAGAGAAACGCCAACCACCGTCGGTTTGGCGGTTTTACAGAACAATCGCAGTCGGTCATTCGGCAAAGTCCCGTGTTTGCAGGGCTTTGCGGCGATTTTGACCGACGACACAGAAAGGAAAGAAAAAATATGGATGATAACAAGAAAAGCACTACGATCTGGCTGCGCCCCAGCGTGATCAGCCGCATGGACGGCTGGTTGGAAGCAGATAACTGTCAAAGCCGCAGCGAATTCGTAGATAAGGCCCTGCGCTTTTACATGGGTTATCTCGGCACCGAGGACAACACGACCTACATCTCTCGGGCCATCCTGACAGCCATTCAGGGTACGCTGGACGACAACAACAATCGGCTCTGCCGCATTCTTTTCAAGTGCGCGGTGGAACTGAATATGCTGTGCCACACCATCGCCGCCCACTTCCGGGCGGACCCCATCAACCGCCGGGAGCTGCGGGCCTATGCCGTGGACGAAGTGCGGCGCACCAACGGTCAGATCAGCTTCGACAGGGCACTGGATCAGCAGCGCCGGTTCCCGGAGGATGTCTTTGACGATGACGTATGAGTGACCTTCGATTCATGTCACCATATCTCAAAGGCGGAGGAGACAGCGCCCGGAGAGCAAATCGCATCCGCTACTTTGCCACTCGCCCCGGTGTGGAGGTGCTCTCCGATGGGGGAAGTC
>ENA-OYWZ01001359-OYWZ01001359.1-human-gut-metagenome-genome-assembly--contig:-NODE-1359-length-10768-cov-4.302530_pt1 | contig 10768 bp, 9 predicted proteins | sample MGYA00244841_ERZ653414 | MGnify/ENA primary metagenome ERZ653414 (study PRJEB26926, sample SAMN06164894) | human gut metagenome | biome: ENVO:00009003; feature: ENVO:2100002; material: ENVO:00002003... | reverse complement strand
CCCGTTTGCAATGCCGCCACAGCCGACAATGCCGATCTTGATTTTTGCCATGTTGCTTCTCCTTTTCTAAGAGAGGGGCAGGCGTTCGCCTACCCCTCGTTGTCATTAGGCTTCGATTCCTCTATACTTCTTCAGGTTCTCGATGCTGATTCTTGCGCTCTCCAGCTCCGTCAGCTGGGAGCGGTCCTGCTCGATCATGATGCCGGGGCAGCCGACGCGGTTGCCTTCGTCGATGATCTTCTGGATGTCCATAATGCCGTTGCCGATCTCGGTGTAGGCGTCATAGGCGAGGAAGCAGATAGCGGTCAGGCAGGCAGAGCTGTTCGGCTCCTTCATGCCGGGGGTAACGAACACGACTGACGGGTCGTAAATGCCGTTGAACAGGTTGGCCGGGGCAGGATAGTTCTTCGGGAAGTCCTTCTGATGGATCATGCACAGTCTGCCGGGATAGCGGCTGATCATCTCGACATAGTCCGCGCCGCCGCGCATTGCCCAGTAGGTATCCAGCTCAAAGTCGACCAGGTCGGGATCCGTGTATTCCATGATCCAGTCCATGATGTACTTGCCTTCGTACTTCTGGAATTCGCAGAAGTGGTTGTGGTAGTGGAAGCGCATGCCGAGGTCGTGGCACATCTTTGCCGTCTTGTTGTAAACATCGCAGCGGCGCTTCAGATGCTCAAGGCCGGAGAAATAGCCGCCGCGGTAGCCGACGTTCTCTGTGCCCAGCTCCGCATGGTAGCGTAGCATCGCGTCGCACATAAACTGGTCGTCGAGGATGATGTCGTCGAAGTGCGTGCCGAAGACCTTGATGCCGTAAGAGTCGAGCCATGCCTTCTCTTCCTTTGCACCCCGGTTGGGGTTGTGCAGGCCGTTGGTCAGCGGGGTCAGACCGTCTTCGGCATAGCCGGGGTAGATCTCGATCCAGTTGTAGCCCATTTTGGCAATTTCTTCAATTGTCTTATCGGGATCCTTTTCCATAGACTCTCGGACAGAGAACATGTTCAGCGCAATTTTCATTTTGTTTACCTCCTGTATATCGCCTTTGGCTTACAAAGTTTTTTATGACTTCCGCCGCCCGTTATTTGCTGTTCCTGCGGCTTAAGTTCATCTTCATTATAGCTTTCGGCACCCTGTCGATTCCACCAATGAACCGCGGAATAAATGTTGTTTTCCTGACATTCTCGAAAAAAATGGCGCCCTGCATAAGAGCAGAGCGCCGGATTCAGGATTTTTATCTCAGAAGATCGGCTGCATTGTCGCCGTCCGTTTTGTTCAGGTACTTCCGCTTGTATTCCCGCACGGTGTAGCCCGTCTTCTGTTTGAAAAGCTGGGAGAAATAGGAGAAGTTCGTATAGCCCAGGCGGTCGGCCACCTGGCTGACGGAAAGGTTGGTTTCCTTGAAAAGGTAGATCGCCGTTTTGATTTTTTCGTTTTGAATATAGTTGATCAGCGTCTCCCCTGTCGCCTTTTTGAACACGCGGGAAAGGTGGTCGGGATGGTATTTGAGCTGCTCGGCAATGGTTTCCCGACTGAGATCATAATAAATATTCTCGCTGATATAGCTCTTGATAGCCTCAACGAGCTGCTTTGTTTCCAGTCCGCCCTCGTTCAGCGCCTGCACTTTTTGCAGCAGGCGGTTGCACAGCTGATGCAGATCCTCTATCGTCATCAGGGGCGTAGAGGTCACGATCCTGACAGCCTCCTCCAACCCAAAATCCTGCATATCCAGCAGCTGGCTTTTCGCCGTCTGGCTGATGATCCCCCAGAAGCGAAACAAGATCGCATAGGCAGCGTCCTTCGTCAATATTTTGTTTTTCAGACGAATGAAAAACTCGTCCACATCCTCGCGCAGCGCCTGAAAGGCATTGCTTTCGGCCAGAATGGTCCATTTGAAAAACCGCGCCTGGCTGATGGACAGCTGCGTGCCCAGCGTGGTATCGTCGCTGTAAACGGCCAGCGTCCGCCCGCCGATATAGCGCTCGGTGATCTCCTCCAGCTGCATGCCGCAGGTGCACAGCTGATCGATGCTGATGCAGCTGCGGTAAACGCAGATCAGGCACTGAATGCCGAACTCCCGCTCCAGGATCCGCACCAGCTCCTCGCTGCGGGCAAAGATCTCATCGATGTCTTTTTTCTCTCCATCTTGCGCATGCAGAACGGCAGTAACGCGGTACTCGTCATAAAATACCGTTGACAGCAGATACTCGTCGAACACGCTGACGTACATATTGCGCAGCGCGCCCATTTTCTCCCGCTTTGTCCACTTACTCAGTAGGCCCGCATCCGAAAGGCACTTCATGCGCAGCAGATAATAGCCACTCCATTCCAGCTCGACCCTGCGCTGGCGGGCCAATTCCATGATATTGTTCCGCGTGACCGGAATGAGGCCGTTGAACAGATCCTTCCAGAACAGCTCCTGATAGATATCCAGATAGCGCAGGAAGGTTCTGCCGCATTCCGCCATGGTTTTCTCATCGGCCTGTCGGGGAAGCTCCGCCGTGATCTTTTTCAGCCGCTTTTCGGCGGTCTGCTTCGTGGTCGGCAAAAACAGATAGGTCCAGTTCGAGCCAAATTTGATCCGCGGCTTTTTCAACTGCACCGTAGAGTCCTGATGAATCAGGTTCACAAGGAAAACGTCCGATTTTTCCTCCATCAGCTTGATCAGGCGGAGTCCCTGGCTGTTTTCCATTTCATAGTTGCAGAAAATGATATGCACCTTGTTTTCCATCGTCAGGCGGTAGGCCTCGGCAAAATCGGATGTGGCGCACAATTCTGATACGCCGCAGCCTGCCCAGTCAATCTGCAAGGCCTGAAGCTTTTCAATTTCCCTGGCGCTGTCAAACAGGAGAGCCTTCACCATCATACGCATTACGATCCTTTCTCCCGGAATGCAAGGAAAGCGAAGCCGCGCGCGGCGGCTCCGTTTTCCGGTCATCCCTGTGTGGATTCTCTTAAAATCAGGTCTACATTCAGCAGCTGTTCCTCTTTTTCCGTATGCCCGCGCAGCTTGTTCGCCAGCATTTCCATTGCGATAAAACCCAGCTGGTACCTCGGCTGTCGAACTGTCGTGATCGACGGCACCATGGATTCGGAAATGTCGATGTTATCAAACCCCGTTACGATCAGGTCCTGTGGCACGCGTAGGCCGGCCTGCGTCGCAGCGCGGATGATTGCCGCTGCAAAAATATCGGACACGGTATAAACTGCGTCCGGCCGCTCCGGCAGGCTCAAGAGCCGCGCCGCCGCCGTCAGCGCCATATTGAAATCGATGTCGGCGACCTGCACAATCCATTCCGGACGCACCTCGATCCCGGCATTTTTCAGCGAGGCCAGAAACGCCGCCTTTCTCTGGCGCGCATAGCGGTAGCGGAGCGGACTGCAAAGCATTGCGATCTTTTTCCGTCCGGAGGAAAGAATGTGCTCCATCACGCGCCGCGTGGCTTCAAAATCGTCAATGCTGACATGCGCAATTTCCGGGAGTCCGTCGTCGTATTCGCAGCACCGGACCAGCGGAATCTGTTGGCTGAGATACCTGGCGGTATCCGTCGTCAACGCGTTCAGCTCGATCAGGCCAACGGCCTTCACGCCCCGGAGCATCGCCAGAAAAGCCTCGACATTCACCTCGTTGATCTGCTGGGCGTTGACCAGCACGTGGTAGCCCTCCGTCGCGGCGGCGTCCTGCGCCCCGCTGATGATCCTGCTGTAAAAAGCATTGTTCAGCGTGGGCACATTCAGAACGATCAGGCAGTTCTGCGGAGGATACTGCCTGAGACGCCGCTCATATTTCAGCGCGGCTGCCGCATCCTCCACGCGCCTGAAGGTGGACGCATTGACGCTGCTGTCCCCCTTCAGGACGCGGGACACCGTCGCCGCCGAAACCTTCGCCAGTTTTGCCACGTCATAGATCGTCGCCCGGTTTTCCGTACTTTTCATCAGGCTCTCCTTTGTGCCATTATCAGGCAGTCGTCCTGCCGGTACTTACACACTCTTCCGGAGCTGATTGTTGAAATAGGAGGAGGCGGCGCTGTCGATCGTGACGGCAAGGAGGATCAGCAGTCCCTTGAGCAGGTACTGGAAATTCGTATCCATGCCGAGCAGATTGAACACGTTGGTCAGAAGGCCGATCAGCATGACGCCAAAGAACGTTCCGCCGACCTTCGCCTTACCGCCGCTCATCGCGGTACCGCCGATGACCACCGCCGCAATCGCGTCCATTTCCATGCCGTCCCCGGCCGTCGGCTGTGCACTGCCGGCACGTCCGGTCAGAACCAGCGCCGCGACGGCACAGCACACGCCCATCAGTGCATACACGCCGCTCGTAACCCAGAAGGTATTGATGCCGGAAACACGCGCCGTCTCCGGGTTGCCACCCATGGCGACCGCCCAACGACCAAAAATTGTTTTGTTCAGAATGATAAAAACCACAAGCATCACAAACAGCATGATCAAAATCGCCACCGGGATCTCCTTGAACACATAGCCCTGCGCCATAAACTTGATCCCCGCGCGAATATTGATGATCGGCGTGTTTTTGCTGATCATGTAGCAGATACCCTTATAAAGCTGCCCCGTGGCAAGCGTCACAATGAACATCGGCATTTTAATCAGTTTGCCGATCAAGCCATTCATAAAGCCGCAGAAAGCGCCCATCAGAAGAATCAGAACGATAATCACGCCCAACGGCAGTCCCATTCTGACATCCATGATTCCGACGAAGATTCCGAGCATGCCCGTCATAAGGCCCACGGAAAGGTCGATGTTGCCGGATGAAAGAACGCAGGTAAAGCCGAAGGCAAGCACAAAGTAAGTCGTGTTCTGCCGAATCACATTACGCAGATTCTGGAAGGAGAAGAAGGTCGGTGAAATAACGGATGCCGCAATCAATGCCAGCAGAGCCAGCAGCATGGCCTTGTTGTCGATCAGAAATCTCATGGTACTGCTTCGTAAATCTTTCGTCTTTGTCGTTTTCATTTTATGATAACTCCTCTGCGTTCTGGAATCCAAAGGCAGCGTTGACAATCCGCTCCTGTTCAATTTCATTGCTTGTGAATTCCGCCGTGATCCTGCCCTCACAGAACGTGATCACACGGTCGGCCATACCCATCATCTCCGGCAGCTCCGAGGAAATCAGGATGACCGCCATTCCCTCGGCCGCCAGCTTGGCAATCAGGGAATAGATTTCATACTTTGCGCCGACATCAATGCCACGCGTCGGCTCGTCCAGAATCAAAACATTGGGCTTTGTCAGAAGCCATTTACCGAGAATCGCCTTCTGCTGATTGCCGCCGCTGAGAGAGCCGATGGGTTGCGCCGGAGTGGAGAGCTTCACATTCATCCGCTCGACCATTTTGTCCACTTCCCGCTCCTCGCGGGCCGTCTGGACAAATTTCAGCTTGTTGCAGTAGGACGGCAGATTCGCCAGCGACATATTCTCTCTCACGGAGAGAATGGAGATGATTCCTGTCATCAGGCGATCCTCCGTCACCATGGAGACGCCCCGACGGATGGAATCCTTCGGATGGTGGATGCGAGCCTTTTTGTTGCCGATCAAAACCTCGCCGCTATCGTGGCGGTCCACACCGTAGACCGCACGCATGACCTCGCTGCGTCCGGCGCCGACCAGGCCGTACAGGCCCAGAATCTCGCCCCGGCGGACAGAGAAGCTGATGTCCCTGTAGATGCCATGCTCGCTGAAATTCTTCACCTCAAACGCGATTTCTCCGAATTTCTGCCGTTTGGGCGGATACATATCTCCGATTTTACGTCCGGCAATCTGCGTGATCAGATCCTCGCGTGTGATTTCCCCGACTGGATGCTCTGAAATAAACATACCGTCGCGCAGAACCGTGATTGTCTGGCAGATCGTAAAGATTTCTTCAATTTTATGGGAAATAAAAACGATAGAAACACCCTTGGACTGTAGCTCGCGCATCACCGCAAACAGCATCTGTACCTCGGACTCAGACAAAGAACTGGTAGGCTCGTCCATAATGATAACTTCCGAATCCTGAGAGACCGCCTTGGCAATGGCAAGCATCTGCTTTTGGGCAGAGGAATACTGTGCCACAAGCTTTTTGGGGTCAAGATTCAAATGCATTCGGTCAAAGAGCTCCTGTGTCGCCAGCAATCTTTTCTTCTTGTTGATAAATCCGCAGGTCGAAAAGCGCTTCTCCCGGTGCAGCCACACATTTTCCGCCGCGTCCATGGTCTCTACCATATTGACTTCCTGGGGAATCATGCAAATACCGGCGTGATTCGCCTGGTTTGGACTGGAAAAGGCGACTCTCTTTCCCTTATAGAGGATCTCGCCGGAGTCTGCCGGGTAATCGCCCAACAGGATTTTCATCAGAGTGGATTTTCCCGCACCGTTTTCCCCGATCAGGGCATGAATCTCGCCCTTCTTTAACCGGAGGCAGCCGTCACCCAGCGCTCTGACACCGGGAAAAGTCTTTACGATATGGGACATTTCAAGAATATATGTATCTTCCATAATTGTCCTCAGTCATGTACGGATGATTTGGCGGCGCCATTCTGCACGCCGCCAAATTCGGTTCCTGCGTTTTGTTCAGTTATTGATAGTCAGCGGCGTTCCCCTTGTCCAGGATGATGTAATCGCTGATGCGTGCCTCGTAATCCGGGCCGCTGATCGTGCCGTTGTAAAGTTCCTCGCAGGTCTGCGCCAGATACGCGGCCAGACCGTCCAGCGGGGAATAGACCGTGTAGGTCATTTCGCCTGCTGCAATGGACTTCAGTGCATCGGCGCTGCCGTCTTTGCCGACCGTGACATAGTCGTCAAAGCTCTTGCCGGAAGCACGCAGTGCCTCGCAGACACCCACGGTCAGCGTGTCGGACTGCGTGACGAAGCAGTTAATCTCCGAATTGGACTGCATCCAGTCCTCCGCCATCGTGATGGCCTTGTCCGCCGCCCAGTCCGCCGTGCCTTCTACAACAATCTCATAGCGATCCTTGATCTCGGAATTTGCCATCGTCTCAGTAAAGCCCTTGTAGAGCTGCTGGCACAGCTCCATGCTGTTCGAGCCCCAGATGTAACCGATTTTCAGCGTCGCGTCGGGGTTCTCGTTCAGATATTTGATGCACGCCTGCGCCTGCGTTGCTGCCATGTCATAGAAATTGTAGCCGAAGCGCACATCGACCTCGCTGCTGATGCCCATGACGTAGTCGATCACGTAAATGCCCGCCGCTCTCGCCGCGTTGCAGACATCTACAACCGCGTTGGAGTCCAGCGCACTGACGATGATAATGTCAACCTTGTTGGTCGTAAAGTTCTCGATATCCGTGAGCTGCTGGTCGATGCTGCCTGCGGCGTTTGCCAGGATGAGCTCAATGTTCTTTTCCTCGCAGAATCTTTCCAGATGCTGATAGACCACGCTCTGCGTTTCGTCCAGATCGTTCAGTGCAAAGCCGACCGTAAATTTCTTTTCTGCCGCGGATGCCGGTTCTTGCGTGTTGCTGGGGGTGGAGTTGTCGCTGGTCTGTGGATTGCCTGTGCATGCCACAAGCGCCAAAATCATCACAAGCGCCAACAGAATGGAAATTGCCCTTTTCATACTTTCTTCCTCCATTTTTAGTAATACATATCTGTATAACCGATATGTATTAAATTGTTTTGTGCAACAACACTGTTTTTTCTTCTTCCGTGCGCTGGTGTTGCAGCACAATTACTATGTATATATAACCAAAATCTCGGGGCAAAAACCGCCGCATTTCAGACACATAATTGTTGTTTTTCTGATGTTTCAGTAATTTCAAGGCTGACGGTCAATCTGGCCGAAGACTTTCCCCCACATTGCCATTTCCCCGTTTTCCCTCGCCGATAGCGCATACCCTCCTTCTGTACAAGCGCAAAAATAAGCCGTGCGCTGCTACAGCAGTTCCGTTACTGCTTTGCTTTTCCATTTTCACAGAGCGAGACAGCAGATTTTTTCTTCCAATTTGTTGAAAAAGCATCTCCGTTTCTTTCATTATATCAGAAACAGAGATGCTTTTGTAGCTCTAATTCAGTTCAGGAGTTTTGAAAGCCGGAATTCCGCCTAATTTAAAAGCAGCAGACGGAACGCACCGTACATTCCTGCGTCATTGCCGAGTGTAGCCTGCCGGAATTGCACGCTTTTGCAGGCGTGGAATGCGTACTTCTCAAAGTGCCGTTTGACGCCTTCAAGCAAGAATTCGCCCTGGCGCGACACGCCGCCGCCAAAAATGACATATTGTGGATCACAAACACAGCAAATCGAGGCGATTGCCTCGCCCAGATAGTCAAAAATCAACTCCAGCGTCTCAACAGCAAAGGCATCCTGCTGCCGTGCAGCATCAAACACATCCTTGCATGTGATGGTGCTGGCACCCCGCAGGAGAGACTCTGTATCCATCTCCAGAAGGCGCTTCTTTGTCACCCGGACGATTCCGTTGGCGGATGCATATTGCTCCAGGCAGCCACATTTTCCGCAGGAGCACGGGGCTTTCTCCGGATCGGGCACTGTAATATGTCCAATTTCTCCGCCCGCGCCGTGTGCGCCGCTGACAACTTTCCCGTTGATTACCACACCGCCGCCAACGCCGGTTCCGAGCGTGATGAACACCGCCGAACGGCAGCCCTCACCGCCGCCCTTCCACGCCTCACCCAGCGCGGCTACATTTGCGTCGTTTCCCGCCCGCACGCGCAGGCCCGTCATACGGCCCAGCGTCTCGTGCAGGTTGAAAACGCCCCAGTTCAGATTGACGCAGCGGTTGATGCGCCCGTTTTCATCAACAGGGCCCGGAACGCCGATGCCGATTCCCAGAATTTCCGACGTTTCAAGGTTTTTCTTCCGGATCCATGCAGAAATTTCTGCCGCAATTTCCGGCAGAATTGCTTCTCCATTGTCTTGTACGTGCGTAGGTATCTCTCTTTTTTCGATCAGAGTTCCCGTGTCGTCCAGTAAGCCCATTTTAATTGTAGTCCCGCCGACATCTATTCCAAATCCGTATTTCATAGCGCTTCTCCTCTTTTACAAAAGATGCATCTATTATAGCGGCACCGGAAACGCGGAAATGTTGTTTCTCTGACATCTTTTTATGGGAAACACGGCACATGGCTTTCTATTGCGATTTGTTTCACAGGAACGCCCGATCGCTTTCCCCCGGTCAATGCAAAAGCCGGAAAACGTTGCGTGCAGCGTTTCCCGGCTCATCTATTTCATATTGCGCAGCTCGGCGCGGAAGCAGATTTTTCCGTCCTCCAACGAGGCGCGGATACCGCCCTTATGCCCCTCGGCGATGCTTCTGGCGATGGAAAGGCCGATGCCGAAGCCGCCTGTACCGCTGCGCGCCGGATCGGCGCGGTAAAAGCGGTCGAAGAGCTTGTCCAACTCCTCCGGTGCCAACGGCGTCCGGCTGACGTTCACGGAGGACAGCAACACGCCTTTTTTCGTTTTTTCCAGAGAAAAGGCGATTCCCGTACCCTCGGCGGCGTATTTCACCACATTGTCCAGCAGAATCGACACCAGCTGCCGAATCGCATATTCGTCGCCGGAAAACGCCAGCTCCGGCGCAATTTCCAGCCGGAGCGCATGCCCGTTCGATTCGGCAAAGTCCCGGAAGGACTCCGCCGTTTCCCGGACGGCGTCGCTGACGGCGAAGGGTGCAAAGTGCAGGGGCGTCTTTTCCTCATCCATCCGCGACAGCGTCACGAGGGAGTTGACCAGCTCCGTCAGCTTTTCCGTCTGCGTCTGCGCCTTGTCGATCCATTTCTGCTTACCCGTCTCCATTTCCAAGACCTTCAGGCTATGGCGGTGACGGTGATGGGTGTTTTCAGCTCGTGGCTGGCGTCGGTGATAAACTGCTTCTGGCGTTCCGATGCCTGCACAACCGGGTCGATCGCGCGGCGCGAGCAAAGCACCACAATGACATACACCAACGCGACGCAGCCGGCCATGGCGGCCAGCGACACCAGCGCAATCTCCCGCACGGAGCGCATTTCCTGATAATCGTCCAGGAAAATTGCCATCCAGCGGTCCTCGCCGTTGTACACAACGCGGTACTTGTAGCCCCGCGCGTAGCCGTAGCCCTCGCCGTGCTCCAGCGCAAGCGACAGGTATTCTCCGACGTCATCCTCCGTCACGGCGGCGATCTTGTCCAGATCCGCCTTGATGAGATCTCCGTCTCCGTCATAGCGCAGGACGAAATAGCGCGTGGAGAAGGGCGTTTCCTTCGTGAGCTGTCCGTCCGGGCGTCCCTCCGGCGGCTGGCCGTGCGGCATGGGCGGCATGGTGCCCCGGTTGTCGGAAATGACGTTGAGCACGTTGGTCAGCCCGGAATCCACCGAAATATAATTTGCGATGTTGACGCTCAGGCACAGCACCAGCAGCACCGCCGTGACAGCCAGCGTTGCAATGCGGATAAACCGCTTGCGCAGCCGCCGGATCATCGTTCGGCCTCCAGGATGTAGCCGAGGCCGCGGTTGGCCTGAATGGTCATACCGATGGCCTTGAGCCGCTTGCGCAGATTGGAGATGTGCACCCAGACCACGTTGATTCCGGCGTCGCTGTCCCAGCCCCAGACGCGCTCCATGATGCGCTCGGCAGAAAGCACGATTTTCGGGGAGCGGGGAAACAGCTCCATCACCTGAAACTCCCTGCCGCTCAGGCGCACGGAGCGCTCGCCGCAGGAGAGCATGCCCGTACCGGTGTCCAAGCTGACGCCACCGTAGCTCAGCACCGCCGGGTGATAGCTCTGTCTCTTATACACATCTGACGCTGCCGACGAACTCTAG
>ENA-OYWZ01001346-OYWZ01001346.1-human-gut-metagenome-genome-assembly--contig:-NODE-1346-length-10808-cov-4.926532_pt1 | contig 10808 bp, 6 predicted proteins | sample MGYA00244841_ERZ653414 | MGnify/ENA primary metagenome ERZ653414 (study PRJEB26926, sample SAMN06164894) | human gut metagenome | biome: ENVO:00009003; feature: ENVO:2100002; material: ENVO:00002003... | reverse complement strand
GACCGCCGCCGGTGGCGGAAAAAGGGAGCAATGCGCTGTCTGAAATAACGAGCAAAAGGCGGCACATTTATGTGCAACGCATTGCGACTATATTTCAGACGGGAGGTCATTGGCCGCCCGCAAGTAACAGTACAAAATATGCCGAAAATGTATTGCCATACTGTAGCGGCGATCAGTGATCGCCAATCAATTCGTGTGTAAACACGAATTAAATAAAGGCACAAAATCAAAACAATTGCAAAACCTACTTGGCGATACAAATGATTTGTTTAAATCGGTAATGATGTTAAATAAAAAATGTTGTTTAATCATTTTGCTTTTTCAAGCAAAATGAATGGCGAACACGGTTTGCCGCTACAAAATTCATACACACTTTTCATCACATCAAAAAATATGTGTAAAACAAATCGTTTCATCAAGGCGGGCGTCCAATGAACGCCCCTACTGAAACAAAATCACACACTAAACCACCAAAAAAACGCAAAATAACATTATTACAAATTATTGAACAGACAGTAACAAGAGCTTGAAAAGCGAGGAAAGAATATGGATAACGAACAGAATCAGAACAAGAATTCGAGAATTATTGATGTCGATCTGCAAAATGAAATGAGAAAAAGCTTTTTGGACTACTCCATGAGCGTTATTGTTTCCCGTGCGTTGCCCGATGTCAGAGACGGTTTGAAACCTGTTCACAGAAGAATACTCTATACAATGAATCAAATCGGTCTTGATCCGTCAAAGCCGTACCACAAGTGTGCCGACACGGTAGGTCAGGTGCTTGGTTCGTATCACCCTCACGGTGACGCCTCGGTTTATGACGCAATGGTTCGTCTTGCACAGGATTTTTCCATGAGATATATGCTTGTTGACGGTCACGGTAACTTCGGTTCGGTGGACGGTGATCCGCCTGCCGCTTACCGTTATACAGAGGCAAGAATGAGTAAAATTTCTCTTGAAATGCTCACGGATATCGAGAAAAACACGGTTGACTTTATGTCAAACTACGATGACCGTCTTAAAGAACCGACTGTTCTTCCAAGCCGTTTTCCAAACCTTCTCGTAAACGGTTCAAGCGGTATTGCCGTTGGTATGGCAACCGAAATTCCTCCGCATAACCTCGGTGAAACAATTGATGCAGTTTGTACTCTCATTGACAATCCCGATGCCGAACTTGCAGAGATTATGGAGTGTATGCCCGGACCCGACTTTCCGACAGGCGGTATTATCATGGGCAGAAGCGGTATTCGTGCCGCCTATGCAACAGGTCGAGGAAAAATCACCGTAAGAGCCAAGACTGAAATTATCGAAGCTAAAAACGGCAGATATAAAATTATCGTTACGGAGCTTCCGTACAAGGTCAACAAGGCAAGACTTATTGAAAACATTGCCGACCTCGTAAAGGATAAGAGAATTGAGGGAATTTCAAATATCGAGGATCATTCCGACCGTAAGGGTATGCACATTGAAATTGACATCAAGAGAGATGCCTCACCTCAGATTGTTCTTAACCAGCTGTTCTCATATACACAGTTGCAGACAACCTTCGGTGCAATTATGCTTTCTATCGTTGACGGCGAGCCTAAAATTCTTTCACTCAAGGAAATGCTCCAATGTTATATTGAATTTCAGGCTGAGGTTATTCGCCGCCGTACTGATTTTGACCTAAAAAAAGCCCGTGACAGAGCCCACATTCTTGAGGGCTTGAAGATTGCTCTTGACTTCATTGACGAGGTAATCAAAATTATCAGAAACAGCAAGGATACTGCAAGTGCAAAAGCAGGTCTTATGGAGCGTTTCGGCCTTGATGATGTTCAGGCTCAGGCTATCGTTCAAATGCGTCTTGGACAGCTCACAAATATGGAGCAGACTAAGATTGAGGATGAAATTGCAGCCCTCCACGCAAAGATTGAAGAATATCTCGAAATTCTTGCAAGCGAGCCAAGACAGCTTGAAATCGTAAAAGAAGAAATTATGCAGATTCGTAATAAATATGCCGACCCGAGAAGAACAGAAATTTGTGCTGTCAGCGGTGAGGTTGATATTGAGGATCTTATTCCGCAGGAGGAGTGCGTTCTTACACTTACACAGTTTGGATATGTAAAGCGTCTTTCTGCCGATACCTACAAAATTCAGCGCAGAGGAGGTCGTGGTGTATCGGGTATGTCACGCCGTGAAGAAGATATTGCGGCTGAAATGTTCGTTATCAATTCACACGATTATGTTCTGTTCTTTACCGACAAGGGCAGGGTTTATCGCCTTAAATGCTATGAAGTTCCCGAGGGAAGCCGTCAGTCAAAGGGTGTGAATATTGCAAATCTGATTCCGATTTCACCCGACGAAAAGGTAACTTCAATGATAAGAGTGCCTGAATTTGACGAGGAAAAATACCTTGTTATGGTCACCCGTCAGGGCATTATCAAGCGTATTGAACTCAATGCATATAATACTTCAAGAAAGGGCGGTCTTATCGCTCTTGAACTTAATGAGGGTGACGAACTTGCGTGGGTAAGAATGACCGACGGTAACAGTCAGGTTATTATCGCTACCAAGAAGGGTATGGCTATCCGCTTTAACGAAACCGACATTCGTGCAATGGGCAGACAGGCTCGAGGTGTTAAGGCAATGGCTCTCAAAGAGGGCGACTGCGTAGTCGGAATGAGTGTTGTCCGTGAGGGCGGTCTTGTTCTCACAGTTTCCGAAACAGGCTACGGTAGACTTTCAAGTCCCGATGATTACCGTGTTCAGAGCCGTGGCGGTAAAGGTCTTACCAACTACCACACGGAAAAATACGGCGATGTTGCCGCTATCAAGGTGGTTAACCTTGACGATGATATTATTATCATCTCGGAAGAAGGTATTATTATCAGAATTGCCGCCGAATCAATTCGTGTTTGCGCCCGTCCTTCAAAGGGTGTAACCGTAATGAAAGTAAACGGTGACGACAGGGTTGTAACAATCGCCCGTGTTCCCCACATTGACGGTGAAGATGACGAATCAGCCGAGAGCGAAGATAACGCAGAAAACGGCGAACCGTCAGAAGCGGTTGCAGAAGAAGTTTCCGAAAATAACGAGGGTGAAACTTCTGATTCAACCGAAGAAAATACGGAAGAATAATTGATAAAAATAAGAAAACTCCACTTTTTTAAGTGGAGTTTTTGACACATATGAAAATCTGGTGATTTGATGAAAAAATCTTTAGTTCTGATTGTAGCGGCAATCCTCATGCTTTCACTTTTCGGCTGTTCTGACAAGAAGAATGCCGATGTTTCGGGTGTAGTAGATGCGCCCGATAAATTTTCTACTCTCGATGAGGCAAAGGTAACAGAAAATCCGAACATTCGCAAAGAAAGTGAAAATGTAAACGGAATGTGCTACGCAATCACTCTTGAAGAATTTACATATAATTACAACGAAATGCTCAAAGAGGCGGGTAATCTTGATATGATTAATCCAAAGGGTTGGAAAATGCTCGGCAGTCCTCAGAATGATGCAAACGGAACGGAGTATCAGTATTATTACTACGATGCCGATAAAATCAGCTTCACAGCCTCTGTTGAAACAAAGACAAATTATATTATGAATATCGGTCTCGGAACAACAATGAGCAACTTTGTTTCGATTGAAAACGAGAAAAATAACAGCGATACAATCCTGATGAAAAGTGCCGTAATGGCTGCCGCAGTAAGCGGAATGGGCATTAATAAGGTTGATACAATTCAGGATATTTTCTATCTTACAACCTTTGAAAATACAAATGAGCTGTGGTACAACGGCAATGTCTATGCTCTCAGCACCAATGAGGATAAGGCAGACAGTGAACGCAGTACAATGCTGTTTCGCACCTTTCCTATCTCTGATGAAGTAAAAGAAAACTGGGGCATTGACGAGTATGAAAGCTATGTGGCAAACGCAACTCAGGTAACAACAAACGCAAATTAAAAATGAATTTTGCAAAAAGACAAGGCGACTATCATTTTAGATAGCCGCCTTATAGTTTAATCTCTTCTGTTATTTGTTTTACTTTTTCTTTCTGTCAACAGCCGTTGCGGTAATGAATGCACCGCCGCCGATAACCAGCAGGACAATCCACAAAATCATATTATTGGTATTGCCTGTTTTCGGTGAGGCTGTATTTATCGGTTTGTTTGTTTGGTCAGCAGAACTGATTTCGGAAGAAACGGTGTTTGTCGGCTTATTTGCTTCGTCATCCGAACTGATTCCAACACCGGTTGCAGGAATGTCAACGGCAGCTTTTTTGTAACCGCAGACGGTACATTCCTCATGCTTTGAGCCTTTTTCGGTAGCCGTAGCTTCCTTGTCAATAATCTGCTTAAAGGTGTGAGCCGTTATATCAGCCTTGTTGCCGCACTCACATTCGTGCCAATGATTTGTTTCATCATACTTCCATTCCGTACCGTAGTTGTGTGTATGCCCGTCTGCGACAGGAGTCATTGTCAGATCAGTGAGAACCCACATAGTACCGTCAGAACCATCGCTGGTATCGCCTTCATAGCGCTTATAATTCACAAATTCGCCGTTGATCTTCAGCTTGGTGTTGGGTCCGAATACATAAGTGGTATTTTCGCTTTCAACATAGCCCACAGCCACCACATATACACCGTAATGATAGGTCTTTCCGGCTTCAAAAGCGGTGATTTTGTTTTCATAAGCGCCGCTGAAGAAATCTGCGGAAATCGCACCGGTTTTGCTGTTCAGCTCCCACCACGCAGCTCGCAGTACGTAGTATACATCATCGGGCACATCGCCGGTGAATACGGGTTTATCGCCGTCCTTGAAGCTGACAGTGGCGTCATTGATCTCCACCACATCAATAACTTTCTCGGTGGTCGGCGTCATGGTCAATACATTCATGAACCAAATGGTTTCGCCGTTATCGTCTACACTGATCTGATCGGGTGTCAGGGTGATTTCTTTACCGTTGATATAGAGCTTTGTGTTCTTATCAAAGCGGTAGCCCTCTTCCATGCCCAAGTCGGAAATCTTGAAATATACGCCATAGGTGTAACTCTTTCCGGCTTCAAATTCCGTAATGAGCTTGCCGTTGTAACGCTTGTTCCAGTAGTCGCTGGAGGTAATGCCATAGCCACTGCCGTCATTGGCGTCCCAACGCTCATGGTCGAGATCAATAAACGGATCCACGGCGCTGGTCATAAAGCTCGGTTTGTCGCCGGCATTAAAGTTGGTACGAGCAATAAAGTCAATTTTCTCTACAGCCTGACCGGGGCGCATATTCATACCGTAGGTCACAACACAGGTTCTGTTGTCATCCAGCGTCATAGCAAATGAGCCTTCGGGCAGACTTTTGCCGTTGAGGGTAATATCATCGGCTGAAATGCTGTCACTAAAAATGTAGCCGTCTTTGGCTTCCAATCGTACGGAATATTCATACTTGCCATCCTTATCAAAGGAGGTAAGATCTGCATAACCTGAGGGACAATAGTCCTCGTCTGAATACCAGTATGCCACGGATTTGGTTGTGTACTCATCGGTTTTTTCCAGCTTACCCCAACATTCATAGAGAATATCGTATTTATCTCGGTCTGCGGCTGCTGCCGTGGCTGTGGTGCGTGGGGTTTCGCCGTCCTTATAGTCCAACTTCACATTTTCCATGGCGGCGGAGGTAATGACAGTATTCTGTTTTGTCGGTGTAATCGTTTTAACAGCAGGGACATACAGGTATTCCCCACTCAGACTCGATTTTACGCTTTCCCCATTCACTGTAACGGTGGTTTCGCTGTTGAAGGAATATCCATCCTTCGGTTTCAGCATAAGAAAATACACATATTTTTTTCCGCTTTCAAATTCTGTGATGGTCGGCAGAGAGCCATGCGAGCCGTTATCGGAATACCAGGCGGCAACGGGTTCGTTATTTTCGAATTCCTGCCAGCATTCATAAGCGATTTCATATTTATCGGCATCGGCATTATATACCTCGGCGGTTGCCTGTGGGGCATCACCCGGCTGATAGTTGAATTTCACATTCTTGACAACGGCAGAGGTGATGGTGCTTGCCGGCTGGCTGTTTTCCTGCACGGTCAGGTCATAGGTATAATCATATATTTGATATTGGTGAACATCCCGAATCACTGTGAAAGTACCGGTCGCATCCGGGTGCTCATTGAAATACTGCTTTGCCGCTTCTAAATCCGAACTAAAATCAACAGGATTGCCGGATGTGGGCGTAAAAGTATAAAGAGAGGCACTCTCAAAATGATCAATAATCGGCCCCGCACTCTCATTTTCACTTGTAACGGTTCCCCTAGCTTTGTACGGTGTCTCAATCTCGGTCTGAAGATTTCCCACTGCTGTCTGCAGCACTTCGGCACTTGGGAATCCTTCTGTGATAAAATTAAACTCACCGTTGCTTTTACTTACTTGTGTGGTTTCAACCACTGCGCCATTGGAATCCTTAACGGAGACATTGGCTGTTACATTGACTTGTGTGTGATATGTGTGCTTGAAGTCATTAAGGTATGTTACTCCCTGCGGAAGGAAATCGATCTCGACCGCAAATGCCGTAATCGGCACAATCGACAGCACCATGCACAGAGCCAGCAGAACAGTCAACAGTTTTTTTGGTTTTGTTTTTTTCATATTCATCTTCTCCTTTCAACGGCTAATGCCGCATAAAATGTTTTTTGGCTGTATCCGTTTGGTATTATTACCGTCCGTTACCGCCATATTGGCAGGTTGGCTGTGATGAGCACAACCCCGTATACCTGTCAAAGATTTCACCATTATTTTAGCATATTTTACGCACAATTTTACCATAATTCCAAAAAAGTCAATTGACTATTTTGGAATTATTCTGTAATATACTCTTATAACATTGTTAAAAACAAACTCGATTGGAGTGATATCTATGAAATTTTCTGAAAAATTAAACGATTATATCGAGCAGTTGTCCTGTACGGGAAAAGATATCTGTAATTTATCCGGCATTTCTGCGGCATCTCTCAGCCGATACAGAAACGGCGAACGAGTACCCGAGCTTGGAACAAAGCCCTTTGAGGATTTATGCTGTGCGCTGGCACAGATTTCCGCACAAAAAGGAAAGTTACAAATCACCGCTGACGCTGTGAAAAAAGCGTTTGTAAGCTGCGATGATTTTGTATCCACAGACAAGGAATTACTGCGGAAAAATTTCAACACACTCCTCTCTGCACTCAATGTCAATCTGACGCAGTTGTGTCAGTACACAAATTATGATGCGTCTGCCGTTTTTCGTATTCGTAACGGCTCAAGAAAGCCCGGAGATGCCGAGCGGTTTGCATCTGCGGTTGCCTCCTTTGTTACAAGAACAATGCAGACGCAGTCCGAAATCGGTGCCGTTGCAGAATTGATTGGCTGTGATATTGATGAAATTTATGATTTGTCGGTTCGATACGCAAAAATAAAAAGCTGGCTTTTGAAACAGCCCGTGCAAAAAGCCGAAGGCAACAGCGTTTCAAAATTTTTAAGCAAGCTGGATGACTTCGATTTGAACGAATATATCAGGGTTATCAAGTTTGATGAGCTGAAAGTTCCGTCCGTACCGTTTCAGATTCCGTCCTCCAAGACATATTTCGGTATTAAAGAAATGATGGAGAGCGAACTTGATTTTTTGAAATCAACCGTGCTTTCAAAATCATCAGCCCCTGTGATAATGTACAGCGATATGCCGATGAAAGAAATGGCAAAGGATCCGGAGTTCCCGAAAAAATGGATGTTCGGTATGGCGATGATGCTAAAAAAAGGACTGCATCTTCATCAAATACATAATCTTGACCGTTCTTTTGATGAGATGATGCTTGGTCTTGAAAGCTGGATACCGATGTATATGACAGGGCAGATTTCTCCCTACTATTTCAAGAATGCTCCGAATGATGTCTTTCTGCATTTTTTGAAGGTGTCGGGAATTGCCGCACTTTCGGGCGAAGCTGTTGCCGGATACCATTCCGACGGCAAATACTATCTAACAAAGGTAAAGCGTGAGGTGGAATATTACCGAAAAAGAGCCGAGGAAATGCTGAAAAATGCCTATCCTTTGATGGAAATTTACCGCAGTGAACGAAAAAATGAGTTGAATGCCTTTCTTCTTGCCGATACAAAAACAGCAGGCAAACGCCGCAGTATTTTGTCCTCTTTGCCGTTGTATACAATAAGCGATGAACTTCTCAACCGTATTCTTACACGGAACAATATTAATGCAGAGCTAAAAGAAAAGATAAAAGAGTACGCAAAAACACAAAGACAGCGAATGAAAATAATTCTTGAAAATGAAAGAATTGAAGATGAGATACCTGATTTTGTACAGGAAAATTTTACGAAAAGCCCTCCCATGCTGGAACTTTCGGGTATATTTTGTGAAGAGGATATTCCGTATAACGAAGAGGAATATACTGCCCATTTGAAAGAATCAATGGCTTTTGCAGAGCAGAACCCGAATTACACATTAAAGTGCAGTACGGCACACGCATTTCATAATCTGAAAATTATAATTCACGAGGGACAATGGGTGATGGTGTCCAAAGGAAAAACGCCTGCAATCCATTTTGTCATTCGTCATCCCAAGCTTCGCAGTGCGATAGAATGCTTTATTCCGCCGATAACGGAAGGCGAGTAAGTCGGTAAATAACATAATAAATACCGCAACAAAACAAGCGACAGTTTAATTTCTGTCGCTTGTAATTTTACTTTATTCTGTTTTACATTACATATATCATGTACCGAGTTCAAGAACTACAAATTCTGCGGACATGGGCGGAATTGTGAGTATACCGTTCTCAAGCTTTGAACCGAAAACAGGTTTGCCGTCTGCATATCCGGGCGGCATTTTTGCCTCGACTTCATAATCATAGAGATTGAATGTGCAGAAAATAGCGGAATCTTTGTCGTGGCGGATGTATGAAATTCTTCTTTCCTCCGAAAGAACATTTATAAAATCACCGTCCCACAATGCCGAACAGCTTTTCCTAACATCGGCAAGTTTTTTGTGCCATTCAATGAGTTCCTTATTTTCTTTGCCCCACGGATAACAGCAACGGTTGAACGGATCACGATATCCCTCCAATCCTGCCTCGTCACCGTAATAAATACACGGAAATCCAGGGAGAGTAAACTGCATTGCACTTGCAACCTTGAGCAGCTTTACACCGAGTTTTTTATGCTCGTCATCAAGCTTGGTGTTAGCCTGCCATTCTCTGTCCTTGCCGTCAAGCGGTTCGCCTGCCATAACTGTGATTGCTCTTTCGGTATCGTGAGTCGAAAGTGAATTCATCAGCACTCTGAGAACAGGACGGGGATAATTTTCGATTACGCTCATAATCAGATCCATTGTGTATTTGCCGTGCTGACCTTTGCAGAAGTTGAGAATTGCATCCCTGAACACATAGTTCATAACGGAGTCAAACTGTTCGCCAAGCAAGAACTTTCTTCTTGCACCGTAGCTTTCCTTGTTGCTTGCGTCCTCCCACACTTCACCTACAAGAAAGGCGTTCGGATTTTCGTTCTTAACGGCTTTGCGTAGATTTTCAATGAACACATCGGGAAGTTCATCTGCAACATCAAGTCGCCAACCCGAGTTACCGCATTTCATCCATTTTCTGACAATGCCGTCTTTGCCGTTGATATATTCGTTGAATGACGGAGTTTCCTCAATAACCTCGGGCAGAGTATCAAAGCCCCACCAGCTTTGGTAATTGTTCGGCCATTCGTTGAATTTGTACCAACTGAAATACGGTGAGTTTTTGTCATTATACGCACCGCCCTTGCCGTATCTGCCGAAACGGTTGAAGTAAACGCTGTCACTTCCCGTATGAGAGAACACACCGTCATTTATGATGTGTATTCCCCTCTTTTTAGCCTCTGCGCAAAGGTGTTTAAAATCTTCCTCTGTTCCGAGAATCGGATCAACCCTTGAGTAGTCGCCCGTATCATAGCGGTGGTTTGAGTATGCCTCGCTGATAGGATTAAGGTAAATACAGCTTACACCGAGGCTTTCAAGGTAATCAAGCTTCATCGTAATTCCCTTGAGGTCGCCCATAAAGAAATCATTGTTCTTAATCATTCCGTTTTCATCGGGTTTCCATTCGGGGAGAGCATACCAATCCTTGTTGCGTTTGAAGTCGGTACGCTTTATATTCTTTTCTTCACCGCTGAAATAAAAACGGTCGGGAAAAATCTGATACATAATTCCGCCGACAAGCCAGCCGGGAGTTTTAAAGCCTTTTTTGTAGCAGGTAATCTGCCAGCTTCTGCCCATATAGTCTTCAATGGTGCTGACCTTATACGGATCGGACGGAATAACATATCTTGTTTTATCAATGCCAGTAAGCTTAAAGTTATACCAATAAAGTCCGATTTTTTTCGGAGTAAAATCGCACTCCCAAATTTCGGTATCCTCGTCAAATTTACCGCACCAGATAAGCTCGGTAAATTCCCAATTGCAGTCATAATCATACTTTACACACAAGTGTGCTTTTTGTGTATGCTCCGCCTTAGGCAAAAGAATTCTGAAATGAATCTTGGTACCCTCTTCAACCGCACCAAACGGCGAACGATAGTAAATTTTTCGTGAATCAAACGGTACGGGCATATAATCACTTCCCATAATAATATATTCCGAAATGTCAATTTTGTTTTGGCGGTTATGCCCTGTTAATCGGAAATTAAGACAAATCCGCTAAAATGACGCAAAGATTATTTTATCATAAGAGAATAAATATTTCAACCAATATAAGTCGTAAACAGCATAAAATCGCCAAATTTGTCTACGAATGAAAAAATATTTAAACAATATTCTC
>ENA-OYWZ01001342-OYWZ01001342.1-human-gut-metagenome-genome-assembly--contig:-NODE-1342-length-10822-cov-5.054890_pt1 | contig 10822 bp, 10 predicted proteins | sample MGYA00244841_ERZ653414 | MGnify/ENA primary metagenome ERZ653414 (study PRJEB26926, sample SAMN06164894) | human gut metagenome | biome: ENVO:00009003; feature: ENVO:2100002; material: ENVO:00002003... | reverse complement strand
ACTGCGTCATGGCCGCGAGCAGACCGATGGTCTTGAGCGTGACGGTCTTGCCGCCCCGCTGCTTGCGGTCGAGCCAGACGCGCAGGTCCTGTCGTTCGGGGGCGAGGGTTTCGGTCTGCGGAGCCTCCTCGGTGTCGTATTTGAAATTCGGGTCGGTCGAATAGACCATTCCCAATCTCGCTTTCCAGTCGTTCGTCATGTGTGAAATATGCGGTCGTTGTTCTTTTTGCCGGAAAAGCTGGCACTTTTGCAACGAAATATTTTTGCAAATATAGTGTAAGCCGGGGGCTGCGCCAAATTTATTTGAGTCAGGACGGGCGCCGTTTGTTTTAGGTGTCGCCGTATCGATCGTCCGGAATGTCGGGGTGATTGGGTGGGCGCAGAAAAAAACTCTTTCAATCATATTTCGGCGACTGTTAAGGAGTTTGCACTTATTGCCGCCGGTGCACGGATAAAATGAAAAAACCGTGTATCTTGCTGATACACGGTTTTCAATTTTTCAGGTAGCTCCGTTTGCAGAACTTGGTGGGAGCTGAGGGATTCGAACCCCCGACCCTCTGCTTGTAAGGCAGACGCTCTGAACCAGCTGAGCTAAGCTCCCGAAAGGCAAGAAGCCTTCTTAAGCGCCTGAACAAGGACTTGAACCTAGGACCCCATGATTAACAGTCATGTGCTCTAACCAACTGAGCTATTCAGGCTTTTTCGAAAACCCGGGTTTACCCCTGTTTTCGGAGTGCAAATATATAGCATTTTTTTATTCCTGCAAAATTTGTCCCGTTTTTTTTGCAAAAACCTCGTATCTTTACGGAGAATTAATCGTATTACGAGATGTTTCGAAAAACCTGTCAGCTGACTTTTGTGCTGATTTTGAACGCTTTGTCGTGTCTGGCCCAATCCGGGCTGGTATTCGACCGGCCCGCGTGGGATTTCGGCACCATCCGCGAAACCGACGGCCCGGTTACGCATCGTTTCGTCTGCCGCAACGAAGGGGAACACCCCGAAGTGATCCTCCAGGTCACTACGACCTGCGGTTGCACCACACCCCGATATACGCGTAAACCGATTCTCCCGGGCGAGGAGGCCGAAATCACGGTAACTTACGATCCTGCCAACCGCCCCGGCAACTTTTCGCGGGAATTGGCCGTCTTTACGGCCGACCGCCGCATCGCCGCCAAACTGCGCATTACGGGTTCCGTCATCGGTCGTCCGAAGACCCCCGAAGAGCTCTATCCCATCGACTGCGGCGACGGACTGCGACTCGAAGACAATTTTCACGCTTTCACCTATATTTATAACGGCCGAACTTCGGTCGCTACCATCGGATATGCCAACCTTTCGGACAAACCCCTGACTTTGGAGCTGCGTCCCGAAGAGGCGAGCGGACTTCTTCAGGCGGACTATCCCCGCCGGATCGCTCCGAACGAACGAGGAGTCCTTACCTTCAGCTACGACCTGCCGGCGGACAATCCCCGTTACGGCACGTTGAAAGAGTTGCTCACGGTTTGTATCGACGGTCGTCCTACACGGACCGACATCTTTCTGCACGGCTTTGCTGTGGACGATCCCCGCCGGGTGGAACAAGAAAACGCCCCAAAGTGGCAAGTGAACAAAAATATTATTAATTTTGGCCCCGTGAAACGGACAGGAGCTCCGGCAGAGCGATCTCTGACACTTGGTAATTACGGCAAATCGGCCCTGATAATCCGGGCCGTAGAAACTCCGAAAGGTGTCGGATGTTCGCTTCGCGGCGGAGAGCGGATCGAACCCGGCCAGGCGTGCGAAATCGTGGTGACATTCGATGCGTCGCGGCGGGATTACGGTCTTTGGTCGGAGCGATTGATACTTATCGCCAACGACCCCGCGCGTCCGATGCAGAGCATCCGCCTGACGGCCGCTGTCGAAGAGTAAGGTACGAAGAGACCCGGCCGAAACAGGAGGCCGGACGGAAAAAGGCGGGAACTCCGACATTTTCCGGCAGACAGGCGCGGTACCGACCTGTACGGACGGAGCCGAGCGGAGAGAACGGAAACAAATAGAACCTTTTATAAAAAAGTAATGTACACAATCCTTGAAAAAAGAGTGCTCGCGGAGAACATCTATTTGATGCGCATTCATGCGCCCCGCGTAGCACGAGCGGCAAAACCCGGACAGTTTATCATCGTCCGCATCGACGAATTCGGCGAACGAGTACCCCTGACCATCTCCGATTACGACGCCGAGCAAGGCTCGGTAACGATCGTCACGCAGGCTATCGGAGCCTCGACCCGCAAGCTCTGCGCCTTGGAGCAGGGCGATGCGCTGGCCGATTTCGTCGGTCCGCTGGGGCACCCCTCGGAGTTCATTCACGAAGATCTCGACACCCTGCGCAAGAAACGCTTCCTGTTCGTAGCGGGCGGCGTGGGTACGGCTCCGGTCTATCCGCAGGTAAAATGGCTGCACGAACACGGGGTGAAAGCCGATGTCATCATCGGTGCCAAGACCAAGTCGATGCTGATCTATACCGAAGAGATGGCCCGTGTAGCGGACAATCTCTACATCGCTACCGACGACGGCAGCGAAGGCTTCAAAGGTATGGTAACGGCCCTGATTAAAGACCTGATCGACAACCGGGGCAAGCAGTACGACGTCTGCGTGGCCATCGGTCCGATGATTATGATGAAGTTCGTGACGCTCACGACCAAGGAGTACTCCCTGCCGACGGTCGTATCGCTCAATACGCTGATGGTCGATGGTACGGGCATGTGCGGCGCCTGCCGCGTCACGGTGGGCGGCAAGACCGTCTTCACCTGTGTCGATGGTCCCGAATTCGACGGGTTCCAGGTCGATTTCGACGAAGCGATGCGCCGTCAGGGTATGTACCGCACGCAGGAAGAGCGTGCCCGCGCCATCGAGAAGGAGCGCGAAAACGGTCACAAATGCCGTGTCGGACTCGACAAATAACTACCGATCCACACACAACCGGACGTTTCCGGCAGACGAGTATGGAGCGATGCTCTGCGTCCGAATGCCGAAGGCGTCCACAGAACAATGAAAGCAAACAACTATGGCAAATAAAATTCCGCGCGTTCCCGTGCGCGAACAAGATCCGAAAGTCCGGGCCACCAACTTTGAAGAGGTGTGCTACGGTTATAATGTCGAGGAAGCCACGCTCGAAGCGTCCCGCTGCCTGAATTGCAAGAATCCCCGCTGCGTGGCGGCGTGTCCGGTGAATATCCGTATTCCGGATTTCATCCATCAGGTCGTGGAGGGTAATTTCGCTGCGGCTGCCGCCGTTATCTCCGAGGACAGCTCGCTGCCGAGCGTCTGCGGCCGCGTCTGCCCGCAGGAGAGCCAGTGCGAAGGCTCCTGCATCCTGGGCATCAAAGGCGAACCGGTCGCCATCGGCAAACTCGAACGCTTCATCGGCGACTGGAAGCTCGAACACGGCGCCGCCGCGGCACAGGCCGCACCCCGCAACGGGCACAAGGTCGCCGTCATCGGCAGCGGCCCGGCCGGGTTGGCCTGCGCAAGCGACCTTGCGAAACTGGGCTACGGAGTGAAAATCTTCGAGGCGCTGCACAAGGCGGGCGGCGTACTGGTCTACGGCATCCCCGAGTTCCGGCTTCCGAAGGAGCGCATCGTGGCACGCGAAATCGCCGAGGTCGAAAAACTGGGCGTAGAGATCGAGACCGACGTCATCGTCGGCCGCACCGTGACCATCGACTCGCTGCTGGACGAAGAGGGCTACGCCGCCGTGTTCATCGGCTCGGGTGCCGGGCTGCCCCGCTTCATGGGTATCCCGGGCGAGAACCTCAACGGCGTGGTCTCGGCCAATGAATTCCTCACGCGCGCCAACCTGATGCACGCCTACGACCAGGCCTACGACACCCCGATCTACGTCGGCAAACGGGTAGTGGTGGTCGGCGGCGGCAACGTGGCGATGGACGCCGTACGCACGGCCAAGCGGCTGGGTGCCGAGGCGACGATCGTTTACCGCCGCAGCGAGAAGGAGCTCCCGGCACGCGCCGAAGAGGTACACCACGCCAAGGAAGAGGGCATCTGCTTCAGGATGCTCACCAACCCCACCGAGGTGCTCGGCGACGAGCGCGGCTGGGTGACCGGCATCCGGTGCGTGGAGATGGAGCTGGGCGAACCCGACGATAGCGGCCGCCGCTCGCCCGTCGTGAAGGCCGGCTCGGAGTTCGGGATCGCCTGCGACGTAGTCGTCATGGCACTGGGCACCTCGCCCAATCCGCTGCTGGCCGCCACAACCGCAGGGCTCGAAACCAACCGGCGCGGCTGCATCACCGCCGACGAACGCGGCGCCACGTCACGCGAAGGGGTTTTCGCGGGCGGCGACGCCGTGACGGGAGCCGCCACGGTAATCCTGGCGATGGGTGCCGGCCGCACGGCGGCAAAGGCCATCGACGAATATATCCGAAAGCGTTAAACCTTTAAAACACCATACGAACGATGAAACGCATGAAAATCATGGTCGCGGCCATCGCCTTGTGCGGCCTGGCAGCCTGCAGCGACAACACCCCCAAGAGCTTCACCGGCACCATCACCGATGCGTCGATGAACACCGTAACCGTCGAAAATGCCGAGGGGACATTCACCTTCTCGACCATGGATGCCGACAAAAGCGAGGCCAACGGCCTGCTGCTGGGAGCGCCCGTCACGGTCAATTACAGCGGCAAACTCGAAGAGGGCGCGGCCGCCTCGAAAGTGGCCACCGACCCCACCTATGCCGAGGCTGTCGGCAATTGGACGATGCCCGACCCGATCGACCCCGATGGCGTCATGGGCATCCGGATCATGGTCGAAGGAGAGGCGCAGTCGATCAACATGGCCACGCTGCGCTACACGTCGTGGGAATTGCAGGGCGAAGCCGGCAAAATCCTGCTCAAAGGCCAAAGTATCGGCAACGGTCAGACCATCGACTTCACCGAAACGGCCACCATCGCCAAGGATGCCGACGGCATCTATACGCTGACGATCGAGAGCAACGGCGCCGTCTACACCAAAGCCAACGAATAGCCGCAGCCCCCTGCGGTCACACGCGCCTTCCGCAATCCCGGAGGGCGCGTTTCATTTACCGGAGGGCGGCCCCGCAAACAGTTCCGGGAAACGGCTTGTCCAAATAGGTTTTATTCGTTAAATTTGAATCCGTCAACCACACTGCAACTATGGCCAGAATACTCTTCGCAGCCCTGCTGCTCCTGTTCACCCTCCCGGCCGCGGCACAAACGCCCGGCGACTCCATCGCCTTCGTCACCGCCGACTGGCATACCACCGACCTCGGCCGGGGTGCCGCGTGCCGCTACGCCCAGGTCGAGATGTTCGGTTCGCGGCAGAGCATCTCGGTCGTCAGCTACCCCGCACGGCACTTCGCCACGCAGATCGTACAGCTCGACGGCAAGGGTGAAACCACGGGCCGCATGGGCGAAGCCGCCGACGCCACAGCAGCCATCAACGGCAGCTATTTCAACATGAAAACCTTTACGCCCATCACCTTCGTGATGGTCGACTGCCGGGTATTGGGCCGCACGACGCCCGGCGAACTCATGCGCACCAACGGCATCATCGCCATCCGGGACAAACAGGGGCACGACGTCGCCATTTTCGCCTGCGACACCACCCAATACCCCCGCATAGCCCGCCGCTACCGCGCGGCGCTCGCAGCCGGGCCCCTGCTGGTCAGCGGAGGCAAGATCATCGAATACGACTCCGGCGACAGCTTCTATACCCACCGCCACCCGCGTTCGCTGATCGGCAAGCGCCCGAACGGCGAGGTGGTGATGGCCGTGATCGACGGCCGCGCCAAAGGCCAGGCTGCCGGCGCTACGATCGCCGAAACGGCTTACATCGCCCGCCTGCTGGGGCTCACGGACGCCCTCAACCTCGACGGCGGCGGCTCTTCGGCACTCTGGACGGCACAGGAAGGGGTGGTCAGCCACCCCAGCGACAACCGCCGCTTCGACCATGCCGGCGAACGCGCCGTACCAAACGGCATCGTCGCCCGTCCGCGGAAATAAAGGGGCAGTTCTGAAAAGGTGCCCGGCACAGCCCCCCCCCGCAAACATCACAAAAAAAACAGCCCCCCTGATCCGGAGGGCTGTTTGCATATCCACGGCGAACCTATTCACCGACCATTTCGGCCACCCGCTCCGCAATCATGGCGGGCGTCACGGCATACAGGCAGCGGTAATCCCCGTAACGGCACGGCTTGTTCCCGAAGACCGAACAGGGACGGCATTCCATATCGGCCTGCAGGATGCCGCGCGGGTCGCAACCATAGCCGAAGAACCCCAGCCCGGGATGGGTAGCACCCCATACCGACACTACGGGCGTCGCCACAAGCGAGGCCATGTGCATGACGAGCGAATCCATCGCCACCACGCAGTCCAGGTTGGCAATCAGGTCTAATTCGCCGTCTATCCCGACCCGTCCGAACAGCGCCGTCACATTGGGGTACGCACGCTCCATTTCCCGCGCGAACTCCGCTTCGGCTCCGCCTCCGCTGTGTATGAACACCCGGTCGTAGCGTTCGGCCAACAGACGCACCGCCTCCCGCCCGAGCGCCGTGGGATAGGTTTTCCCCTGCTGCGCCGAAAACGGCGAGAAGCCGATCCAGGTACCCGTCTTCTCCCCCATCGGGTTGGGACGGCAGCGCCGCAGGGCCGGCACGGGGTCGTCGAACACGAACCCCAGTTTCCGGAACACGTCGCAATAGCGGACGACGGTATGCTTGGCGGGCTTCACGTCACGGCCACCTTTGCGGATAAACTCCTTTTTCTCCTCGCGCCCCTTCTCGATGGCCGCCACGGGGACTCCGCGCAGCCACAGGGCGGTGCGGAACATCACCGAGCGCAGCACGCCGTGCACGTCGGCCACGGCATCCACCCCCAGGCGCCGCGCATCGGCGGCCAGGCGCCACATTCCCCGCAGGGAGTGGTGCACACCCTTGATATCTACATCCATAAAACCGAGATCGAGCCCTGTAAAAAAGGCTCGAAACACGGGTCTTGTCGCTACCGTCACCCTCAGGTCGGGATAGGCCTCCTTCAAAGCCCGCAGCGCATGCGCCAGCATCGCCACATCCCCCATCGCCGAAGTCCGGAAAACGACCAGATGACGCGGAAGTCTCTTATTTTTTCTGCCCATAAAGCACCGGGTTCAACGCCGGGTCGTTATACATCTTCATCTGCTTATAGGTCTTCATATACTTGCGGCCGGCCTCGATGTCCCCGATCAGCTCTTCGATCGCCCCCGAAAGGTCGACCTGCTGCGCCAGCAACACGTCGAGCTTCTTCCGGCACGCCGCACGGTGGGCGTCACCGACGTCCGTACGCTCGGCTTCGCATGCCATGTGGTAAATCTTCAGCGCCAGGATCGACAGACGGTCGATCGCCCACGCCGGGGTCTCGGTATTGAGCCTGGCATCGGGCCGGGGTTCCACGTCCTTGTATTTGTCGAGCAAGTACGAATCGATATATTCCACCATATCGGTACGATCCTGGTTCGACTTGTCGATACGGCGCTTGATGGCCAGTGCGGCCACGGGGTCGATCTGCGGGTCGCGGATGATATCCTCCAGGTGCCACTGCACGGTGTCGATCCAGTTTTTATGGTATAACAGGTGTTCGAGCGAACCCGGCTCATAGGGATTTTCGATCGGATGATCCACATCGTCCCACCGATGGTAATCCCCGATGGCGCGGTTGAAGATCTTGTTTGCGGTTTCGGTAAACATAGCTCAGCAGTGCATTTTATATTGTAATTCTCGTGGGAAAATCATACCTTTGTCCGTAAAGATTAAACAAAGATAATGAATTTTTCCAAAAAAGCAATATCGCTCGCAGGAATCCTTTTGATAGTCGTACAAAGCCTCCCGGCACAGGTGCGGCAGACCCGCGAGGAATATATCGACCGCTACAAATCCATCGCCGTGGCCCACATGGAGCGGTACGGCATCCCCGCCAGCATCACCATGGCGCAGGGCATCCTAGAGTCCGACTGCGGCAACAGCTGGCTGTCGCTGCAATCGAACAACCATTTCGGCATCAAGTGCAAGCGCAACTGGACGGGCGACAAGGTCTATTACGACGACGACGCCAAGGGGGAGTGCTTCCGCAGCTACCCCTCGGTCGAGGCGTCGTACAGGGATCATGCCGAATTTCTCGATTCGCAGCCGCGCTACGACTCGCTGTTCGCCTACTCGTCCGACGATTACAAGAGCTGGGCGCGGGGGCTCAAAGCCGCCGGCTACGCCACGGCACCCGACTACGCGCAGCGGCTCACGCGCATCATCGAGGAGAACCAGCTTTACCTGCTCGACCGGCCCGACGGCGAGCGGCTCTACGCCTCGCGCATGGGACGCAAGGTAACCGACCCCGAAGGGTGGTTCGCCGACCAGAGCAGCGTCGAACCGGCCGCAGGAGCTTCGCCGGCCATCGACCCGGACAACTACCGGGTGACGATCAACGCCCACAACGGCTACAACGTCTACCAGACCAACGGCGTACACTACGTGCTGGCCAAGGAGGGCGACACGTTCGAGAATATCGGGCAGAAGTTCCGCATTTCGGCTCGCAACCTGCGTAAATTCAACGACCTGAAAGACAAGAAGGCACAGCCGCTGACCGGCGAGGTGGTCTACATCGAGCGCAAGAAGAAGCGCTGGGAGGGCAATGCCCACACCCACATCTGCCGCCAGGGCGAAACGGCCTATGCCGTAGGCCAGTCCTACGCCATCCGCACCCGTTCGATCGAAAAACTCAACCGCCTCAAGCCCGGCAGCACGCTCGAAAAGGGGCAACAGATACGCATAAAATAAAAACAGCATAGCATGGAAACGACACCGCTCAGGAGCAAGATCCTGGATACGATCATCCGCAAGTCGACCCTCAAGCAACGGGTCTTCGACAACACCTTCGCAGCCTTCAACGAACTGAAGGAAACGCTGTTCGAAATGGCATCGGAGATGGACGACGAACTCGACGGCAAGCTCGACCGCCGCGTCAGGCTCGAATACCGCGACCGCGGAAAATTCGAGGCGCAGCTGCAGGTGGCCAACGACATTCTCATTTTCCAGATGCACACCGACGTCTTCGAATTCGACGCCAACCACCTGATCTGGCAGAACCCCTACGTACAGTCCGACCGCGAAAATTCCTACTGCGGCCTGATCAACATCTACAATTTCCTCTCCGACTCGTTCAAGTTCAACCGCAACGCTGACGAAGGTTACCTCATCGGGCGTATCTTCATCAACCGCGAGCGCCGCTATTTCGTCGAGGGCAAACAGCAGACCTCGATGCGGGCGATGAACTTCGGCAAGGCCGAGATCGACCGCGAAGCCCTGATCGGCATCCTCGAACCGGCGATCTGGTTCGCCCTGAACTTCGACCTGCTGATGCCGCCCTACGAGGACAACAAACGCGTGACGGTCGACCAGTTCAACACCAAGATGGACAACTCGAAATTCGTCACGGGCAAACGCCTCGGCTACGATTTCGAAGTAGAGGACATTTAAACCCGATTCCCACGTGAAGGCACAACTTTTCACACTCCTCGCAGCCGCAGCGGTCGGCACAGGTACGGTACAGGCGCGGGGCGAATATGCCGAGATCGCACGCCTGCGCTCGATGAACGAAACCGTCCGTGGCATCCGCTCGATGGCCGACGGCGAACACTATACCATCCTCGAAGGCAACAACATCGTCCGTTACGGCTACGCCACGGCGGGGCAGGGCGAGCAGATGCTCCCCAAGCCGACGGCCAACCTCGTCGTCACGGACTACGCCTTCTCGCCCGACGAACGGCAGATACTCATCGCCTCGGGCGCCAGGCCGATCTACCGCCATTCCTACACGACCGATTATTTCCTGGCCTCGGGCAACAGCCTGATGCCCGTACTCCGCGAGGCCGAAGCCCCGCGCGACGCCTCGTTCTCGCCCGACGGCAAGCTGATCGCCTATTCCGACCGCAACGACCTCTATGTCTACGATACCGCGGGCAAGCGCACGCGCCGCATCACTGACGACGGGGCGTGGAACTCGGTCATCAACGGCACCACGGACTGGGTCTACGAGGAGGAGTTCGGCTTCACCAGAGCCTATGCCTTCTCGCCCGACAGCCGCCGCATCGCCTACCTGCGTTTCGACGAATCGGAAGTGCCCCTGATGGAAATGATGCGCTTCGACGGCAAGCTCTACAACCAGGCCTACTCCTTCAAATACCCCAAGGCCGGCGAGCGAAATTCGACGGTCGAAGTGTGGGTCTGCGACCTTGCAACCGGGACACGGGAGCGCATCGACACGGGCGGCGAGACCGACCAGTACATTCCCCGCATCGGCTGGACACCAGACGGACGGCTTTACTTTTTCCGCCTCAACCGCAGGCAGAACACCTTCGAGGTGATCCTCTGCGAACCCAACGGCGCCCAGCGCACGATCTACGACGAACGCTCGCAGCAATACGTCGAGCGCGTGGATGACAAGACCGTCACCTTCATCGACGGCGACCGCTTCCTCGTACGGCAGGAGGGACACACGGGCTACATGCACCTCTACCTTTACAGCATCCGCAAGGGTTTGCTCGCCCAGGTAACCAAAGGCGACTGGGAGGTGACCGACGTGGTCGGCACCGACGGCAAACGGGTCTGGTACCTCTCGACCGAAACCTCTCCGCTGCGCCGCAACCTGTACAGCGTACGGCTCGACGGCAAGGACAAGCGCCGTCTGACGACCGGCGAGGGCTACTACGCCATCGCCCCGAGTGCCGGGATGAAATACTACATCTCGACCTTCCTGTCTCTTATACACATCTGACGCTGCCG
>ENA-OYWZ01001340-OYWZ01001340.1-human-gut-metagenome-genome-assembly--contig:-NODE-1340-length-10848-cov-4.309552_pt1 | contig 10848 bp, 8 predicted proteins | sample MGYA00244841_ERZ653414 | MGnify/ENA primary metagenome ERZ653414 (study PRJEB26926, sample SAMN06164894) | human gut metagenome | biome: ENVO:00009003; feature: ENVO:2100002; material: ENVO:00002003... | reverse complement strand
ACACCGGCGACGGCAGCGACGGCAGCTCCGACGACCGGGGCGACGGCTTCCGCAAGGTCGCCGCTCTGCCGTCTTCCGCCGCCAGCGGGTCGTCCGACGCTGCGACTTCCCACTATGACACCGTTGCTGTGGAATCCGTCACCCCCGGCGATGTGCTGATTGTGCTGCCCGGTGAAACCGTGCCGGTGGATGGCGAGCTGTTGTCCGGATCCGCCACGCTCGACCTGAGCAATATCAACGGTGAGCCGGTGCCGCGTGAAGTGTTCGCCGGCGCCCGTGTGATGTCCGGGGCGGTGAACGGCTCGACTGCATTGACCATGCGTGCCACCCAGGTGGCCGCCGATTCGCAGTACCAGCGCATCCTCGAGCTCGTGGCCTCCGCGCAGGAGTCGCGCCCGGCCGTGGTAAAAACCGCTGACCGCTTGGCCGTGCCCTTTACCGTGCTTTCGTTGGTGATTGCCGGCGTCGCATGGGCGGTGTCCGGGGTACCGACGCGATTCGCCCAGGTGCTGGTGCTGGCCACGCCCTGCCCGCTGCTCATCGCCGCACCGGTGGCATACATCGCCGGAACCGGACGCCTCGCCGCAGCCGGCGTGCTTATCAAAGCACAGGACGTGCTGGAAAACCTTGGCCGCGTCACGCAGGTGTTCTTCGACAAAACCGGTACGCTCACCGTCAAGCAGCCGCAGGTGGTGCGCGTCGAGATGTTGCCCGGCGCTGCAACCCGTCTCAACGAAGACCATGTGCTGATGATGGCCGGCGCGGTGGAAAGCTACTCGGTGCACATCCTGTCCAAAGGCATTGCCAAGGCCGGCGCGGAGGCGCTGGCCCGACTGCGCCAGCGGTTCGAGGATGGCCAGCGCCTGTGCCCAGAGCCGGAGGCCAGCTGGCCTGGCCATGGCCGGGAGTATCCGGTCGTCAAGAACATCAATGAAGACGCCGGCAAGGGCGTTTCCGGCGAGGTGAACGGACACGCGGTGCGCGTTGGCCGGCTGTCTTTCGCGGCTGCTGGGGAGGATGGATTCCTGGCGGTCGGCGAGGCTGCCCCCCTCAGCCCGCGAAGCGGCCAGCTCCCCCTAAGAGGGGGAGCTCAGCAAAAAGATGACCTGCGCACTCGCTTTGGCCTGCTGCAGCCGGATGAGATGGCGTCCTACGTGTCCGTTGACGGCCGGCTGATCGCGCGCATTGTGCTGCGCGATGTGCCGCGTGCCAACGCCAAGGCAGTGCTCGCCAAACTGCATGAGTTGGGCGTCACCGAGCTCGCCATGCTTACCGGTGACAAGCGGGCTTCCGCCAATATCATTGCCAGCGAAGTCGGCATTGACGAGGTTCACGCCGAACTGTTCCCGGAGGATAAGGTAGCCGCAGTCAGGGCCGCTACAGGAGCCGGCAAAACCGTCACGATGATGGTTGGTGACGGTGTGAATGATGCCCCGGTGCTCGCTGTTGCCGATATCGGCGTGGCCATGACCGATGGCACGTCCACCGCCGCTTCCGAAAGCGCTCAGGTGGTCATTATGAATGACAATATCGCCGCCGTGCCGCGCGCCATCGCCATTGCACGCCGCACCAAGCGCGTGATGCTTCAAGCCGTAATCGCGGGCCTTGTGCTTGCCACCATCGGCATGATTGCCGCCGCGTTCAACCTTATCCCGGTCGTCGTCGGTGCCTTCCTCCAGGAGGCCATCGACGTGGTGAGCATCCTCTGGGCCCTCACTGCCCTAATTGATCGGGACTGATTAAGAATATGAGGCTTCTGCTGTTTTTGTAGGTCAGTTGACTGACCGGGATGGTCGTATGTCGAGTCCACCGCATCGAAACATAATCGGGGCGATACGGTTGGTGACGTGGCGGAAACGGAAATCCCACCCACGAAAGCAGCAATAGCATCGGAGTTATTCATTAGGTCGATTTGACGTTTATTAGGTCGGTCCTTGGTCGGAGCGGCCCTTGAAACCCCGCCGTTCCAAGGGATGGCTTCAGCACCCTCCGACCTAATGAACGAAGAAATGACCTAATGAATGCAATCGAGGTCGTAAAGAGCCGTTGGAGGTGACGTCTTCAGTGTCATCAAGGGATTCGCCGGTTGTGCAGTATTGTTATTGTTCTGCGGCGGCTCTTTACCGTCGGCCTTCTAGCCAATCGAGGGCGGAAGTGACGCGGATTCCTTGTGAGACATAACTATGTTCAACCCGACTGGTTACGTACTGTTGCTCACACGGTATACCGAGAACATTGCCAATTAAAGTGAGGTGCCGAGCGAATCGGTCATGATAGGTTTGTCCGGATTTGATTTCTATGAGCATACGGTTGTTGGGATCGGTGAAATCCAACAAATCCACCTCGACCTTGCTGGCATCGCGGTAGAAGAATAATTGTGGCTCCTGATTGGCGTTCAAATGCTGTTTCATGGTTTCCGCAATGATGAGGTTTTCAAATATATCGCCGAACTTGGGGTGCGCAACCAGTGCTTCGACCGTCCGAATGCCCAAGAGATGACACAGCAAGCCAGTGTCATAAAAATAGAGTTTCGGCGTTTTGACCACCTGTTTGCGTGCGTTCGTGTAGAACGGCATGAGATGGAATGCGATGTAACTTGATTCCAGAATTGACATCCATGCCTTTACGGTTCGCGGACTTACACCAAGTTCGTTGGCGATGTTGGTGTAGTTTACGAGTGCTCCGGAACTGAGTGCGCAAAGAGTCAAGAATCGACGGAAGTCAGCCAAATTGCGTACATCAAGATATTCGGAAACATCACGTTCGATATAAGTGTCGATGTAGTTCGAGAAGAACAGATTGAGCGGCATTCTCGTGTCGTAAATGCGTGGATAACCGCCTTGCAGCATAAACGTATCCGGAGTAAGGGCCTGATCCGCCTTGCATGCTTCTTGGAATGAGAACGGCAATAACTTGACCAATAGGGAAACCCATAATCTGACATTAGCAGTGCTCGTAGGTTTCCCAAACGCACAAACTATGGCCTAATACACAGAATTCCCACCACTCGCCCTCTGTTGCAACGGAAGGCTTTGCGTTAGGCTAGAGCGCGTGACTGAATCTGTGAATACTGAACTCCGCATTGCTGTAATTGGCGCTGGTCCGGCCGGCGTCTACTCATCCGATATCTTCCTGCGCCAGCTCAAGAAGCTGGGCGAAGAGCTCGGCCTCGGCACCGAAGCGCGCATCGACCTGTTCGAGAAGCTGCCCGTGCCCTTCGGCCTGGTGCGTTACGGTGTGGCCCCGGACCACCCGTCCATCAAGTTCATCGCCTCCGCGCTTGAGAAGACGCTCGATAACCCGAACATCCACCTCTACTGCGACGTGGAATTCGGCAAGGACGTGACCCTGGACGACCTGCTGGCGCGTTACGACGCCGTGCTGTTCGCCACCGGCGCGGTCAAGGACAAGCCGCTGAACCTGCCCGGCGCCGACCTTGAAGGTGTGTACGGTGCCGCCAAGTTCGTCGAATGGTACGACGGATACCCCACCGGTGCCCGCGAATGGCCGCTTACGGCCGAGAACGTCGCCGTGATCGGCGGCGGCAACGTGGCCATGGACGCCGCCCGGTGCGCCAAGCGCCTGGGGGCCGAGGTCCACATCGTCTACCGCCGCTCCGAGGCGGAGCTCCCCGCCCGCGCCGAGGAGGTCCACCACGCCAAGGAGGAGGGGATCGAATTCCGCATGCTGACCAATCCGACTTCGATCATCGGCGACGAGAAGGGCTGGGTCGTAGGTATCAGTTGCGTCGAGATGGAGTTGGGCGAACCCGACGAAAGCGGACGCCGCTCTCCGATCGAGAAGGCCGGTTCGGATTTCGAAATTCCGTGCGACGTGGTGATTATGGCGCTCGGCACTTCGCCGAACCCGCTGCTCAAGATGACCACCGAAGGGTTGGAAACCAACCGCAAGGGGTGTCTGGTGGCCGACGAAAAGGGTGCGACTACCCGTGAAGGGATCTTCGCCGGCGGCGATGCCGTAACCGGAGCCGCGACGGTCATCCTGGCCATGGGCGCCGGCCGTAAAGCCGCCAAGTCCATCGACGAATACATCCGTCAAAAAAAGCATTAAACGCTTGCAAGATATGAGGAAATTTTGTTTCGCCGCATTCGCTGCTGTGCTCATCGGGACGACGGCTTGTACACCCAAAGCTCCGGAGCAATTCACGGGTAAGATCGTCGATGGTACGATGAATACCGTCACGGTAGAGTCCCCGGCCGACGGAAGAAGGGTGACTTTCACCACGGAGGATGCCGATATGCAGGAGGCTTACGGCCTGCTGCTGGGCAATACGGCGACCGTTACCTACCGGGGAAAGCTCGGCGAGACGACTCCGGCTTTGAAGGTGGTGACCGATCCCGCCTATGTTACGGCCATCGGCCGCTGGGTGGAGCCCAATCCGATCGACCCCGAGCAGGAACAAGGCATTGAAATTCGAGTAAACGGCGTCGCCGCTTCGATCAATATGCTGACTCTGCGCTACGAAGCTTGGGAATTGGCGCCCGAAGGAGATCGAATTATCTTGAGCGGCGTATCGGAAGGAAGCGGCGGGCCGTATTCTTTCGAGCAAACGGCTGAAATTATCGAGATGGACGGCAAGCCGGCCCTCAAGATCGATGCGGTCGTTCTGACCAAAAAAGATCTGATCTAAATTGGATGCCGTTTCATATACGGCTTGGTTCGATAAAAAAACTCACGCTTTTCAAGCGTGAGTTTTTTTATCGGGTGCCGGAAATCGGGATTCGGAACCAAACAACGGAACTTCGTCGGGAAGGAGTGCGGAAACAGGCAAAAAATGGGAGCAAAGGGAATCGACGAAACGATAAGCCGAAATTACTCCGTTTTACCGACCAACCGCTCGACCCGGTCGAGGATCATCTGCGGTTCTATGCTCCAGATACAGCGGTAATCGCCGTATTTACAGGGTTTCTTTCCATATACGGAGCAAGGCCGGCAAGCGAAATCGGTCTGCAAGACACCTTCCTGTCCGAACCCGTAACCCAGAAAGCCGAGCCCGGGATGGGTCGCTCCCCACACCGACACGGTGGGCGTAGCCATGAGCGAAGCCAGATGCATCACCAGCGAATCCATCGACACCACGCAATCCAGGTTGGAAATGAGGTTCATCTCATCCCCCAGCTTTATCTTGCCATACAATGCCGTGACATTCGGATAGAGCGCCTCCATGCGGCGGGCGAATTCGGCTTCCTCACCGCCGCCGCTGTGGACGAAAACCCGGTCGAAACGCCCGCTCAACAGACGGACGGCTTCGGCACTCAACTTTTCAGGATAGGTCTTGCCCGGCTGGGCGGAGAACGGCGCGAAACCGATCCATACACCCCGTTTCTCTCCCATGGGATTGGGTCGGGGGCGTTTCTCGGCCGGCCGGGGATCGGGAAAGTCGAATCCCAGGCGACGGAAGACGTCACAATAGCGGATAACGGTGTGTTTCAAAGGTTTCACACCTTCCGAACCGCGTCCCAGCCGCATGTATTTCTCGATCCGTCCCTTGTGAATTACCGAAACGGGGATCCCCCGCAGGTGGAGTGCCGCACGCACCATCTTCGAACGCAGTACGTTGTGCATGTCGGCCACCGCGTCGATCTTCAGCTCGGCCGCTTCGCGAGCGAACCGAATGGCGCCCCGGATACCCCGGTGCGTGCGGCGGGTTTCGATATCCAAAAAATCGACATCCACCCCTTCGAAAAAGGGATGGAATAGCGATTTGGTCGCAACGGTCACCTTCACCTCGGGATACGCCTCCTTCAGGGCGCGGAGCGCATGGGGCAACATCGCCACATCGCCCATCGCCGAAGTACGGATCACGAGCAGGTGCCGGGGCAGCTTTTTATTTTTTCGCGGCATAAAGCACGGGATTGAGCGCCGGATCGTTATACATCTTCATCTGTTTGTAGGTCTTCATGTATTTACGTCCGGCTTCAATATCCTCGATCAACTCCTCGATCGCAGTCGAAAGATCGACCTGCTGCGACAGCAGCACATCGAGTTTTTGCTGGCAGGCAGCGCGGTGCGCCTCGTCCACATCCTTGCGGAGCACTTCCTGACGCATGTGGTAGATCTTCAGGGCCAGGATCGAAAGGCGATCGATGGCCCAGGCCGGGGTTTCGGTATTGATACGCGCTCCCGGCTGCACGTCGATATTCTTGTATTTATCGAGCAGGTAGGAGTCGATGTACTCCACCATGTCGGTACGGACCTGGTTCGACTTGTCGATGCGGCGTTTGATCTTCAGCGCCTCGACCGGATCGATCCGGGGATCACGGATAATGTCTTCCAGGTGCCACTGCACCGTATCCACCCAGTTCTTCATATAGAGCAAGTGGTCGATCGTTCCCTCCGCATAGGGATTCGAAGGCTGATGATCCACGTCATCGTAGCGATGGTAATCGTCGATCACCTGATCGAATATTTTGTTCGCATTTTGAGTAAACATAGTCTATCCTTATTATTTTGTAATTATCCGAGGAAACGATTATCTTTGCAAAAGATAGGATATATTCCGGACCGGCCCAACAAGTTCGGCTGCCGCCCGGCCTTTCTTTTCATACAAAGATCAAACAAAGATAATGAATTTTTATCACAAAGCAATATCCCTCGCGGGTTTCGTATTACTGACCGTCCTCCCCGTGCAGGCCCAAGTGCGGCAAACGCGGGAAGAATACATAAACAAGTACAAAAAAATAGCCGTCGCCCACATGGAACGCTACGGGATTCCCGCCAGCATTACCATGGCCCAGGGCATCCTGGAATCCGATTGCGGCAACAGTTGGCTGTCACAGGCTTCGAACAACCATTTCGGAATCAAGTGCAAGCGTAACTGGACGGGCGACGTGGTCTATTACGACGACGATGAAAAGGGCGAATGTTTCCGCAGCTATCCTTCGGTCGAGGCGTCCTATCAGGATCATGCCGAATTTCTCGACAGCCAGCCGCGCTACGACTCGCTCTTTTCCTATGCTCCCAACGATTATAAAAGCTGGGCCAGGGGGCTGAAGGCCGCCGGTTACGCTACGGCTCCAGACTATGCGCAGCGACTCATCCGCATCATCGAAGAGAGTAAACTCTACCTGCTCGACCGCGAGGACGGACTTACCATTTACGGAGCGCAAACCGGACACCTCACCGACGACTGGTTCTCGGGCCAAAGCAACGTCGATCAAGCCGCAGCGATCGCTTCGGGGGCGGTCGATCCCGACGACTACCGCGTGACGGTCAATGCCCATAAGGGTTACAACGTCTATCGTACCAACGGCGTGAACTACATCCTGGCTCACGACGGAGATACCTTCGAGAAAATTTCCCGCGACTTCCGCATTTCGGCCCGCAACCTGCGTAAATTCAACGATGTAGGCAAAAATGCCCAGCCCGTTGCCAACGAAGTGATCTACATCGGCCGCAAGAAGAAGCGCTGGGACGGCAACGTTCTGCTGCACACCGTGCGCGAGGGCGAAACCCTCTGGTCGCTCGGACAGTCTTACGGCATCCGCACCAAATCGCTGGCACGTCTGAACAAACTCAAGGAAGGCGATGCGCTGACCCCCGGTACAACGATCAAGATACGATAATCAATCCTTCGATATAGCATGGAAAGCATACCCCTGCGAAAGAAAATCCTCGAAACCATCGTGAGCAAATCGACGCTCAAACAGAAGGTTTTCGACAACACGTTCGCCACATTCAACGACCTGAAAGAAACCCTGCTGGAGATGGCTTCCGAAATGGACGACCAGTTGGACGGACTCCTCGACCGGCGCGTGCGGCTCGAATACCGCGACCGGGGCAAGTTCGAAGCCCAGATACAGGTGGCCAACGACCTGCTGATCTTCCAGATGCACACCGACGTCTTCGAGTTCGAGCCGAACCACGTCATCTGGCAGAATCCCTACGTGCAGACGGACCGGGACAACTCCTACTGCGGCGTAATCAACATCTACAACTTCCTTTCGGACTCGTTCAAGTTCAATCGCAATGCCGATGAAGGCTACCTCATCGGTCGCATCTTCATCAACCGTGAAAAGTGCTACTTCGTCGAGGGGAAACAACAGACCTCGATGCGCCCCATGCAATTCGGCAAAGCGGAGATCGATTCCGAGGCGCTGGTCCGCATTCTCGAATCGGCGATCTATTATGCCCTCAATTTCGACCTGCTGCTGCCCTCCTACGACGACAACAAGCGCGTGACGGTCGATCAGTTCAATACCAAACTCGATAATTCGAAATTCGTAACCGGCAAACGCCTGGGATACGATTTCGATGTGGACGACATTTAGAATCAGAAACAGATATAGAGAACCATGCTGAAAAAATTACTCCTGCTGACCCTTCTCGGCACTGCTTTCGCCGCACAAGCGGAAGCCGCCGCTCCCTCCACTTACCGCGACATCGCCCGGCTCCGTGCGATGAACCAGCGGACGCAGGGCATCCGTCCCGCAGCCGACGGAAAATCCTATACGACTCTTCGCGGCAACGCCATCGAGCGTCACAGCTACACGAAGGACGCTCCCGGCGAGCTGCTGTTCGAATGGAAGAACGACAAAGAAAACCGCGATATCGCCGACTATCAGTTTTCACCTGACGGAAAACTGCTGCTGCTCTCGATCGGCTCCGAACCGATCTACCGGCACTCCTATACCACCGATTACTACCTGAAAGACGCCGACGGCCTGCGCCCCATTCTGACCGATCTGCCCGGTACGCGCGACGCTTCGTTCTCGCCCGACGGACGGACGATCGCCTTCTCGAGCGGCAACAACCTCTACCTCTACGACATCGTCGGGGATTCCGTGCGTCCGATCACGACGGACGGTGTCTGGAACCGGATTATCAACGGTACGACCGACTGGGTATATGAAGAGGAGTGCGCCTTCACGAAGGCTTACGCTTTTTCGCCCGACGGACAGAAGATCGCCTACCTGCGTTTCGACGAATCCCGCGTACCCGTTTTCGAGATGATGCGTTACGACGGCAAGCTCTATAACGAAGCCTATTCGTTCAAATACCCTAAGGCGGGCGATGCCAATTCGGTGGTCGATCTCTACGTTTACGACCTTAAAACGGGCGAAACGGAGCGTGTCGATGTCGGTCCCGACCGGGGACAGTACATTCTTCAACCGGAATGGACGCCCGACGGACGGCTCTGTTTCCAGCGGATGAACCGTCGTCAGAACCATTTCGAAGCGGTACTGTGCAATCCGGATGGCACGCAGCAGGTGATCTATGACGAACGCTCGCCCAAATACGTCGATCACCTCAACAAGACTTTTTATTTCCTGGAGGACGGACGCTGTTTCATCGTTCGGGAGGAGACCTCGACGGGTTATATGCACCTCTACCTGTACGGTATCGGACAAGGTGTGCTTCACCCCATTACGCAGGGTGAGTGGGAAGTTACCGATTTCGTCGGATTGCGCGGCGATAAGGTTTATTACATCTCGACCGAAAGTTCGCCCCTGAAACGCGACCTCTACCGAGTTGGACTCGACGGCAAGCACAAGGAGCGCCTCACTCCCGGCGACGGTTACTATTCGATCTATCCCAGCGCCGACCTGTCCTACTACATCTGCGAAGGCGGCGACAGCTCCGCCCCCGGCCGTACCGACGTTTTCAACGCCGCCGGCAAACGGGTGCGCACGCTCTATGATAACGCACCGTTGAAGGAAGCGCTCGTGGAGGCGGGGCTTCCCGTCCGGGAGTTCTTCACCTTCACCACCGAGCGGGGCGACGAGCTGAACGGTTACATGCTCAAGCCGCTCGACTTCGACCCGGCAAAACGCTACCCCGTGCTGCTGACCCAGTATTCCGGTCCGGGATCGCAGCAGGTTGCCGAAGGGTGGGGGCCCGACTGGGAGGACGCGCTCGTCACGCATGGTTATATCGTCGTGTGCGTCGATCCCCGGGGCACCGGATATCGGGGCGAAGAGTTTAAGAAGCTCACTTACGGCAACCTCGGCCGACTGGAGGTCGAAGACCAGATTTCGACTGCCCGCTACATGGCCCGTCAGAGCTACGTCGATCCCGCGCGAATCGGCATTTACGGCTGGTCGTACGGAGGTTTCATGGCCTTGGGATGCGCTTTCAGGGGCGAAGGTCTTTTCAAAATGGCGATCGCCGTAGCTCCCGTCACTTCGTGGCGCTACTACGATTCGATCTATACGGAAAATTTCAATGGTCTTCCCGACGACTATCCGAAGGGATACGACGACAATTCGCCCGTCAATCTCGCGCACCTGTTCCGCGACGACAGCACGCGTCTGCTGATCGTTCACGGTACGGCGGACGATAACGTCCATTTCCAGAACACGATGGAGATGGCCCGTGCATTGAACAAGCTCGGGAAGCAGTACGACATGATGGTCTATCCCGACCAGAACCATTCGATGATGCCCGACGATATGATACACGTCCGCGAGAAGATGCTCCGCTATACGTTGGAAAATTTGTAACCGGCAAAAAACCGTGAAAAATCTGCTGCTGCATCCCACGCCGATCGGAACGGTCGGAATCGTCGAGAACGGTCGGGCCATCACCGACATTCTCTTCGAAGAACAACTCCCCGGGCATGCCGTCCGGCATACGACCCTCTTGCTCGAGCGGGCGGCGAAACAGTTGGATGAATATTTCGCCGGAAAACGCACCTCTTTCGATCTGCCGCTTGAACCGGAGGGAACCCCTTATCGGAAGAAAATTTGGCAGGTCCTCACGGAAATTCCTTACGGACAAACCATGACTTACGGCGAAATCGCTCGTCGGACAGGTAATCCGCAGGCTTCGCGGGCCGTAGGCGGTGCCAACCATCACAATCCTGTCTCTTATACACATCTCCGAGCC
>ENA-OYWZ01001281-OYWZ01001281.1-human-gut-metagenome-genome-assembly--contig:-NODE-1281-length-11274-cov-7.465282_pt1 | contig 11274 bp, 7 predicted proteins | sample MGYA00244841_ERZ653414 | MGnify/ENA primary metagenome ERZ653414 (study PRJEB26926, sample SAMN06164894) | human gut metagenome | biome: ENVO:00009003; feature: ENVO:2100002; material: ENVO:00002003... | reverse complement strand
TCTACACCCTAGAGTTCGTCGGCAGCGTCAGATGTGTATAAGAGACAGATACAAATATGATATATTGTGGGATTGACAAATGGAAAATCAAGTGATATAATACTTGTAAATATATAGGCATACTGCGTCGGAGGTGAGGCTTTTGAAGGATAAGGCGCTTGAAAAATTGTCAAAAAATGAGCTGCTCGAGTTAATGCTTTATCTGCGAAAAGAATATGATAAGCTTAACGCAGAGAATGAAAAGCTTCTTCAAAAGCTCGAAGATAAAAAAAGTATCACTGACCGACTTGACAGGCTGGAGCGGCAGGTAGCTGCACTGACAGGTCACAAGCTGGTTGTTGAGCAGCCGGTAGCGGAGGAAGATCATGGCGGCAGATAGCAAGAACGAGGTGTTAAAAAAACCTGAGCTTCCTGATGCCCAGACACTTGAGCGGGTGGTAAAAAAGCGTCATGAAAGGCGGGAATATCTGAGGATACTCCGCAGCACCGTGGCGTCGCTTCTTGTTGTGGCAGCGGCAGCAGTGATCATATCAATGTTATTTTTGCCTGTTTTGAGAGTAACGGGTACAAGTATGACGCCGACTTTGCATGACGACGAGCTGGTGGTGTGCAGAAAGCGTGGAAGCTTTCAGAAGGGCGATATAGTTGCGTTTTATTATAATAATAAGATACTGTTGAAACGTGTTATCGCTACAGCAGGAGATGTGGTGGATTTCAAGGAGGACGGTACTGTTATCGTCAACGGAAAAACCTTGAATGAGCCGTATGTTGACGGCAAAGCTCTGGGAGAATGTGATATTGAGTTGCCTTATCAGGTGCCTGACGAGAGAATATTCGTTATGGGCGACCACAGATCTACGTCTGTTGACAGCCGTACAAAGAGGATAGGCTGTATTGCTGAGGAAGCAGTGCTTGGAAAGGTCTCACTGAGGATATATCCTTTTAAAAGGATAGGCACAGTGGACTAGCGTTTATTATAAATAGTGTATAATTTCGGAGGGAGTGATCCGTTTTGCAGAATTTTAACGGTAAAGTTCGGCAATATCTAAAAGAAAATGAAAGGAAAAAACGCAGCCGCTTGTTTGGTGTGGTGCTGTCTGTAGTTATGACAGTGTCAGTGCTGGCAAGTCTTGTTATGCCTGCAATAAGTGCCACTGAGGGTACTTCCGTGGCAGGTGGAGATGTTTCCTATAACGGCGGAAGCTATTCTTATAAGGATGCGAATAGCGTCACGATAAAATCCTATGATGCGGTCGGTTCAGGAAAAGACCAATCTAAAAAGATCGAATTCAATGTGGAATTTAATTTTGACAAGGGCGCAATGACCAATAGGTATATTTATTTCCCTATCGACGATAATGTTAGCCTGCCCGAGGGCGGTATACCGTCAGGCGGAAACTGGGGCAATGTCGAGGATACTAACTTCCTTGAAGGTAATCAAATTTCAGGTAAGTACAGAGTCGACGAGATAGATGGAAAGAAGTATCTTTTTATTGAGTTTGACGAGCGATATCAACACAAAAATGAGAAGGACGCTATAAGCGGTAAGGCAAGCTTTGAGGGTAATGTAAAGCGTAAGGATACAGATACAGGTGATAAGACCACTGTTGAGATAGGCGGTCAGACGGTTGAAATAGACGGTTTTACTCCGCTCACTATGTCTGCTATAAAGGACGCAAGCGAAACTGCTGACGGAGTTAGGTGGACTATCACAGTGGACAATCCTGCAAAGAAGCCTCTTGACAGGATCGAGGACAAGCTTTTTAAGGATGCTGTTGACGGAAGCTTCACTGTTTCACCTGAGGGTGCAGGAAGCTATGACGCGTCAAGCGGAAAGTTTGTTTTCAGCGATGGATTCAGTGAAGAAAATGTTACCATAAGCTACACGACCCCATATCCTACAAGCGACCCGAATTTCGTTATGTCAGGTAAGGTGGAAAACAAATCCACCACATATGATAAGGACGGAAATGGAGTAAAAGCAGATAAAACTATTTATTCTGAGTCAAAGAAGGATAAGATCTCAAAAACAGGCAAGAATGTTGACTACGACAATAACGAAGTCACATGGGAAATTGTTGTAAGCAACCCTAGCGGTGCAGACCTCAAGGGCTATCACCTTTATGATGAAGCATTCCCTGATGCAAAGCCAGGAAGCTTTGCACTTAAAGCTGATGATGGTTCAGATGTAAAGTACACACTTAATGGAAACACGCTTACGTTTGACGATAAAACAACAGCGTCAAAAATTACTATCGAGTATGTGACAGCTATCGATCCTGACAAGGCGGAAACTACAAATACAGTTAAAATGCAAAGACCTGATAAAAGCCAACCATGGTCTGATATCACATCAAGTGAAACTGTTTATAATAGGTATCAGATATCAAAAAGTGGTTGGATAGATAATAACACGTTAGGTATACTCAAATGGGAAGTAACTGTTAAATGTAATGACAAAAATTCTACCCTTAAAGGCAAGACAATAACTGATAATATGCTTAAAGCAGGACAGATTGTCAGCATAAAGGTTGGAAATGATACCTTTGATGCAACAGTTGCAAGTGACGGTGAGCTTGTTTTGCCTGACAGAATAGGTGACAATAACGAGGTAGTTATTTCCTATGAAACAAAGGTTGCTGACTATGATCTTGGCGACCCTGACAGCAATGGAAATTATGCAGTGAAAAATACTGCAGGTATTGACGGATTCCATTCTGACAAGACAGTTTATTATAAGCCTGTAAATGAGAAGTCAAAAACAGTTCTTGACATTTCTCAGGACGGAAGCAGTGTTACATATAAGTGGCAGGTAGAGGTCAAGCAGACAAACGGTTCCTTTAGGGGTAAGACTATAAGCGATATAATGAACGCTACGTCAAATGATGGCAAGTCAATAAAGAGCGTTCTTGACACTGATTCCATTATCATGTATGTTCAGAGAAATGGAACAGGAAGCTATGAACCGCTTGACAGTTCAAATTACACTGTAGTATCTAATGCCGACAACACTTCGTTTGAGATAAAGTTCAATGATAGTGAAGAATTTGACAATATAAACCTTGTGCAGATACAGTATAGCAGTACCGTAGATGTAACAGGTCTTGACGAGGGTACTATTATAAATGTAAATAACAAGGCTACTTATAAAGGTGAAACATTCGAGCCTAGTGCAGATAAGACTAAGTTTACTATAGGCGACAGCTCCAAAGCGCCTTATGAAAAGTATGACGCTGCAAGCAGTGTAGCAGGCGACACAGTGCATGATCTTAGCAGCCTGCCTGTTGTTACTGTAAATGGTGTTGAGTATTACAGGTTTGATTGGCGGCTTGATATCAACAAGGACGGCACTTATAAGCGTAACGATAATGTCGAGATCGTGGACACGCTTCCGGCGGGAATGATATTCTACGAGAACAAGGATTATCTCAAGTATTCATTTGGAAATAGTTCTGATAAGTATGATTTTGCACAAACAAATCAGTTTGAATATTTCTATGATAAGACAGCCAATACAGTAACTTTCAAGACTGCATGGAATCAGCAGGACGCTTGGACAGCTTACTACAGTACACTTGTAAAGGTCGATGATGTTAAGAATGGTGTTTACAAGAATGGTACTGCAGCGTTCAAAAACACAGTTCAGGATAAAGCTGGAAAATATCCGGAGAGAAGCCAGACGCAGACAGTTAAGGAAAAGAACTTGAAGAAAACTTCTTCTCCGAAGTCCACCGGCTGTGAGATAACTTATACCATTGATGTTAACCCTAAAAAGCTCAAATGCTCAACAAACGGAATGATAACTCTCAACGATGTTATCAAGTGCGGAGGCACGGCTGTAGTTAAGACAAAGGACGCTCAGGGTAACATTCAGACAAAAACGGTAAGCATAAATGGCAATTCCGCTGTTGACATGGATCTGAAGTCTATCAAGGTATTTGACGCAGATACAGGTGCAGAGCTTGCTGTGAGTGATTACAGTTATGTGATATCAGATCCGGAGGCAGTTGACAGCACAGTTTCTTGCAGTGCAGATGTTATTACCAACGAAAAGGGCAAGTTTATCGCTAACTTTATTCCAAGTGAAAGTATTGTTGGCGCTAAGGGTACTATTGATCTAACTTTGCCTGAAGGCTACGAAAACGGAAATATAAAGAGTTACTATGTGGCTTATGGCTATATGGACGGCAACAGCTTCAAAGAAGTAAAAGCCTTTGCCAACAAGAAAACCGAGTGGTTAGATTTTGGCTCAAGCATATCCGTCCCTGTGGAAGAGGTTTCTTCTGAGAAGGCGGGCGGTGTTTTCAGAGTCGAATATGAATACAGGGATGGCAACGGCTTTTCAAACACTGAAGTCAGCAATGAAAAAATGCTTTCAGCTGTAAAGTGTTCCGCACTGACAGCGAAGACACAAGATTTTGTAAAGAAACTTGAAATAAACGTTCCAGATCAGCGTCACCTGAAATTGGTTTACGTTTATACAGGAAGTCCTGCAAATGATGAGGACGCTGAGAACGATGGCTATAAAGTCCATGTGTTCAATAATATATCATTTGACACAAACGGCTCTGCTGTAAATGACAGTGAAGATAATGATTCCGAGTTTGAGTTGATAAATCAGTCAAAGGCGTCATCAACAACTGTTGAGCCATTTAAGCTTATGAAGGTAGACAGCGGAGACTATAGTATTATGCTTAAGGCTTCTTTTGAGATCTACAGATACACTAAGCTGGAAAATGGCACATACGATTGGCTCCCGGCAGTAGATTTCAAAGAAAATGCTGCGAAAGACAGAAATTCAGTTATCTGGGGAAGTTCGGCGCAGGATAAGGCGCAGACATTCAATGTAAATGCTGACGGGTCATACAACCTTGACCTTGAACCTGCCGCAGGCACCGGAGATACTGAGGGTCATCTTTATAAGCTTATAGAAAAGCAAAGTCCAGAGGGTTATCTTCTTGACGAAACTCCTATATATTTTGCTTTTAAAGTGCGTCCGGCTGTAGTTCCAAGTGAAGTCGGTGAGGACGGATATCAGTTCGTGAAGAACGGAGATATGTTCAGAGTAACAAATCTGCTGAAAGAGTTTAAGATAACTGCAAGCAAGGTTTGGAGCGATGGAAACGGCAATCATTCGGCAGAGAGCGTAAAGTTTCTTCTTGGCTCGTCTACAACTAAGGTTTTAAGCGGTGTTCCAGATGATATTCAGTGGGGCAGTGCTGAGGTAACTCTTAACGAAGCTAACAATTGGAAACATGAGTGGACAAAGCTTCCTGGATATACAAAGGTCGGCAATGATTACAAGCAGCTTTACTACTATATCAAAGAGATCGATCTTGCAACAGGATATGAGGCTGTATACAGTGCAACGGCAATGAGCAAAAACACTGATGTTACAGTTACGAACGTCAAAGGACTTAACATTACGAAGGAATGGCGTGATGAGCTTGGAAACAAGCTTGCTGACAGTGAGCTTCCTGCTGGTATCGACAAGATCGAGGCAGATGTTTATGAGTCCTCTGTTGCACCAAATTCAACCTCAAGAGTGAATGGAGATAACGGAATACCAACAGATTGCAAACTTATAAAAACTGTTTCTCTGGAAAAGTCTAAGAATTGGACGGTAGCTCTTGACGGTCTTGACAAGGACAAGTATTACTATGTTCTTGAAAAGAATATACCTGACGGCTTTGGCGTTACATATACTTATTCAAATAACGGCAGTGCCACGGGCTTTGATACGATCGTCAATACCAAGAACCCGCAGAAGGTAGAAAAAATGGACGTTCGCCTGCAAAAGGCATGGTCTGACAGCGATAGCAATGCTCATACCAATGATAAGGTAACGTTCAATATCTATAGGTCAACAAATAAGGCTGATGTGCCTGAAAAATATAACAAGTTTACAGGCACAATGGATAAGGGACAGAATGTTAAATTCAAGATCCTTACAAGCAATGGAACAGAAATGGCTCAGAACGGAAGCTTCGCCTCTGAGTATGCCATGTATGGCTCGGCTAAGTTCAGTTTTGATATGACAAAGTCATGGATAAATATCGGTGAAACTGAGGGACGTGTTAGAGTTCTTGACAGTTCAGGAGCTGTTCTGGCTGACATCTATAAGTCAGGTGAAAATTGGGTGGACGGCAAGCCTATACCTATGTGGAGCGGTGATAGCAAGTATGTCAGCGTTAGTGATTACGTTACACCGTCTTGGGACAAGAGTCAGTTTGTTCTAAATCTGAATAATATCACTTCAGATATTACTGTTGAACTTACACTTAAGGGCGATAGTGGCTGTTCATACGCAGTAACAGCTAATGATCTTGGCACACCTGAGAAGACGAACGTTACACCTGTTCCTAGTAAAGATGCGACACCTAGCGGTGAAGTATTCTTGTGGAAGCAGATAACGCTCACGGCTGATAACAACTGGTCAAATGCCGTTTCTCTTGAAAAAAATGACATCAAGGGTAGTAAGTATTACTATTGGTTTGAGGAGACAGACGTGAACGGTCAGCCGATAATCACATCGTCATACAAAGCTTACTACAGATACAATGGCTCAGAAAATGAGAATTGCATTGATATGACAAAGAACGGTGATCAGTATGTTCAGGTCTATAACAACTCTGAGGAAACCTTGGGAGAGCTGCCTGAAACAGGCGGCATGGGTGTTATCCCATTCGTGGCAGCAGGCGGAACAGTCACTGTTGCTGCAACATTACTTTTAGTTACAAAGCGTCGCAAAAAAACGCTGTAAATAAACCAATATGGAAGGATAATTAATTATGAAGATGAAGAAATTCGCAGCTCTTGCTGCTGCAACAGTTATGTCAGTTTCAGCTATTGCTGCAACATCAGCATTCGGAGTATTTGCTACTACTGATGCTGGCGTTAATAACATTGTTATCAAGGATTCTGATACAAACAGAGTATATAAGGCTTATCAGATCTTTGATCAGGCATCTGCAACAAATACTATCAAGTGGGGCAAAGGCATTAATGGCGATGCTCTGCTTACCAGCCTGAAAACTGCTGGTCTTAGCACTTATATGTCTCAGTTTGACAGTGCCGAGAGCGCAGTAGACGTTGCAAAGATAATATCAGATGCAGATCATTGGACAAAGGAAGATACTGCAAAGTTTGCAAAAGCCGCTTCTGCCTGCATCATCGACAATAAGTCTGTAACCGCCTATGAAGATAACGGTGAGTACACTATTCCACTTCCAAATGCTGGCTATTATCTCGTTGTCGATGCAACAGAAAATAATGGTGTTGATAAGGCTAACTCAGCTCTTATCCTTAACGTTTCAGGCACAACAAACGTTACTCCAAAGAAGACGAAGCCAACACTTACAAAGCAGATCAAGCACAATGAGAATGACTCATGGGGCGATGTTGGTGACAACGCAATTGGTGACGATGTAGAATTCAAGATCACAACAACTATACCAAGCGATGTATCAGCTTATGACAAGTATACATACACAGTTCGTGACCAGCTCAGCGAGGGCTTTACATTCAATGATAACCTTACATACAAGTACTATGACGCTGACGGTCAGGAGATCACTTCTGTTACAGTAGGTCCTAACACAACAGTTGGCGACGACAGCAGTACAACCGATTATAAGGAATCTTTCTATGTTACTTTCGATATCAAGGAACTTGTAAAGAACTATCCTACAGTTGCTAAGATCGAAACTTATTATTCTGCTAAGCTCAATGAAAAAGCTAAGGTAGCAGTTACTGCTCCTGACAGCGTGAACAATAACCCTAACACAGCTTACCTGACATATTCAAACAATCCTCAGGACACAACAGGTAAGGAGAAAGGTGAAACACCTAAGGTTACAGTTTATGACTGGACATTCTCACTTGTTGGTAACAAGGTAGACGAAAAGGGCGAGCCTCTTGCAGGTGCTGCATTCCAGCTTAGGGATAAACACGGCGATGCTATTAGACTTGTCAAGATAGCTGACAATGTTTACAGACTTGAGATCGGCAGTGAGGCAGGCTCTGTTGATTATATCGAAACAGACGCAACAGGTAAGTTTACTATCAAGGGCATTGATGATCAGACAACTTACAAGCTTGTTGAGACAGAAGCTCCTGCTCAGTATAACAGAGCTGATCCATATGAGTTCAAGTTTGACACAACATATGATCCTGCTAATACACTTCAGTCCATTCGTATGCTCGACGGCACTGATTCAGGCACAAGCGGTTCAACAGTTAAGATCATAAACCAGAAGGGCGGCTCACTTCCAACAACTGGCGGTATCGGTACTCAGATCTTCTACGGTGTAGGCGGAGCTATCGTACTGGGCGCAGGTGTGCTTCTCATTGCTAAGAAGAGAGCTAAGAACGACTAATTTTTGAATTTATTTTTACCTTTGTCCTGCCGATCTCGGTCGGCAGGCATCAGGGAGGACTCCATGAGGAAGAAAAGCGGTAAATCAACTACAATTTTATTGGTCTTGTTATTGCTTGTGGGGCTCTCCGTGATGTTATATCCAACAATAAGCGATTGGTGGAATTCAAAAACGCAAAGCCGTGCGGTGGCGACTTATCAGAAAGCGGCAAATGACCTTTCTGATAAGGAGAATGAAGAGATACTCAGCCGTGCCAGAAAATATAATGAAGAGATAGCAAAGCTTGCCCGACCTTTTGTGGATTATGATCAGGTCAAGGGCTATGAGGATATCCTAGATATCACGGGGACGGGCGTTATGGGCTATATTTCCATTCCGACTATAAGGGTGGAGTTGCCTATTTATCATGGCACAAGTGACGGCGTGTTAAATGTCGCTGTGGGACATCTGCAGGGTTCGAGCCTGCCTGTTGGCGGAGCGGACACTCATTCGGTCATTTCAGCACATAGAGGTCTGCCGTCGGCAAAGCTTTTCAGCGACCTTGATAAGCTTGCAGAGGGCGATGAGTTCACTATAACAGTGTTGAAAGAGGTCTATACATATGAGGTTGAGGCCGTTTATATAGTTCTGCCTAATGAAATGGATAAGCTGAACATTATTCCAGGTGAGGATCATGTTACGTTGACTACCTGTACACCATACGGAGTCAATTCTCACAGGCTTCTTGTTCGTGCAAAGAGAGTTGAAACTGCGGACGATACAAAGAGTGTTTCAAAAATAACGGCAGACGCTGTTCAGCTCGATTCTCTTATGGTCGTGCCTTTTGTAGCAATACCATTGTTTGTGGTACTGCTTGTGTGGTGGTTTGTGGATTCAAAACGCAAAAAAATCTCTCATGATGAGCTTGTGGCAATGCTGGATAAGCCAGAGAGTGACGATAATGTTGAAAATCTACCTGATAAGGAGAGTAGCAAAGATGAAACTTAAATTTTCTCAGCTTGCAAAGGCTGTTTTGTGTACGGCGGCAATGGCTGTTTCAGCCTTGGGAAGCATGACGATCTCAGCTTCTGCAGCGGATAATATCAATGTGAATATAGTGTGCAAAAATGATACAACGACTGTTAGTAATGCCGAGTGGAGCATATATAAGGTCGGTGAGCGTAAAGAAGCTGACTTTGTCCTTACCGGCGAGTTCAGCGATTATCCTATAGATATGTCTGATTTTACTGACGCTTCAAAAATGCAGGCTGTCGCTGATACGCTCGACAACTACGCAAAAACCGATGGCATAACACCGGTTTCAACAGGCAAGACGGACGCAAACGGTGAAGTAAAGCTTTCTGCTGATTCTGTGGGTCTGTATCTTGTTTCAGGCAAGAGTTTTGAAAACACAACAGCTAAATTTACACCTTCTCCGTCACTTATCGAGATAGATAAGGATATCGTGGCTGAGGGTCAGATAACAGTTTACACCAAGTTCACATACGAAGAGATCCCAGCAGGGGACAGTGATTATGGTGTAAGAAAGTCGTGGATAGTTCCTGATGGTCAGGAAAAGCTCATACCTGATAATATCAAGGTGGAGATATATCGTGATGGCAAGCTTTTCGATACTGTTACTCTTAACGCTGACAACAATTGGGAGTATTTCTGGAAAGACAATTCTGCGGCTGAGTGGACAGTTAAGGAGATAGATATTCCTGCCAACTACACAGTTGTTACCAAAAACAATGACAAGCTGTTTCTTATAGAGAACACATATAAGTCAGACAGTTCGAGTAATACAGATAGTAGTTCAAGCACACCTGACAGCAGCTCGTCAGGCTCTGATTCATTAAGCTCAACGCCTGACAATATACCACAGACTGGTTCGCTCAACTGGCCGGTGCCTGTACTTATAGGCGGTGGAGTTATCCTTATCGCGGCAGGTTGGAGAGTAAGCAGAAAAGAGAAATAAAGGCGAAACCACATAGGCTTGCCTTTACAACAGGAGAAAAATAGTGACTAAAAAAAAGCTAGGACTTTTGTTGATAATAATGGGGATAATGCTGATAGCGGCGGCATTATCCCTTAATTATTACAACTATTTTCATGAAAAGCAAAGTAATAAAAGGATGGAGGCTGTGCTGAGTGATCTGAAAACGCAGATCTCAGACAGTTCAGAGGACAGCGACAGCAGTTCACCCTTTGACATTTTTGACGATAGTCGATCCACGGACAGCGAGATAGATGACCCAGATAAGGATATCGTGCTTGACGGCAACTCATATATAGGCTTGATTTCATTCCCGACACTGGGGCAGGAGTTTCCTGTGACTCGTGGCTGGAGCTATGCTGCAATGAATACTGCAGCTTGTCAGTACAGCGGCAGACGTGTAGACAATGATCTTATAATCTGCGCTCACAATTACACAGGCTTTTTTGATAAGCTGGATAAGCTCAACTCAGGTGACGAGGTCATTTTCACCGATGTTTACGGCAGAGAATTTAACTATACTGTCACAAACAGCGAACTGCTGAGCGGCTGGGATTCGCCATCGCTCATAAAAGGTGGTGGCAGCGACTGGGATCTGACCTTGTTCACCTGCACATGGAGCGGTTACAGCAGAGTGACTGTAAGACTTGTTTATTCATAAATACATCAAAAACGCACAGAGTTCTACACCCTGTGCGTTTTATATTCCTGCGGCAAGTCTTATTTTTTTTATATCAAAAGTTTTTAGTTTGTCATCGTATATGCAGTGTCGTCTTGACTTTCTTGGGCGGCGACGTGTATAGTCAATGGCTTCTTCAAGGTCATTTGTTTGAAAAACTGGACGTTTCATTGCTTTGTTGTATACTGTGTATCTCATAAAAATACCTCCCAAATAATTCTTATAATCTGTCTCTTATACAC
>ENA-OYWZ01001274-OYWZ01001274.1-human-gut-metagenome-genome-assembly--contig:-NODE-1274-length-11327-cov-7.569287_pt1 | contig 11327 bp, 6 predicted proteins | sample MGYA00244841_ERZ653414 | MGnify/ENA primary metagenome ERZ653414 (study PRJEB26926, sample SAMN06164894) | human gut metagenome | biome: ENVO:00009003; feature: ENVO:2100002; material: ENVO:00002003... | reverse complement strand
TCGTCGGCAGCGTCAGATGTGTATAAGAGACAGAGATATACCTTCATAAATTCCAATTTGTATACTAAATTCAAGTATAAAATCATCACTTCCTGTTTGGCTTTCTTTTTATTCCCAGCAGTTTAACAAAATCATTAAATAAGGTTGTATCCGATGGCTCAAACATCAGCCATTTTCCGTCATGATAGTTTTTAGTTTCATCATAAATTTTTTGCACTTCTTTTGAATAACTATTTCTATCTGTATCAAATTTTAATCGTTCATCTTTCCCTAAGATAATCATAAATCCTATGCAGTTTTCCCTTGCGTACAATGCACAAAGCGTTTTTCCGCCACGACGGTATTTATACTCATAAGTCCACGCTTTACCGCCTTTGTTCCATAAGCGTTCCATGTCATACTTTTCATCAATTAAGGCACACAGTTTATTCCATATATCATATAATGATTGACCAACTAAAGCAGTCATTTCTTCTGAATTAGGTATTTTATCCAGCATACTCGTTTCTCCTAACTTCCAATTTCTCAGTTCTATAAAAAGAGAATTTTCGTAGTCCTTTATATAGTATCGTACATTTATCAGCCCTTTCGTTTATTAGAGCATAATAATTATAACTTGTTCCGGATCATGAGTCAATCCACTTCCGGTTGAAATACACACTAAACTGACGTTTACCTGCTTTCTTATAGTTTAAATAAGCTTTACGGGCCGATAATCAATTAAATGCTGTAAGAATCTAAAAATTCCTGTAATTTATTCGCAAGCTTACCTATGTGAATACCGTCAACAAACGAATGATGCGCCTGTATTGAAAACGGAAGAATAGTTCTGCCGTTTCTTTCAAAATATTTTCCCCAATCGAAAAGTGGCGTTGAATTGTCCTTTTTTCCTGAAACGGTATGGGAAATATGAGTGTAGGAAATCCAAGGGAAAGGCGAAAACTGAAAAACATCAATTCTGAGCGGACCTGTAAAATATTCTTTCTGCGACAGAACAGTATTTAGGGCCAAAGCATTATATTCGTCAAGCGTATCTGTCATTTTTACATTTACAACCTTAAAAAGTTCGGTATCATTATCGAGAAAGGTAAACGCCGTATCAATCTTATCGAATAAAACCACAACTCCATTTAAAAAACGATATCTGAATTCCTCTATCTCATTGGCGCATTTTGAAACTACATAAATCATTGAAAAAGTGAAGGAATATCTGTTTTTTATCTTTTTTAAGAATTCTGTAATATCTAATTCGAATGTAATACAGTACGACGGTTCTATGTAATCTCTGAACACCTGAAAATGCACTTTTCTTTTCCACTCATTTAAATTAATTATTTCATAATTATTCATCAATAGCTCCTTTCATATACCATTGACATAATAAAAAAAACAGCGGAAAGTATTTAAAAACCTTCCGCTGTCTGATTTTTATTAAATATTTGGCATAACCGGTAACTGAGACGGATACGGAATTTCCTGATGATTGTCAGTTTTTACAATCTGAACCTTGTTATAAACGTCCATTCCCGTTCCCGCCGGTATAAGCTTTCCTATTATAACATTTTCCTTCAAGCCAAGCAGCTTATCGCTCTTGCCTCTGATTGCAGCGTCTGTTAGAGCCTTGGTGGTTTCCTGGAACGATGCCGCAGATAGGAAGCTGTCAGAGCTTGACGACGCCTTTGTAATACCCTGAAGAACAGGAAGCGTTGTAACAATCTCCAGATTTTCTTCTCCGTTTTCTATTCTCGTCTTAATCGACTCGTTTATTTCGTCAATTTCCTTCTTATCAACAAGCGCTCCCGGCAGCAAATAGCTGCTTCCGGATTCATCGACCTTGATCTTCCTCAGCATCTGGCGAACAATAACTTCGATATGCTTATCATTTATATCAACACCCTGTAAGCGGTAAACCTTCTGTACTTCATGGATAATATAATTCTGAACCGCCTGCACGCCTAAAATGTTAAGAATATCCGCCGGATATACGTTACCCTCCGTAAGCTTAGTACCCTTTTCAATAACCTCATTTTCCTTAACTCTTATCTTGAAGTTATATGGAACCATATAGCTTTCTGTCTCTCCGGTTTCATTATTTGTTACAATAACGTTTCTGGTCGTCTTGATCTCTTCGATATTGACTATGCCGTCGATTCTTGAAAGTATAGCGGCATTTTTCGGACGCCTTGCCTCAAACAGCTCCTCAACACGCGGAAGACCTTGCGTAATATCCTCTGCCGAAGCGATACCTCCCGTATGGAATGTTCTCATCGTAAGCTGAGTACCCGGCTCGCCTATAGACTGAGCAGAAATAATACCTACAGCTTCGCCGACAGCGACAAGGTTTCCGTTTGCAAGGTTGGAACCATAGCATTTAGCGCATACTCCATGCTTTGAACGGCAGTGTAAAACTGAACGTATTTTGATTCTCTCCACTCCGGCCTCGCACACTCTCTTTGCGTCCGCCTCAGTCATAAGCTTATCCTTTGATATTATAACGTCTCCGGTGCTCTCGTCCTTAAGATCGTCGACAAGATATCTTCCCACAAGTCTTTCAACCAGCGGCTCAATTATCTCGTTGCCGTTTCTAATCTCATATACCTCAAGACCGTCGTGAGCGTCACAGTCATGCTCGCTTATGATTACATCCTGCGAAACGTCTACAAGACGTCTGGTAAGGTAGCCGGAATCGGCGGTACGTAAAGCAGTATCTGCAAGTCCCTTACGGGCGCCTCGCGATGAAATGAAATATTCAAGAATATTCAGTCCTTCACGGTAATTCGCTCTGATAGGAATTTCAATGGTAGTACCGGAGGTATTGGCGATAAGGCCTCTCATACCTGCAAGCTGCCTGATCTGATTGATACTTCCTCTGGCTCCCGAATCAGCCATCATGAATATAGGGTTATATTTGTCAAGTCCCGTTTTAAGCGCCTCGGTAACATCATCCGTAGCCTGATTCCAAACTTCAATTACCTTTTTGGATTTTTCCTCAGACGATATATAGCCGTATTCATACTGCCTTGTTATTACCTCGATCTTTTTATCGGCTTCCGCAAGAATATCTTTTTTCTGGGGCGGTATCGTAGCGTCGCATACCGCGACGGTAATTGAAGCCTTTGTCGAATACTTAAATCCAAGCGCCTTGATCTTATCAAGTACTTCGGAAGTTGTTGTTGTACCGTGAATTTTGATACATCTTTCAATAATATTTGAAAGCTGTTTTTTGCCTACAAGGAAAGATATTTCAAGATCAAACTGCTTATCAGAATTAGTTCTGTCCACATAGCCAAGATTCTGAGGGATGTTTTCGTTGAATATCAGACGTCCGACCGTACAGTCAATTATTTTAGATACGGTTTTGTCGCCTATTTCCTTTGTGATTCTCACCTTAATAGCCGCATGCAGCGATACGTCGTGCTCGTTATATGCCATTAAAGCTTCGTTTACATCTCTGAATACCTTGCCCTCGCCGGGTTCTCCCTCCTTCTGCATAGTCAGATAATAAGAGCCAAGCACCATATCTTGAGACGGAACGGCAACAGGGCAGCCGTCGGAAGGCTTTAAAAGGTTATTCGCGGCAAGCATTAGAAATCTTGCTTCTGCCTGAGCCTCCGCTGAAAGCGGCAGATGCACAGCCATCTGGTCGCCGTCAAAATCGGCATTGAACGCGGTACAAACCAAAGGATGAAGTTTAATTGCGCGTCCTTCTACAAGAATAGGTTCGAACGCCTGTATACCCAGTCTGTGAAGCGTGGGGGCGCGGTTCAGCATAACCGGATGATCCTTAATCACGTTTTCAAGTGCGTCCCATACTTCAGTAGAAGCTCTGTCAACCATTTTTCTCGCGCTCTTTATATTTGCGATAACCTTAGTATCAACAAGTCTTTTAAGCACAAACGGCTTGAAAAGCTCAAGAGCCATTTCCTTTGGCAGACCGCACTGATACATTTTAAGCTCCGGACCTACTACGATAACAGAACGTCCGGAATAGTCGACACGCTTGCCGAGAAGGTTCTGTCTAAAGCGTCCCTGCTTACCCTTAAGCATATCGGAAAGAGATTTCAAGGCACGATTATTAGGCCCTGTAACAGGTCTGCCGTGACGTCCGTTGTCGATAAGAGCGTCAACGGCTTCCTGAAGCATTCTCTTTTCATTTCTTATAATGATGTCCGGCGCTTCAAGCTCAAGCATTCTTTTTAGACGGTTATTTCTGTTGATAACTCTTCTGTAAAGGTCGTTTAAGTCGGACGTTGCATAACGTCCGCCGTCCAGCATAACCATAGGACGCAGATCAGGAGGTATAACAGGGATTACATTCAGAACCATCCATTCCGGCTTGTTTCCCGAAAGCCTGAATGCTTCTATTATTTCAAGTCTTTTCAGCAGCTTAATCTTCTTCTGACCTGAAGGCAGACCTTTAAGCTCTTCCTTCAGATCCTCTGAAACGACCTCAAGATTATTTTTCCATTCAACGTCAAGCTCTGAGAATTTTTTACATTCGTCACAATCGCATGTCAACGGCGAATGAGTACACTCAGATTTTTTTCCTCCAAGAGAAATCTTTCCTGACATTATAAGTCTGTTTTTAAAAACGTCGTATCGTTCAGGATCATATTCCTGCAAAAGCTTCTGTATTGCCTCAGCTCCCATTTCCGCTGAAAATTCATCGCCGTATTTTTCCCTTGCGTCTAAATATTCCTTTTCGGAAAGAAGCTGTTTTTTTATTAGCTCGCCTGTATTGCCCGGATCAAGAACAATATATTTTGTAAAATAAAGTATTTCTTCAAGGCGTTTTTGAGAAATTTCAAGCACCTGTCCTATTCTTGACGGCGTTCCCTTGAAATACCAAATATGAGATACCGGAGCCGCAAGCTCAATATGGCCCATTCTCTCGCGTCTTACCTTCGCGCGGGTAACCTCAACTCCGCAGCGGTCGCAGACCTTTCCCTTAAAGCGTATTTTCTTGAACTTTCCGCAGTGGCATTCCCAGTCTTTAGTAGGTCCGAAAATTCTTTCACAGTAAAGACCGTCCCTTTCAGGCTTCTGGGTTCTGTAATTTATAGTTTCAGGACGCTCAACAGCGCCGTAAGACCAGCTTCTGATCTGTTCCGGTGATGCGAGACCTATTTTTATAGAATCAAAAGTATTAAATTCCAAACCGTTACCTCCTTGTCTGAATTACGACATTGCCGTTTCCGCCCCGCAGGCGGCTCCGGAACCGACTATATTTCTTCGTCGTCAGCAGATATATCAAAACTGAACATCGCGCCCGACTCGGAATCATCAAGATCCTCCAGAATATCATCGTCCTCAACATCGTCAAGCGTGAATCCGGCGTCTTCAATCTCAGACTCCTCAAACGGATGCTCATCCGCATTTTCGTCCGCAAACGAAACGGGCTGAGGTATAATATCGTCGTCGTCAAACGACTGCTTAAGATCAATTTCATCCTGATTTTCATCAAGAACCCTGACATCAAGACAAAGCGACTGAAGCTCCTTGAAGAGAACCTTGAATGATTCCGGAATACCCGGCTTAGGTACGTTCTGACCTTTAACTATCGCTTCATAGGTGTTTACTCGTCCTACCGTATCGTCCGATTTTACAGTAAGAATTTCCTGGAGAGTATAAGCGGCGCCGTATGCCTCCAGAGCCCATACCTCCATTTCACCAAACCTCTGTCCGCCAAACTGCGCTTTACCGCCGAGAGGCTGCTGAGTAACCAAAGAATAAGGTCCGACAGAACGAGCGTGTATCTTGTCGTCAACCAGATGATGGAGCTTAAGATAATACATATAACCTACCGTAACACGGTTATCGAACTGTTCTCCGGTTCTTCCGTCGTACAAAACAGTCTTGCCGTCCTCGTCCATTCCGGCAGCTCTGAAGCACGCTCTTATATCGTCCTCGTGAGCGCCGTCGAATACCGGCGTCATAATATGCCAGCCAAGAGCCTTTGCGGCCATTCCGAGATGAACCTCAAGCACCTGACCTATATTCATACGCGAAGGCACGCCCAATGGATTCAGTACTATATCAAGCGGCGTTCCATCGGGGAGGAACGGCATATCCTCCTGTGGAAGTATCCTTGAAACAACGCCCTTATTTCCATGACGACCGGCCATTTTATCGCCGACAGAGATTTTTCTCTTCTGAGCGATATAGCAACGGACAAGCATATTTACACCCGGACTAAGCTCGTCGCAGTTTTGTCTTGTAAACACCTTGACGTCCACAATAACTCCGGCTTCTCCATGAGGAACCTTAAGAGAATTATCACGAACCTCTCTCGCCTTTTCTCCGAAAATTGCACGAAGCAGTCTTTCCTCGGCAGTAAGCTCGGTTTCACCCTTAGGAGTAACCTTTCCCACAAGAATATCTCCCGAATGAACCTCGGCCCCTATTCTGATAATACCCTTTTCATCAAGATCCTTTAAAGCGTCCTCGCCTACGTTAGGAATATCTCTTGTAATCTCCTCAGGGCCAAGCTTCGTATCGCGGCATTCTATTTCATATTCTTCTATATGAATCGAAGTAAATACGTCGTTTTTAACTAAGTTTTCGTTTAACAGTACGGCGTCCTCGTAGTTATAGCCCTCCCATGTCATAAAGCCAATAAGAGCGTTCTTTCCGAGAGATATCTCGCCGTCCGCGGTAGCGGGACCGTCTGCAAGTACCTGTCCCTTTTCAACGTTTTCTCCTACGCTTACAATCGGACGCTGGTTAACGCAGGTGCCCTGGTTAGAGCGCTTGAATTTCGTTAATTTATATTTGTGTTCAAGACCGATATTGTCTTCAACAGTTATCTCGTCCGCACTGACAGCCGTAACCTTTCCGCTGCACTCAGATATAATGCATACTCCGGAGTCAACCGCCGCCTTATATTCCATACCGGTACCGACAAAAGGCCTTTCGGTTTTAAGCAAAGGCACAGCCTGTCTCTGCATGTTAGAACCCATAAGCGCTCTGTTAGCGTCGTCGTTTTCAAGGAACGGAATCATAGCCGTCGCTACCGATACGACCATCTTCGGAGAAACGTCCATATAATCTACAAGCTCTCTGTCGCATTCAAGTATCTTGTCGCGGTAACGAGCGTTTACTTTAGGTCTTGCAAGCTTTCCGTCCTCGGTCAGCGGCTCGTTTGCCTGTGCGACAATAAAGTTATCCTCCACATCGGCCGTCATATAAACTACTTCGTTGGTGACAACTCCGGTTTCCTTGTCTACTTTTCTATAAGGCGCTTCAATAAAGCCGTATTCATTTATCTTGGCAAATGTAGCAAGATATGAGATCAAACCTATATTAGGACCTTCAGGCGTTTCAATCGGACACATTCTGCCGTAATGACTGTAATGAACATCACGGACTTCAAATCCGGCTCTGTCTCTTGAAAGACCTCCGGGACCAAGCGCCGAAAGACGTCTTTTATGCGTCAGCTCCGCCAGAGGATTGTTCTGATCCATAAACTGTGAAAGAGGGGAAGAGCCGAAAAATTCTTTGATTGCCGCCGTAATCGGACGTATATTAACTAAAGACTGCGGAGTTATGGTTTCCATATCCTGAGTCTGAAGATTCATTCTTTCCTTTACGACTCTTTCCATTCTGGCAAAGCCTATCCTGAACTGATTCTGAAGCAGCTCTCCTACCGAGCGGATACGTCTGTTGCCGAGATGGTCAATATCATCTACTACTCCGACGCCCTCGCATAAATTAAGATAATAGCTTATTGTAGCATAGATATCATCGAGAATTATATGCTTAGGAACAAGCTCGTCAACTCGCTTCTTTATATTGTCCTCAAGCTCCTCCTCGTCTGCGGAGGATTCAAGAATATCCTTAAGAACCTTGAAGGATACCTTTTCATTAATACCATACTGAGCGGCGTCAAGGTCAACGTAGCCATTTATATCGACCATTCCGTTTCCTATAACCTTAACTTCCTTTTCAACCATTCTTATGGCGTTTTCACCGTTTTCAGTGACATAATATTCTTTGGCTTCAACTGTCAGATAAGCCTCATATACTCCGGCCTGCTCGATTTCCGCAGCCTTATCATAGGTCAGTTTTTCACCCTCGTCAGCCATGATTTCGCCTGTAAGCGGATTTACTACCGGTCGTGAAAGAACATGTCCGGAGATACGCGAGCCGATACCTAACTTCTTATTGAATTTATATCTTCCGAATCTGGCAAGATCATATCTCTTGGCGTCAAAGAAAAGATTATTGAGATGAGAAACCGCGCTTTCAACTGTCGGAGGTTCGCCCGGACGCAGCTTTTTATAAACGTCGATTAAAGCGTCAGAATTGTTTTTAGTTCCGTCCTTCTGAAGAATAGTCTGAGCCAATCTGTCGTCTGAGCCGAAAAGCTCAAATATTTCCTCGTCTGAGCCGACTCCCAGCGCTCTTATAAATGTAGTAAGAGGAATTTTCCTGTTTTTATCTATTCTGACATAAGCGATATCGCTTGAATCCATTTCATATTCAAGCCATGCGCCCCTGTTCGGTATAACTGTAGCTTTAAAAAGATCCTTACCCGTTTTATCCTTTTCAAAGGAATAATACACGCCCGGAGAACGTACAAGCTGTGAAACAATAACACGCTCCGCGCCGTTTATTATAAACGTGCCGCTTTCAGTCATAAGAGGGAAATCTCCCATATAGATTTCGCTTTCCTTGACATCTCCCGTTTCCTTGTTCCAGAGAGTTGCTGTAACTCTCAGAGGAGCGGCATAAGTAACGTCGCGTTCCTTGCATTCTGCAATGGTATACTTAGGCGTATCGTCAATCTTATAATCAACAAAATTCAGGACGAGATTACCGTTATAATCGGTTATTGCGGACATATCGCTTAAAACGTCCTTTAAACCTTCATCCTTGAACCACTGATATGAATTTTTCTGTACCTCGATAAGATTAGGTATCTGAAGCGCCTCGTTTATTTTTCCAAAGCTCATTCTGACATTCTTACCAAGCTGTACTGGCTTGACATTCACCATAGGCGGAACCTCCTTGATTTATTAACGGCTTTAATTTCTATATGCCTAAACTGATTTTTTTCATAAAGCTCTTGACAGAACATAAAAATTTATGTTATACTATTCAGCCAAGAAATATAATCAGTCATACTGATACATTTTATTATTATACAACTCTTTTTTGGCTTTGTCAAGTAGCAAATATAATAAAATGATCCGCTTTAATTTATTTACCTTTTTTAGCGAGATTCATTGACATCTATTGGTTAATATGTTATTCTATATAAAGAGAAGATAATAATTATAAAATTTCATAAATTAGTAAGTGTATGTACGGCATTAATATTATCTTGCAGTTAAACTATATTTAATTTTAAAGCTGACGCTCAGAAAGGTTATAGCAGAACAGCGACATACCCATCAGATACGAACATTATAATGTTAAATGGATTATATCCTAATGCTTAAGGGGGCTATTTTTATGAATATCAAAAAAAGGCTTATCATCTCTTCAATCATATGTTCCTTATTAATTTTAGCGTCGGGCTGCGGAGATAATCAGACGACAGACAATAACACGTCTAAAGCCGAAGTCTTAACGGAGCATAATGTCGTAAGCTTCGCCAAAACAGAAGCAGATATTGCAAAATGCGCTTATACGCTTGAAGAGCTTTATAACGCTTCCGATTTTGTTGCTGAAGTTAAAATAACAGATACGTCTTCGTTTATTTGGCCGGACACAGATATGATCTATACAAATTTAACTCCGGAAATCATAAACATTTACAAGGGTTCATTTAATAACGAATTGTTAACCGTAAGCGGAGGATATATGAATTACAAAAAATATGCTAATTCTCCAGAAATAATCAAAGAATTCGGACACGCTCTTGATACTTCCGAATATTCTGAAAAAGAACTTGAAACCGCTGAGATTTACTATGATTCATGCGGCAATTATATTCCTGAGATTGGAGATAAATTAATCTTCTTTGGCATTAGGGATAGAAATAATGAAACTGAAAATTATTATGTTACTTATTCCAATCAAGGCATTTTTTTATGTGATAACAATGGTACCATTTCAAACCAAGCTCTCCTTGTGGACGATAACGGATTTACCGAACCTTTGGCCAAAGATTTAACGAAGTTATTTAATAATACAGAAAAGCATAAACAAAAAAATATGTTGAATGAAACGTCAACCGTTCTAAATATACCTAAAAGTGAATTTATTAACGAAATAAACAGTATGGAATAAAAATAAATCGGCATTTAATGCCGATTTATTTTTTCTGTAGTATACTATGTTATTATTTACATCAACTGCTTGGAAATTTCAATTGCGTCGTAAAGGTCGCATACTCCGTCGCTGTTTATATCGCCTACCGACTGCTGACCTTCTGTCAATTCAAACTTATTAATCAAATGACCTCCTATCCAGATAACGTCATATAAATCTACCGTTTCATCAAGGTTAACATCGCCTGTTAAAACTTGCTTTTTATCGGTTGAAATCGAAATCGGATTACAGAGGCGATTATTATACAGAGGAATAATCTGATTGACGCACTGTCTTATTTTAATAAATGTAAGTATATTTTCATCGCTCACAGCAACATTATTATATTCAGGAAATGTTATGCTTAAAAGATAATCAAAAATCGCACCGTCTGTAACTGAAACGTTAATCGGGGAAATTATTTCATATTCTAACGAATCTTCCAATAATTCATGTAAATTTTGTTCAGTTTCATTAGCTCTGTATTCATCCTCTCTTAGTACAGAACAGCCAAATCTTGCTTCCACAGTATATACCATAGAAATTTCATTTTCAAGCATTTCCTCATAATTTTCTAAATCCGGATCATATCCTGCCTGAAACTTTTCTATTGTATTCTCCTTTTCATCTTCATAGAACTGTTTCTGTTCGTTAAAAGACGCTTCCGCCTCCGGAAATTCTTCAAAATATTCTTCCTTACTCATTTCAAGCAGCTCTTTTAAAGTATACATTTTTTCATTGTATTCTTCCGCTGCTACGGAAGAAAATCCAATAACTGATACGGACATTAAAGCTGCAACTAAAAATAACGATAAAGCTTTAATCGTTTTCATATCTCCTCCTTAAAGTAAGTTCATATTTATTCCAACAACATCTGCAATATCCACACTTCCGTCATTATTATAGTCTGCCAGCTCATATTGAATCGCATAAATAGAGTTCAGATAAATATTAAAGAAATAAATAACTTTTAACTTATGATATTATTTCCCTAACATTATTATACACCATTAACAATATAATCTGTCTCTTATACACATCTCCGAGCCCACGAGACGTAGAGGAATCTC
>ENA-OYWZ01001252-OYWZ01001252.1-human-gut-metagenome-genome-assembly--contig:-NODE-1252-length-11449-cov-4.433913_pt1 | contig 11449 bp, 8 predicted proteins | sample MGYA00244841_ERZ653414 | MGnify/ENA primary metagenome ERZ653414 (study PRJEB26926, sample SAMN06164894) | human gut metagenome | biome: ENVO:00009003; feature: ENVO:2100002; material: ENVO:00002003... | reverse complement strand
GTTCACGCCCCACAAAATCTCCGATTTTGTGGGGACCCCGCATTTGACTCAAATCGCCCGAAGTGAATTCAGCCGATTTCAAGGGTTCGCCTGCGGCAAACCGCTTGACGCCGGACGCCCGGCGGTCACTTCCCCGCCAAGTGCTCCGCCACGATCTCCCGTTCGTCCATGTGGAATTTCTTGTGATTGATCTCTTGATAGGTCTCATGGCCCTTGCCCGCCAGCACGATCACATCGCCCGGCAGCACGGACAGGTCCTGCCGCCCGCAGCCGAGGCAGATGCGCAGCAGCTGCTGCTTGAGGTCCTCGGCGTCCGCGGCGCGCTCTGCCATCAGCTCGTCGCCGAGGGAGCGGAACATCTGCGCCAGCTCGTCGAACTGGTCTTCGATCGCTGCGGCGGCATTCTGCTTCTGCTCGCGGATGCGCTGGATGATCGGCTCCCGGACGGAGTATTCGTCGCCGAGGATCGTCAGGTGGGCGTCGAAGATCTCCGCCTCCTGCTCGCCCATCTTCTCCTTTGCGGTCTCATAGAGCCCGCGCAGCTCCTCCTCCGCAGCCGCCAGCGTCTTTTCGAGCTTTGCAACCTCCGCCTCGGCGTCAGCCGCAGGCTGGCGCGAAATCTCCGGGAGCTTCGGCGTAAACAGATGGATCTGCGCCATGGCGAGTCCCTCCGACACGCCCTTGCCTTGCCATTTCATGATGTTCCTGCCACCTCACTGTTTCATTCGTACAAAATCGGTCTTATTCGCCCAGGCCGGAGTTCACGGCGCTCACCATATCCTGCAGCGCCTGTGCCTCATCGTTGCCATCGGCGACCAGCTCGATCTCCGTACCGCACTTCACGCAGGCGGAGAGCACGGAAACGATGGACTTGCCCATGTAGGTCTTGCCGTCCTTCTTGATGAGGATGTTGCAGCCCGCGTGACGGACCGCTTCCTTCACAAAGGCGTTTGCCGGGCGCGCATGCAGGCCCGACGCATTCATGACTGTAACTTTCTGACTGACCATGTTTCATATCTCCTGTTTCAATTTTCGTATTTTGACGTGCCGCAGCTCATTCGAGCGTCTGCGGCAGCGACAGCATAAAATAGAATGCCTCGGCCCGCGGGATCTCCTGACCGAACGACGCAAACGACGCCGCGATCAGGGCCTGCAGGCGCTCAAACCATGCCGCGTTCTGGCGGATGAGCTCCTCGTGCTCCGGCTCCATCGCGAGCGGATTGCCGTTGACGATGCGCTCCAGCATAGACGCCGCGTGCATGAACAGCCGCACGCGCACATCCTGCGGCAGGGCCCGCCGGTAATAGCCGGTCTCGAGCTGGCGCGTCATGGTCTCGATGCAGTCGATGGCCAGCTGCTGCTCAACATGGGGCGCGATATAGCGCAGGCTCTGCGCCAGCAGGCTGATCGTCTCGCCGCCGGAGGTATCCTCCTGCCCGGAGAGCATCTGCTTGGTGTCCATGCCCCAATCGTCCACGATGGAGGCGATGGCCATGATGCCCTCCCGGCTGAACACGCGGTCCGCCGTGATGAACGGCACGCCGGGGATGTTCGGCTCCACCGTGCCGACCACGAGCCGCAGGGAGCTTCCGTACTGCTCGGCCAGCTTTTCCACGCTGTCGAGCGCGCTGACCGCGACGACGTGCAGGCGCGGAATATAGGCAAGCCGCTTCTGCAGGATCTCCTGAATGGTGCGGGCGCTGCCGATGCCGGTGATGCAGGTCGACAGAATGACCTTTTCCGGCGTCTGCTCCGCGTACTTTTCCCGCAGCGCGGGCAGATCGAGGCCGGAGGTCTGGAACAGATGGCTCATCTGCCGGAAATAGGCCTCAAGGATCTGATCCCGCAGCTCGTTGAGGTCCTGCTGCGCCGGATGCAGCGTCAGGCGGCTCGCCTCAAGCAGCAGACGCTGCTCCAGAATGGGGATGACCCGGCACGGCACGCCCGTCGCCTTCGTCAGCTCCGGCTCCAGCGTGGTGAGCACCTTCATATCCGTGAAGATCAGGTTGCCCGCCTCGCCGTGGAATGTTGCGATATGGTCGCACAGGGACTGGAACAGGCTGCCGCCCCGTGCGGAATCCACCCAGTGGACGTGATTTGTGTCATAGAGGGCGTTGAGATGGCGCGCCATACCGGCCGCCACGCCGTCGCTGCCGGAGGCCAGCGTCAGCCAGACCGGCGGCTTCTCCCGCTTTTTGCCCGCCTGACGCAACAGGACGGCAAGGCAGTTCATCTCGTCAGTCGAGATGTGCACCTTAATAGCCTGCGCCAGCCACTGCCGGTTCTCCCGCAGGAAGTCCAGCTCCGCGCCGTAGCCCTGCAGGCCGCCCCGCACGCTCAGCGGGAAGGCCGGCTGCTCTGAGCGCATGCGGCTGACATACTGGCTGAGATGCATGGCAAGCAGCGTCGCCGCAATGGACGGATAGACATGGTTGAGCGCATAAGAGGCCCGGCTGAGAAACTCGCTGCAGATGCCGATGCTGCCGGGGAACAGCACGCTGTCGAGCAGGCTGCGGTCGACATCCGGGGCCTGCAGGGCCCGCTCCATGTCCACATAATAATTATCGATCTCCGCAGCGATGATCTGCTGCAGATTTCCGGCATCATGGTGCTGCTCCTGCTCGCCGGACAGGCGCGATTCCACAAAGTCATAGACATCGACGAACGAGGCAACGTCCGCCGCGCTGCTCTGGATGCGCTGGTTCGGCACGACAAGATCCTCCGCAAAATGCAGGTCGCCGTGCGCGTATTTTTCCGTCTCGGCCGAGACGTTGTAGGTCTGGAACGAGAGGTCAGAAAACGTGACCGCGATCTCCCCCGTCCGGTTCCCCGCAACGTTCTCGCGCAGGAACGCCTTGGCGCAGGACAGCTGCACCAGATTCTTCAGAACGCCCAAATTGGAATGCAGCGAATAGTCCAGAATGCTGTTGAGCGCGCCCTTCTGGATGCGCAGCGTGCGGCCGATGTGGGCGGCCTCCTCTGCGTAAAAATGCTCCACCAGCTCCAGCCGCTCCTTCATCGGGCGGTCCGAGAGCGTCGGCATGGAGATGAGCACCGGCATACGGCGCAGGAACGTCTCGAGCAGATCGGTCAGCGGCTTTGTTGTCGCGCCGATAAGCATAAAGCGCGAGGTGCGCGGCGTATTGTCGCCGACGCGGCGGAACACGCCCGTGTCGAGCAGAGAGAAAAACATCTCCTGCCCGGTCGACGACAGGCCGTGGATCTCGTCGAGGAACAGAATGCCGCCGTTCGCCTGCTCCACAAGACCCGGCTTATCCTCGAGCGCGCCCGTGAACGCGCCCTTTTTATAGCCGAACAGGTGGGACAGCAGCAGCTGCGGATTGTCCGCATATTCCGCGCAGTTGAACTCCACGAAGGGAATCGGTGCATGCGCGCCGCAAAGCGCCTTCGTCTCCTTTGCGTATTCCCAGATCGTTCGGGCAAAATGGCTCTTGCCGCTGCCGGTCGAGCCGGTGATGAGCATATTCAGGCCGTTCGGGGGATAGGCAACGGCCGCCATGGCGACCCGCAGCTGATATTTCAGGCTGCCGTCCGCGCCGACAAGGCCGGAGAACGCCCGGTACTGTCCGGTCTCCTCCTCTGCCTGCGGCGGCTCCTCCTGCACGGCCGGCTCCGGCCGGATGTCCGCCGTCTCCTCCGATGCTGGGAAGAAACGCACGTTTTTCTTGCCGACCCGCCGCAGCTTTCCCTCTGCGACGAGCTTATTGAGCTCGACTGCGGCATCGTTGCGCCAGATGCTCAGGGCATCCGCAACGGCCTGCGCCGTCACGCCCTCAAAATCCGGTGTCTGCGCCGCTTCCAGGACAAATTGTAACACATGATCTCTGCGCATGTACTGACCTCCCTTCCGCAGAAATTATGTACCCAGCTTACGGTTCGAAAAAGCTCTTGATATTGACGACTGCCGCCTTGGCGGATTCCTCCAGCAGGGCGACTAGCTCGCTGCCCTTCATGGCCTCGCGCATGGTCATCGCCTCCAGCAGGACCGGCAGGTTCATGCCGCACAGGCCGGGGAATTCCTCGCCGCCGCTCTTCATCATCATCTGATTGAACGGTGTGCCGCTTGCCAAGTCGAACAGAACGATCGAGCCCTCGGGCATCTGCTTGAACGTCTGCATGGCCTTCTCGCCGTATTCGTCAATGCTCGCGTTCTCCAGCAGCGGCAGCGCCACCACGTTCACTGCCTCGCCGCCGATCATCTGGGCAGACTCGAGCAGAGCCTGACAGAACGGGCCGTGCGACAGCAGCAGGATGCCCGGGATGTTCTCTACAAAGTTTTCTTGTTTCATCGGTTTGCACCTCCCTGTGTCTTTCTATTATAGCAAATTTCATGCCACTACGAGTAGTATCAACCGGAAAAATTTTGATACGGGGCGGATGCCTTGACATCCACCCGGCGAGCCGATATAATGGAATATCACAAAAAGCGCATCGTTTACCGTCGGAAGAGGATTTTTTTATGCAGATCTTTCAGGAACAGAAGCCCGTTCAGCAGCAGCGTCCACAGATGTACGCCGCTGTTGAAATTTTACAGCTGGACGTATGCCAGCTGCAGTCCTATATCAATACCGCTCTGCTGGAAAATCCCACGCTGGAATGCGGAGCCGCGCCGGGCGTGAGTCTGCTTGACGATCTCTCCGCCGGCGGGCATGCCGCCGCGGGCGAGGATGCGGAGCACATGCAGCCGGATTTTGCCGACCGGGACGCCGTCGCCTACGGCGAGGACCTGACGACCCATCTGCAGTTTCAGGCAGAGCGCCTGTCGCTGGAGCCGGAGCTGCAGCGCGCCGTGCTCGCCGTCATCCATGCGCTCGATGCCGACGGCTATCTGCGCACCGATGTCTCCGCGCTCGGCCCGGCCGCGCTTGTTGATGCGGCTGTTCAGATCGTTCAGCGCCTCGACCCGCCCGGCGTCGGCGCAAGGACGCTTTCGGAATGCCTCTGCCTGCAGCTGCAGGCGCTCGGCGAGTCCGGGCTGGCCTGCACGATCGCGGAGCACTATCTCGAGCAGGCTGGGCATCACGCTTTTGCGGTCATCGCCGCGAGCGAGCATGTTCCCCTTGCCGCCGTGCAGGAGGCCTACCGGCAGATCCAGAGCCTTTCGCCCTACCCGTGCGCGGAATTCAGCCGCGCGCAGGACGACGGCTATGTCGTCCCCGACGTGCTCCTGCAGGAAAAAGACGGCGTGCTCAGCGTCGCCGTCAACAGGGCCTACACGCCGGAGCTGTCCGTCAGCAGCTTCTACCGCTCCCTCGTCCGCGAGACGGACGATCCGGAGGCGCGGCAGTATATCGTCAAAAAGGTCTCGCAGGCGGAATGGCTCATCAGCTGCATCCGGCAGCGGGAGGAGACGCTCCTGCGCTGCTGTCAGGAAATTCTGAAGCGGCAGCTGCCGTATTTCCGTTCCGGGCAGGCGCTCGCTCCGATGACGATGCAGGACATCGCGCAGGCCGTCGGCCTGCACACCTCCACCGTCAGCCGCGCGCTCAGCGGGAAGTATATCCAGACGCCGCAGGGCGTCCGCCTGCTGCGCAGCCTGTTTTCCGCAAAGCTGGCAGGCGGTGAGGTCTCCGGCGTCATGGCACAGCAGGCCATCGCCGTGCTTGTGCAGCAGGAGGATAAGCACGCTCCCCTGTCCGATCAGGTGCTTGCCGAGCGGCTGCAAGCGCAGGGCATCGACATCTCGCGCCGCACCGTGGCAAAATACCGCCAGCTGCTGCAGATTCCGTCCGCCGCAACCCGCAGAGCTTAATGCTCCGCAGCAAAAAATTCGCGCACGGCGTCCAGATCGGCAAAGCACGCGTCATAGAGCTCCGGGTGCTCCTCCTCCGGCCGCCAGAGGTCCGGCACGAACAGCGTCCGGCATCCGGCGCGCCTGCTCGCGCGCAGGCCGTTCGGCGAATCCTCGATCACGGTGCACTCCGCCGCCGGTCTGCCCAGCTGCCGCGCCGCCTCGAGGAAAATGTCCGGCTCCGGCTTCGAGCGGCCGACCATGTCGCCGGAAATGACCGCAGTAAAATATTGCAGCAGTCCGACCCGCTCCAGCCGGCCGCGCACGACGGCCGCCGGAGACGACGACGCGACTGCAACCGGGATATTCCACGCGCACAGCTGCTCCAGCAGCCGCTGCGCGCCTTTTTTTGCCGGAGCTGCTCCATTGGCGTAAAAATTCTGCAGATAGGCCTCCTCGTGCTCCAGGATTCGGTCCGAATCCGCGCCGAATTCCTGCCGGAACCGTTTGATCCACGCCTCGTCGTTGAGTCCGAGGCCGATGATCGCCATCCGCTCCACATCGGGAACGCCGGTCTTCTCGCCCGCATAACGAAAACTCTCCCAGACCACGCGCTCGCTGTCCACGAGCACGCCGTCCATATCAAAGATCACCGCATTCATATGCAAACCTCCCGTATTCGTCTTCATGCGCCAGAGTATAACGCACCGGGAAGGAAAAAGCAAGCCCCGCCCTGTGTGGACAGAGGCAAAAGGCAGCCGCCGCGGCCAATCGACCGCAGCGGCTGTGAGTTTTTACTGGTTGACGACGTCGCGATACAGGAATGTCACGACCTGTGCGCGCGTGCAGGTATTCTCCGGGCAGAATTCCGTCGCACTCATACCGTTCGTGATGCCGTGCTCCACGGCCCACAGAACGGCGCTGCCGTAATACGAGCCAGTGCTCACGTCGGCAAACGGATTGCGCGTGCTGGACGGCGCGGGATTGCCCTCGTAGCGCCAGAGGAACGTGACGATCTGCGCACGGGTGCAGGTATTGTCCGGGCCAAACTCTGTCGCGCTCATACCATTCGTGATGCCGTGCTCGACAGCCCACAGAACGGCCTTATAATAGTACTGCCCAGCCTTGACGTCGGCAAATGGGTTGGCACTGCTCGTCGGCTCCGGCTGCCCGGCCGCGCGCCACAGGAATGTCACGACCTGCGCACGTGTGCACCCCTCCTCGGGACTGAACGTCGTGGCAGAGGTGCCGTTCGTAACGCCGCCGCCGATCGCCCAGTCGATCGGATCATGCGCCCAGTTTCCGCGCACCGGCATGTCCGAGAAGACGCGGCCGGGGCAGTTGGAGCCGTCGCAGGGCTGATAACCCGGCTGCACAGATTCACCCGGCCCATACAGAGCGACAAATGCATTTTCTGCTGACTCGCGCGGCGCTGTGGCGAACGTCAGCGCACCGTCGGCATCCGCAGCCCCCTGCGCAATGTAAAGCAGGTTTTCAGGAGCCAGAAGGTCGCCGTTTTTGTCCTTCGCCATGATCAGGACATACTGCTCTCCACTCGTAAGGCCAGAGAAGCTGACCGTACTGCCGTCCGCCTTGCCCGTGTGCAGGCCGCGCACCACGGGAGCAGCCTGAGCGTCTTTTTCAGGCGTCCAAGGGACCCATTTCACTTTGCCGAAGGAGTAAATTGTCCCAATTGTTTTCTCCCAGGTACTGTTTTCGGCAGGATAATATGCCGTGACATCAACATTATCAAATGCAGCCCAATTAATGTCCGGTCCGTCACCGAAGAAATATAAGCTTGTCAGTTTGGAACTGTAAGAAAATGCATATCCCTCAATGTTTGTTATACTCGAGGGGAACATCAGACTTGTCAGTTCGGTACAGCCATCGAACGCCTTTGATTTGATCGTTGTTACACCCGCCGGGATTTCATATGCACCGGTTCGTCCGACCGGATAGCAGATCAATTCTGTTTTATCCTTATTCAAAAGCACTCCGCTTTCATCACTTGCATATGTTTCATTGCCTTCGTCGACCCAAATTGCAGTCAGACTGAAGCAGTTACTGAATATTTTTTCTCCCAACTCTGTAACACTTGCCGGTAACGTAATACTCGACAGGCTTCTGCAGCGATCGAATGCACCATATCCAATGCTGCTCACCCCTGACTCGATCGTTATATCACTCAGGCCAAAGCACCATCTGAAAGCTTCCATTCCAATGGTTTTTACGCTTGACGGAATCGTGATATGATTCAGAATCTCACATTGATCAAATGCATTTTTTCCAATGCTCGTTACTCCTGCAGGGATTGAAATTGTTCTGAGGCCAAAACATCTCGAAAATGCATAGTCACCAATGCTTGTTACACTTGCGGGAATCGTGAAGCTCCGTAATTCACTGCAGTTGTAGAACATACTGCCCGGAATTTTATCCATTCCCTCCGGGAGCGTAACATTGGCCAGAAGTTTACAACCACTGAAAACGCCGCCTTCGAGGTCCGTCACGCTGGACGGGATCGTAACGCTCGTGACTTTGCTGCATTCCTTGAACGCAGCCGCGCCGATCCTTGTCACGCTTGACGGGATCGTGATACTTTCCGCTTTGGAGCAATAAGCAAACGCCGACGCTTCGATACTTGTTACACCTTCCGGAATTGTAATATCCGTCAAGCTGGAGCAGCCATAGAAAGCCTTCTCATTGATTTTGGTTAAGCTCGATGGAATTTTTACACTTTCCAGCTTGCAACAGTTCCAAAATGCTTCTTTTCCAATCTCTGTAATGCCATCCGGGAGCGAAATGCTCGTCATTTTATTGCAATTGAAGAACGCCACTCCCCCAATGCTGGTCACGCTCGACGGGATCACAATGCTTGCCAGCTTGTTGCAGTCAAAAAATGTAGCGTATCCAATGGATGTTATTCCCTCAGGAAGCGTGACACTGCGCAAATTACCACACTGTCCAAATACGCCGCCTTCAAGGTTCGTTACACCGAACGGAACTACAACGTCTGTCAGACCGGAGCATAGGGTGAACGCAGATGTTCCAATTCTTGTAACGCTCGATGCAATCGTAACATTCGTCATATGGGAGCAGCTATTGAACGCCTCGCTTCCTATGCTGGTAACGCCATCTTCGATCACGGCAGCATTTATCGTCCGACCGAACCACGGAGCTTTGTTATTTGAGTTGTAATTATACATATCTCCTGTGCCGGAGATCGTCAGAACACCGTTTTCATCCAGTGTCCACGTCAGATTTTCTCCGCAAGTGCCGGAGTTGCTTTCCGGGGGCTCAGTTGGCTCGGTTGGTTCCGTCGGTGCAGCGGTCTCTGTCGGCTCACTCGGTTCCGTCGGTGCGGCGGTCTCCGTCGGCTCGCTCGGCTCTGTCGGTGCAGCAGTCTCCGTCGGCTCGCTCGGTTCCGTCGGTGCAGCGGTCTCCGTCGGCTCGCTCGGTTCTGTCGGTGCGGTGGTCTCCGTCGGCTCACTCGGTTCCGTCGGTGCGGTGGTCTCTGTCGGCTCACTCGGCTCTGTCGGCAGGGTTGGCTCATTTACCTCAACACGCAGGCTCTCACAAAGCGGAGTATAATCATTGGGCGAAAGTAAAAAAGCCTCCGCATGGAAATTCTGCGGCAGTGCGGTATCCAGAGGAAGGATCGCCGTCGAGTCGCTCGGTCGCACTGTTGTCTTAGCAGATGCGATCTGACGTCCGGATTCTTCCTCATACACAGCAACCACAAGCTCGGCATCCTCAGATACTGCAAATCGAACGGCAGCAATGCCGTCTTCAATTGTCAAATCCTGTAATCCTTCAGAATTGCCCACATTGGTCGATGTCCCGCCCTTCATTCCCGGCACGACTGCAACTGCAGCTGGCAGCATGCCAATCAGCAGGGTCAGGCAGAGTATGACGCTGATCATTCGCTTTTGCATAGTTCATCCTCCCATTTTATGTTCTTTTTCGATTACCAAGCAGATGGAACAAGTTTTCCTTTTCAGGCCTGACAGAAAAATCCGATATTTTGTTGTGTGAAAGCTTGTGTGTGAAAAGTATATCACCGTACACAGTCAAATTTCAACTATTTTAGCAGAATTTATTGCTTAATTTTATCTGTATTTCACAGGTTCCACGCCGATTCAGCCATATAAAAAGACGCCCCGCAATTTTGCAGGGCGTCTCTTTACTCCATATTCCGGCTCGTATTTTCTTTACGCTTCCGTCTTTTCGAACTCGTTCGCCACATTCTCCAGCAGCTGGCGGATGGGCAGGTGCTGCGGGCAGACGGACTCGCACTTGCCGCACTTCACGCAGTCCGAGGCCTTATGACCGGGCAGTGCGTAGACGGCATTGTAGTAATAATCCGTATGCCAGTCGTGGTGGATCTGCTTCGCGTTCATCGTGGCGAACAGTTCCGGGATGGCGATCTGCTTCGGGCAGCCGTCCGTGCAGTAGCGGCAGCCGGTACACTGGATGAGGTTCTTGCTGCGGAAAATTTCCTGCACCTTCGCGATGGCAGCAAGCTCCGTTTCGTCCAGCGGCTTAAAGTCCTTCATGAACGAGATATTGTCCTGCACCTGCTCCGGCGTGCTCATACCGGAGAGCACCATCAGCATGCCGGGGAAGCCCGCAGCGAAGCGGATGGCATAGCTGGCCAGGCTGCCGCCATGCAGGGCATCCAGAACGGCGCGTGCATCGTCCGGCAGCTTGACAAGGTTTCCACCCTTGACCGGCTCCATGACGATGACCGGCTTGTTGAACTTCCGGCAGACCTCATAGCACTTGCGGCTCTGGACAGAGGGATCGTCATAGTCAACATAATTGAACTGGATCTGCACGACCTCGATCGCAGGATACTCCGTCAGGATCTGCTCGAGCAGCTCGGGGCGGCCATGAAACGAAATGCCGACGTGGCGGACCTTGCCCTCTTCCTTCAGAGCAAACGCCGTCTCATAAGCGCGGCAGGCCTTGAAATGGCCATAGTTCTCCGAGCACTGCGAATGCATGAGGTAGAAATCAAAATAATCGACGCCGCAGGCCTCGAGCTGGCTCTCGAACACCGGGCGGATGTCCGCCTCGGTCTTGAAAAAGTTCTCCGTCAGCTTGTCCGTCAGGATGTAGCGGTCGCGCAGATAACGGCTCGTCAGGCAGGTCTTGAGCGTCTTTTCGCTCTTGCCCTGCAGATAGCCGTGCGCCGTGTCAAAATAGTTGAAGCCTGCGTCCAAAAATGCGTCTACCATACGGTTCGTCTCCGCGATATCGACCTCGCCGTCCCGAATTGGAAGGCGCATAAAGCCAAAGCCGAAGTTCTTTTTGATCCGTTCCATGTCCGGTTCTCCTTTCGTATCATATTTTTTATATTGGACCGCAGAGGGCCTGCGGTCACTTCGTTTTTTGACCCTTTTCCATTAGAAAAAGGGATAACCTGCGTTGAGTTTATGATACCATATTTTTTGGGGGATTGCAATTCGCAAAACAATTCTTCCCGTGCGCCGTCTTGATGGATACACGGGGTCAGTGCAAGAGCCTGACCGCATCAAAACAAAAAAGGAGACCATTCCCATGAAAAACATGAAAAAGACGTTTCTGCTTCTCGCAGTGGCCTGCATCCTCAGCCTGCTTGCAGCCTGCAGCAGCAAGCCTACCCCGACGGAACCGGCGCCGACGGATGCAGCTCCGACGGAACAGGCACCGACAGAA
>ENA-OYWZ01001251-OYWZ01001251.1-human-gut-metagenome-genome-assembly--contig:-NODE-1251-length-11452-cov-5.714311_pt1 | contig 11452 bp, 9 predicted proteins | sample MGYA00244841_ERZ653414 | MGnify/ENA primary metagenome ERZ653414 (study PRJEB26926, sample SAMN06164894) | human gut metagenome | biome: ENVO:00009003; feature: ENVO:2100002; material: ENVO:00002003... | reverse complement strand
GATTCCTCTACGTCTCGTGGGCTCGGAGATGTGTATAAGAGACAGATTATAATGTGATTATAGTACAAGATTGTTCTTTAGCTATAACAATTTCAGCTCCTAAATTATCAATAGTGGCCAATAATACTGCCTTTTGTAAGGAATAATTAAAATAAATAGTTCTTCTTCTCTCTCTAGTTGAAGCGATAATATGTGCAAGGGTTTCTTGATCAGGATGGTCATATGTAGATCCATCTGTAGAAATAACCCATTTATCACTATCAACAAGATTAAAAAATTCAGGGGAAGAATTATAGAAGCTACCATGATGAGCCAATTTAACCATATCAAACCATATTGGACACTGAGCGTCAGGGTAGATTTTCTTCAGTTGCTCAACAATCGTTTCAGAAGCAGAATCACCTAAGAAAAGAATTCGCTTACCTTCATATTCAAGCACAAATGCTATGGAGCTTATGTTAGTAACAGATGTATCTGGAACATATTTCGTTTTCAAAAGATTTTCTATGTCAAAAACACTACCAGCATTTCTACGCCGAGAAATGAAAGCTGGTTTATCCTTACTTAATAAAAACTCAAAGGCATCATCCCAGTACTCACTACTATGAGAGGTTTGAAGAATACCTTTCTTAAATAGTTCTGTATACCACTCTATTTTTAGTTCTTCCAAACAATTGGTATTCGGCGATAATAACTTAATACTAAAACCCTCAATATCAATCTCCTGCCTTGTATCAGTATTAACCGCATTTCCCTTAAATTGGCTGTTCCAAGCTATACCCGATTTTAGAATCAAGGATGCCAAAGTAGACCCCTGAAAAGCATTTGCATCTTGTATTCCTTTACCGCCTTCAATACATATATCATGCACATTAACATCTTCTTCTATATCTGATACAATAATCATATCTGTATTCTGAAGATGACGATATGAATTATGCCAAATATTGTGTATGTCGACTGTATGGACTTGTTGCTGCTCTCTCAGCATCTTAATAATTCCAGAGATATGATCTTTATCAATATGAGTAACTACCAATAAAGACACATGCCCTCCTTGTGAGACAAAACCTTCAAGTTCAGGTTTAAGGAAGTTCGTATAAGTAAAACCATATCCTCCATCAATAACAATAGCACGGTCATCACTATATACGATAATACAATCACCATTATTAGCTGGTAGAATTTTAATTTCCATATTATGGATTTGTTTGTAACAATATTAATCTATTCTTATTACAAAGTTAAAAAAATATAGATAAACAATAGTTCTAATTTTAATAATTCTAACTTGTTTTCGACAACATACGCCAAATACCGCCAATCATTCCTAATCTTTATAAATACGAATCAATTTGTCTTTTAATATCATACATTCGCCCCGACGGGCTAAAGTTTACCCGGTATTGATTAATTATTGTATCACTTAAATTATTGATTTTATGGCTAAGAAAAAGCAAGAACAACAAGAACAGAGTCAGGACGAGCATGTAATAGCCATCCTTGACAAGCGAACGAACAAGACCGCAGTCGTTTCCAAAATGAACGAGCAGGACGGCAGTCTCGAAATCGTGCCACCCGACAAGAAGAATAGCAGCAGTTTCCTCAAACTGGATCGTACCTCACCGCTGGAACTTTTCTTCACCAATTTCAAGAACCAGTACGAAAATCCCACGAGTTTCAGTTTCTTCCTCGTACCTCTTGTCCTTTTGGAAAAGACACTGAATGCCGTAGTCCAGATCCGAAAAGGAGAAGCCCCCGGAGTAGAAGGTAAAAAACTGGTAGAGAACAGCGAACTCAATGATGAAGGACGTATCGCCAAACTTGCCCGTCGGTATAAGTTTGACGAACACCAGCTTCCGTGGAAAGAACTTGCCGCATTGGGAGTTGACAAGCAACTCTTGTTTGATAACCACTGCATGGGTGAGATGCTGAAAGGAAGGATTACCTCTATGGCTTTCCCTATCAGTAAGGAAGTGAACGGTGAAAAGAAGGATATGGGGGAAGCCTGTTTCCTCTGTGCCAAAGGGGAGGACGGCAAGGTGCAACTGAAAACTTTAAGCAGGCTTGACAAACCGCAGTATGACCTGCCTGCCTATAAAGGAGTATTCACGAACGAGGAAAAGCAGTCGCTTAAAGACACCGGAACTTTGGGGGCAATCAAAGAGATGAAGGATACCCATACGGGAACCGTCTGTAACTGTTATGTATCTTTCCATGAACCAAGCAACCGTATTATTACCATGCCCGTGGATGCCATCAAGATACCCGATTATATCTACGGAAAAAGGCTGGATGACAAACAGAAGCAAATCCTTGCGTCAGGAGGCCAGCTTCCCATCAACGACATACAGCGCAAAAACGATACGCTGCTTTCCGGGGTTGCTTTCGTCGATCCGAGAATAATGGACATCGCATTCAAGCAGTCCGGTGAACAACTGAAGGTCAACGACACTATCATGGGTGCCAAAATCACGCCTGAGCAAAAGAAGATGCTCCAGAACCATGAAATGGTGTTCGTTGAGAATATGCGCTACAAAGGCAGGGTATTTTCCGATGATGTACGTTTCAGCAACAAGAGCAACCAACTGTTGATAGGACGTAACGCCCGTGAATACAAACCCACTATTGATAGCAAGAAAAATGACAAGAAAAAGGAGGTAAAACAGCAGGCACCCCGCCATGTGGCGTCTGTAAAGACCCGGTCAAAAAAGAGCCTTTCGGTCATGTAACAGATAGATTATTCATGTTTTTGGCAAATATATACCCGGTTCTCTTTTATGGCAGCCGGGTATATGTTTAATATCCGATTAACATTTTAAAGCGATAACAAATGATTATACAAGATAAGAATACCGCAACCGGAGAATTGTCCTATTTTGAGGCAACTCTCCTTCTTTATTTAAAGGAAAGTCATCCGCATATTGCCGGTGACAAAGCACTTGTCCGGGCGCGAGCTGACGAGGCGGCAGGCAGCTACGAACGTGCCATACGTGACGGCTTATCCGTTACGCAGGCTTTGCAACTGGCCGAGGCCGTTCTCTATCAGGACTTGCGCTTTTCCAAATTCGATACGGTTTTCGAGGTCGTGTCGGAGTGGTTTCCCGAAGTGCGGCCCGAAAAACGGGCGGGTTTCTGCCTGAAAGTATTGTCACCCGCAGAAACAGTATTCAGCAAATATCCCATAAATGACCGGTTTGAATCATCCCCGTCCTATCATACACTTACCGTTGAATTAACAGGTTTCATACAATTTTATATAGAACAATATGGTATATAACAAACGACAACATTTGGCGGACAACATAGCCGCACTTGAATTGATATTCATGCGCCCAGAGTTTTGTCTCACGGAAGAGGGACGCAAGGTTTTGAACGGTTATTCGGGTTTCGGGGGATTGAAGTGCATCCTGAATCCGGCGGAAAAAGACACGGACATTGAAAGATGAACGACAGACAGGGAACTGTTTCCCCAAGTCCGACTGCTGCATGAACTGTTGCGTGAGTATTCCAAAGACGAAAAAGAATACAAGGCATACGTCCAAAGCCTCAAAAACTCCGCTCTCACAGCCTTTTACACACCGGAACCGGTGGTAACGGCCATGCAGGAATCTTTGCAGGTACCAGGAATCCGTCCGGGACGTTTTCTTGACCCTTCTGCCGGAACGGGCATGTTTATCAGCGGCTTGAAGGATGTTCCCGAAATCCATTGTTTCGAGAAAGACAAGCTCACGGGAAAAATCCTCTCATCCCTCTATCCGGAAAGCAGGGTGACCATAGACGGTTTCCAATCCATACAGCCCTATTATAACAACTACTTCGATATGGTTTCATCCAATATCCCGTTTGGAAATACCAGAGTTTATGACCGGGATTTTGACCGGAGTGAAGACGTCGTGCGTAAATCTTCACTTGCCGCCGTACACAACTATTTCTTTCTCAAAGGTATGGACGCGTTGCACGAAGGCGGAATACTGGCCTATATCACGACTTCGGGCGTCATGGACTCGCCACAGAACCGTCCCGTCAGGGAATGGCTGGTGAACCATGCCAATCTTGTTTCAGCCATCCGCCTGCCGGACAACCTGTTTGTTGATGCGGGTACGGAAGTGAGCAGTGACCTGATCGTATTGCAGAAGAATACCCGAAAATCGGAACTTACCGAAAAGGAACGGAACTTTATTGAAACCCGTCTTATATCCGGCAGCATCAATATCAACAACAGCTATGCCGATTTAGACCATATCGTCCATACTTCCGTATCTATGGGTAAAAACATGTACGGACAACCGGCCATGAATTTTATTCATGAAGGAGGTGTCGGCGCCATTTCCGAACATCTCAGGCAGTTATTGGCGCAAGATATGGAGAACCATCTTGACCGGAAACTTTATGATGACAATCTATCCCGTTCAAACAATTCCAGCATCCTCAAAACGGAGTTTGAGACACTATTGGAAACAGCAGGAGAGACAGAACGGCAGGAGGTACAGGAAGAAAGCCCCGCACAGCCCTATGAACCCATGCTCAACCTGTTTGCCGCCTATGCGGATGAAGAGCAAGCGGAGGTGCAAGTGGTAGAAAGCAGACCTTTACCAAGCCGGGCACCGTCGGCATCCCGCAAAAAGAAAGGGGATAAACCGGAAATGTTCAATCTGTTCTCCCAAGAGAACATGTATGATGAAGCCGCCATACAGGAAGACATGACCGCAGAACGGGCGGAAGCGGAAGCAAAATGGCAGGAGCGCAGACAAAAATTCGAGGAAGAGCGGAAGAAAGAAATGGAACTACGACCGTTTACTGGAGAGATACGCCCCGAATACAAGAACGGTTCCATCGTGAAATCGGGTGAGCAATACGGATATTTAAGAGGGGTGGGTACTCCCGAAGTACAATTCCATCCGCTTAAACTGACAGTCACCCAACAATACCGGGCCGCCTACTATATCCCGCTCCGTGAAGCCTACCACAATCTCTACAATAAGGAAGCCGAAACGGAAACCGAACAGCCGGAACTAAGGGAAGAACTGGTCAAGCGGTATGACTGTTTTTACCGCATGTTCAGGGAATTGAACGGAAAGGACAATGCCAAGTTCCTGCTGATGGATGCCGGAGGACGGGAAATACTGTCATTGGAACGTTCCGTTAATGGCAAAATACAGAAGGCGGATATCTTTTCTGTTCCCGTATCGTTCAACGCCAATGAGGTAACACATGTGGATACACCGCAGGAAGCGCTTGCGGCATCCCTGAACAAGTTCGGGGAAGTCAATCTGGAATATATGGAAAATCTCAGTGAAACAGGCAGGCAGGAACTGCTCACACAACTGGAAAACCGTATCTTCTACAATCCTATGATGAAGAACTATGAAATCAAGGACCGTTTCATAGCGGGCAATGTAGTGGCCAAAGTCGAATGGATAGAGAACTACCTGAAAGACTATCCCGATGACGACGCAAGCAAGAAATCATTGGAAGCCTTGCAGAAAGCCATACCGGAGCCGATCAGTTTCGAACTGCTTGATTTTAATCTGGGAGAAAGGTGGATACCCGTATCCGTATATGAAGAGTTTGCCGGTTATCTTTTTGAGGCAAAAGCCCATATCCACTATACGGAATCCATCGACGAGTTCAGTGTGAGTTTTGAAGAAACGAACGCGAACATCACCGACAGATATTATGTGAAAGGGGAAAAAAGAGGTTATTACGGAAACGACCTGCTGAAACATGCGCTGCACAACACGGTGCCCGACATAACAAAAACCGTGCAGGATGAAGAAGGCAATGATATAAAGGTACGGGATGCCGAGGCCATCCAGCTTGCCGACGCCAAAATCAATGAAATAAGGTCTGCTTTTACAGGCTGGCTGAATGAACAGCTCCCCGAATTTAAACAACACCTTGCGGACATGTACAACCGCAAGTTCAACTGCTATGTACGCCCGGATTATGACGGTTCCCTGCAAAGTTTCCCGTTCCTTGACCTGAAAGGGCTGGGCATACCGTCCTTGTACGACAGCCAGAAAAATGCCGTATGGATGCTGAAGATGAACGGCGGCGGTATAATCGACCATCAGGTAGGTACGGGCAAAACCCTCATCATGTGCATAGCCGCCTTTGAAATGAAACGTCTCGGACTGGCGAACAAGCCGATGATTATCGGACTCAAAAGCAATGTGCATGACATAGCCGACACGTTCAAGAGGGCCTATCCGAATGCCAGAGTGCTGTATCCGGGCAAGGAGGACTTTACGCCGGAGAAGCGTGTCGGAATATTCCATGACATCAAAAATAATAACTGGGACTGTATCATCCTGACACACGACCAGTTCGGGAAAATACCCCAGTCCCCCGAAATACAGCAGGAAATATATACGCAGGAAATAGACAGTATCGAAGAGAATCTCGCCGTATTCGAGCAGCAGGGCAATGAAGTGAGCGGCTGGATAAAGAAGGGGCTGGAAAAAAGAAAGGAAAACCTTGAGGCCAAACTTGAAAAGCTGAAACAGGATATAAAAGACCGGACGGATGACGTGACCGATTTCAGGCAAATGGGCATCGACCATCTCTTCGTTGACGAATCGCACAATTTCAAGAACCTGATGTTCAATACACGCCATGCGAGAGTTTCCGGTCTGGGCAACCCCGAAGGAAGCATGAAGGCCATGAACATGCTTTTCGCCATCCGTACCATACAGGAGCGCACAGACAGGGATTTGGGGGCCACTTTCTTGTCCGGTACGACCATTTCCAACAGCCTGACGGAACTCTATCTCCTTTTCAAATATCTCCGTCCGAAGGAGATGGAGCGGCAGGGGATTACCTGTTTTGACGGCTGGGCGGCCGTCTATGCGAAAAAAAGCACGGACTTTGAATTTTCCGTGACCAACCAGGTCGTGCAGAAAGAGCGTTTCCGTTATTTTATCAAAGTGCCGGAACTCGCCAATTTTTATGCGGAGATAACCGATTACAAAACGGCCGAGGACGTAGGGGTTGACAGGCCGGAACTCAACGAGCAACTCTATCACATACCGCCCACTCCCCAGCAGGAGATTTTCATTCAGAAACTGATAAAGTTCGCTGAAACCGGGGATGCAGCCTACATAGACAGGGAACCTTTGTCCAAGGCGGAAGAAAAGGCACAGATGCTGATCGCCACCAACTACTCGAACAAGATGTCGCTTGACATGCGGCTGATAGACCCTGAATACGGCGATAATCCGGGAAACAAGGCGTCCCATTGCGCGGCCAAGGTTGCGGAATATTACTATAAATATCTCGACCAGAAAGGCACACAGTTCATTTTTTCAGACTTGAGTACCTATAAACCAGACCAGTGGAACATCTACAGTGAGATAAGGCGCAAACTCGTGGAAGACCATAATATTCCGGAAAAGCAGATAAAGTTCATTCAGGAAGCAAACAGCGACAACGCACGCAAGGAACTGTTCAAGGATATGAACTCCGGGCGCGTCCGTTTCCTTTTCGGGTCCACACAGAAACTGGGAACGGGAGTCAATGCGCAGGAGCGTGCCGTGGCCATCCATCATCTGGACATACCCTGAAGGCCGTCCGACCTGGAGCAGCGTAACGGACGGGCGGTAAGAAAGGGCAATATCATCGCCAAGCAATATGCCGATAACAAGGTGGACTGTTACATCTATGCGGTGGAAAAGTCTCTGGACAGTTACAAGTTTAATCTGCTGCAAAACAAGCAGGTGTTCATCAACCAGCTTAAAAGCCGCAATCTGGCCGCCCGTACCATTGACGAAGGGGCGATAGACGAAAACGGCGGAGGCAATTTCAGTGAATACGTGGCTATTCTTTCAGGCAACGACGATTTGTTGGAAAAGGCAAAACTGGACAAGAAACTGGCAGTCCTCGAAAGCGAAAGGCAGGCATATCACCGCAATAAAGGGAACGCAAAAGGAAAGCTGAATGAAAAGACCGCCGGAATAGAGAAGAACAACATTTTTATCGGACGCTTTACCAGAGATTGGGAATACCTCAATAAAGTGGCTCCGGTAGATGCGGAAACCGGGCTTCGTCCCAATCCCCTGAAACTGGACGGTGTGGACTCGGACAATATCGAGATACTCGGCAACCGGCTTGCCGTAATCAATCAGAAAGCCCGGACGGAGGACGATTACATGAAAATCGGCACCCTGTTCGATTTTCGTATCCTTGTCCGTACCGAAAAGACTTGTGACGAAGACACGCAAGCCTTGCATAACAAATTCATGGTCGAGGGACTGGACGGTATAAAATATACCTATCACAACGGATACATAGCCAAAGACCCCAAACTGGCCGCAATGTATTTCATCAATGCGCTGGAACGTATTCCCGGCATGATTGAGAAACGGGAAAAGGAAAATGCGGAGTTGTCAAAAGATATTCCGGTCTTGCAAGAAATAGTGGCGGCCACATGGCCCAAAGAGGGAGAAATCAAAAAGTTGGGTGAAGAGCTTGCCACATTGAACCGGAAGATACAGCTTACCCTTAAACCGGTAGGACGGCATGAAAATGTAGAAGGTAAAGAAACGGGAGCGGAAGAACAGAGGCTTGTCAGTGGCAGTGACGTGACTCCGGATTTACCACAGCAGGCTAAACATGTACCGTCTATGGAAATCGCAAACCCGGCAAGGGAACTGAAAAAAATATCCTAATGTTTCCTGCGGCACATTGCTGTAACCCCCGGAAGCTACGCGGGCTCCACTTCCGCAGGTTACAGCAAAGAGCCGCTTTTCAGGAAAGGACAAAGGCACGGCTGGCACCCGGATAAATCCGACCTTGCCAGCCGTGCCCTTGTCTGTCAGCCGTAAATTACATCATTCCTCTTCCTCGAAGGAAAGGCTTTCCACCTGCTTGTTGATTACCTTCCAGTCAATCGAGTCTTTCAGGTTGATAATATCCACAATCGAATAATGCTTTGTCCCGTTCTCTTCTTCTGCAAAACGCAGCCGTCCGCTCAAACGCTGTTTCTCAATCTCTGCCGGATCGAGATTTATCAGTTCGCAGACTTCATCGGGCAGCATGGAAAGCGCCACATCATTTTCCTGGCAGATATGTTGCAGGACGGCCAACATGTTTAACGACTTCTTGTAACTTCTCACGAGCGCAGCGAATGAACCGCTTTCAATTTTAATCATCTTCTTCATAACGCTTATTTTTTAGAGTGTTCTTCTTTTTCCAACAACATGGCACGGAGCACGTCCGAACGGCGGTAATATATCTTCCCCTTGTCTCTGTGAAAGGGGAGTGTCCCGTCATTGCGTCGTCTTAAAAGTGTCCTGTCCGACATCTTGGTAAGCAGGCGCACGCCTTTTGAATCCAGTATCTCGCTGTCCGGCAAATTATGTACGGCAGGAGCCAATAACTTTTCAATGTTGGTAACTTTGGCGAGTATGGCACTAAGCATGTGGGTTGTCTGTCCACCCGGTGCAGTTTTTCTATTATTCATAATGACCTTATTTTTATTGTTTATGGTGCAATATTACGGAGATATTATAAGGTCATTGGTTACTCAACCGTTGAGCAACCGCCAAAAAAAGACAGGAAACGACAAGTCGGGACAAAAAAATAGCCGGGAGGCACTGTCCCCGGCTATTCTATAACAAGTAGGCATCAATAAGTTATGCCTTAAACCATTAATGTGTTAATAATCAGATTTATACAAAAATAAATGGCAGTATATTTTGCTATATTCTAAATATTGCCTACATTTGTATATGAGTTATTTGAAACTATGCAAAGCAGTGTAACCCGAAGCAAGACTTCCATCACCAAATCGTTACCTGCATCTTTTAAACTCTCTATATTTACTTTATCCTCAGAGAGTTACAACAAAACACATTGTTTTCTATAATGAAACTTATATGTTATATACTTCTTATATTATTGATACCGGCTATTCCGGTAGGTGCACAGACATTATCAGGTGGTCAGGTACAAGTCAGCAACCAGTCAATCCTGATTAGTGATAATGGACAGGTGATGATAGGAATGGATATCACGTTGCCGGCTGCAATGGAGCTTTCTTCCAACTGTGTGGCAACTCTGACTCCGGTTTTGAAGACACAGGATAACAGTTATAACAGGATTTTGCCTGCTATTTGGGTATATGGGCGTATCCGTTCCATCGTGCAACAGCGTGAACGCAGTATTCCGTCGGATGCATATACCATTCTTCGTCGTAAGAATGGAACGGAACAGACTGTAAATTATTCAGCCCGTATTCCATACGAGAAATGGATGAATGGTGCTGAACTGGAACTGTTGGCTGATGTCCGTGGTTGTGCCAATTGCCAAAAAGAAGAAAGCAGCGCCTTTGTGACCCGTGCCAATTTGGAGCGTTATGTGGTGAAACCTGCTGTGGCATTTGTTTCTCCTGCTGTCGAGGCTGTGAAGAATCGTGCTGAAGAAGGCCGTGCTTATTTGGATTTTCCGGTAAACCAGACCAGGATTTATCCTGATTATCGTCGTAATCCCTCTGAACTGGCAGCTATCAAGCGTACAGTGGATGTGGTGAAGAATGATGCCAATACTACCATTACTGAAATAGATATCGTGGGTTATGCCTCTCCTGAGGGCAGATATGCGGCTAATGCGCGTCTGGCGCAAGGTCGTGCTGAAGCGTTAAAGAACTATGTAATGAGCGAGTATGGTTTTAAAGCAGATCTGTTCAAAGTGAATTCTGTGCCCGAAGACTGGGCTGGATTGCGTGAATATGTCACAAAGAATGCTTTACCGCTGAAAGATGAAATTTTGTCTATAATAGATAAGAATGAAAACGATTATGATGTGAAGGAGGGATGCATTAAAGCCTTGGATGGTGGAAAAGTATATGCCACGTTATTACAAGATTGCTATCCGGCTTTGCGTCACTCTGATTACACAGTGCGTTATGTAGTACGCGGATTCAATGTAGAGGAAGCGAAACAGATTATAAGAACCCGTCCCCAGCAGTTGAGCTTGCAGGAAATGTTCTTGGTTGCTCAGACATACGAAAAGGGAAGCAACGAGTTTAACGAAGTGTTCGATGTGGCAGTGCGCATGTTCCCTGATGACCCAACAGCGAATATAAACGCTGCCGCTATCGAACTCCAACGAGGTGACTTGCAACAGTCAGTCCGTTATTTGGATAAGGCTGATGCACAAGCGAGTGCGACGCTGAACAACAGAGGCGTGCTGAAACTGTTGCAAGGGGATCTCGACTCTGCCGAAAGTTATTTCAAACAGGCGCAGGCCAAAGGTTCTGTTGAAGCCGGTGCCAATTTGGAAGAAATGGTCAATAAACGTAAAGATGATGCAATCTTTGGAAAATAAGACATATAGACAAACAGTACAATAAAAGATGTTAGAAGAAACTTGTTCTTTGTGAAAAGCGCAAGGTAAAATCCGGGGTAGTAGAGTCTATTCCCGGATTTTGAATTTTATGGAAAATTCTTCG
>ENA-OYWZ01001245-OYWZ01001245.1-human-gut-metagenome-genome-assembly--contig:-NODE-1245-length-11523-cov-4.594611_pt1 | contig 11523 bp, 10 predicted proteins | sample MGYA00244841_ERZ653414 | MGnify/ENA primary metagenome ERZ653414 (study PRJEB26926, sample SAMN06164894) | human gut metagenome | biome: ENVO:00009003; feature: ENVO:2100002; material: ENVO:00002003... | reverse complement strand
GCAGCTGCCGGAGCGGTGCTTAAGCCGCAAGGCGGGAATTGTGCGGTGTTGCCTTTACATTTGCGTTTGCAATCTATTCTGCTTACCCCAAAATTACAAAGCTCTGTGCACCCAGCACCAGCTCATCGCCCTTCACTTCGGCTTTGCCGATCACATGCAGCACGCGGGTACCGTCTTCCAGCTTCAGGGGCAGTTCTGCTTCCTCGCGGGCGGGGTTCACCGCGCAGATCAGCTTGCCGCGCTCCCAGGCAAACGGGCGGTAGCTGCCCTTTGCCTTGGGGGCAAACCGCACATGGAACGGCGCATCGGAATCCAGATCCCGGTGGCTGTGGCGGAAGTTCAGCACCCCCTGCACGGTATGCCACAGGCTGTCAGGGTCTGCCTGCTGGGCAGCCACGGTGGGGGCGTCCGCGGCATCGTCCACCGGCAGGTACAGCTTGTCGGCTGCGGCGGTAGAAAATCCCTTGTTGGCGCTGTTATCCCACTGCATGGGGGTGCGGGAACCGGTGCGGAAATAGCCGCCCTCCTTGGTGGGCAGCGGCAGATAGCGCATGCCGATCTCATCGCCATAATACACAAACGGTGCGCCGGGCAGGGTAAACAGCATGGCGTAAGCAATTTTCAGCTCATCCGGGGTCAAACCGGCGGAGGGGCGGATGGTATCATGGTTGCAGGTAATCAAGCAGTACAGGCCGTCCTTGCGGGTCGCCTTGTAGCTGGGCAGCCAGTCATCCAGGAACTTGTCAATACCCGTGCCGGAATCCGCACAGAAATACGCCTTGCCGATGTTATGCGGGTCAGAATCTATTGCGCCATCATAATTGCGCATCAGCCAGCTGTAGCCATTGCCCTGCCATTCCAGCATAAAGTCCATATCAAAGCCGTTTTTCAGGGACTGGCGCGGCTGGTTCCATTCGCTCAACAGAGCGGCTTCGGGGTATTCCTTGTCCAGCATAGCGGCAATATCGCGCCAGATGGCACAGGTATACTTTTTGTGGTGGGTATCATTCTTGACCAGGCTGGATGCCATATCCACACGGAAACCATCGCAGCCCATATCCAGCCAAAAGCGCATCACATCCTTCACGGCTTCTACCGTTGCGCGCGGGCCGGGGGCGTCGGTGGGCATTTGCCACTTTTCGCGGCACTTGCCGTAACCATAGTTCAAAGCAGGCTGGCACTTGAAGAAGTTCAAAATATAAGTACCGTTGCGATCGGTCTCGCCGCCAATGAACGGCATACCGTCACCGGCGCTAAAGCAGGAGTCCGTCCAGATATAGCGGTCGGAATACTCATTCTTTTCCGGCTTGCTGCTCTCCTTAAACCATGCGTGTTCCTCACTGGTATGGCCGGGCACCAGGTCCAGCAGCACATGGATGCCCTTGGCATGAGCTGCTTCAAACAGCGCTTTGGCATCCGCGTTGGTGCCATAGCGGGGGGCAATCAGCTTATAATCGCGCACATCATACCCGGCGTCCTTGAACGGGGAATCAAAGCAGGGGTTGATCCAAAGGGCGTTGCACCCCAGCTCTTTGATGTAATCCAGCTTTTCGATAATCCCCTTCAGATCGCCGATGCCATCCCCGTTGGTATCATAAAAGCTTTGGGGGTAAATTTCGTAAAAAACTGCGTCTTTCAGCCATTGTTTCAAAACAATCCCTCCTATTATTTTCTGTCCCTCTGCGCGGAATCCGGCGCACCGTATGGTTCCCGCTGCACCGGGCAAAGTTCCACTTTTATCATACGGTTCCGCACGGCAGTTGTCAATCACCTTTCACAAAAACAGACGCAGATATTTTTAATTTTCTGGTGCCGGTGCACAATTTTGTCCGCTTATGGTGCATTCTGCTGCGTAACGCTGCTGTTCAGCATCCGGGCAAATTCGCGCGCAGCTGCGTTGGGAACACGGCCGCCATCCTGCACCAGCACAACATGACGGGTGGGGATTTCCTCTTTCAACTGGATGGTAAACACATCCCCCGCGGCCAGGGCGTCCTTGGCAAAATTCTGCGGCACATACCCCAGCCCCAGCCCGCTTTTGACCAGCGGCACCACCTGGTCGGTGGTAGCGGCCTCAGTATCCGGCTGCAAGACAAGATTGTTGCTTAAGTAAAACTGGTTATAGAACGCATAGGTCATCGTCTCGCTGCCCAGGCAGATCAGAGGGTATTGCTGCAGTTCTTTCAGCGCCCAGCGGCGGCCCTGCAAAAATTCAAAGTCCCTGCCGGCAATCAGAATTTCCTGGAACGGCATCAGCAGGGTACGGCGCATCGTGGATTCCAACCGGGCCGGGGTGGTGATCACACAAAGATCCACCAGCCCGCGCCCCAGCGCACGGATGGCCTGCGGGGTGGAATGGTTGGCAATGCGCAGCCGCACGCCGGGGTAACGCCGGTGGAATTCCCGCAGCTTATCCAGCAAAAACACATTCAAAGCGGTCTCGCTGGCGCTAATGGTCAGCGCGCCGCTTTCCAGCGCGGTAATGCCCGCCAGCTCGCTTTCCCCCGCCTGCAGCTGCTCCTGGGCGATTTCCACGTGGGCAAACAGCACCTCGCCCTCCGGCGTCATCGTCACGCCGCGGGTGCTGCGCACCAGCAGCTTGCAGCCCAGCTGTTCCTCCAGCCGGTTCAGGGCACGGGTCACATTGGGCTGGCTCATGCGCAGCACATTGGCCGCGCGGGTTATACTGTGATATTTGCAGACATAGTAAAATAAGCGGTAATATTCATAGTTTACATTCACAGTTTTTCCTCTTTTCCTGCGTTTTGCCATATCAAATACAAATATTTTGCATGCGAAACATATATTTTACAAATGTGTTTTCCGACAGTATAATACAAACCGTTCCAGAAAACAAGGCATACCGGCAGGGTTCGTGCATACTCCCCCCAGGGTGTACCTGAAACGTCGAAAATTTAGGGCAATACCGCAGCCGCCGGAGCGGTGCTTAAGCCGTAAGGCGGGAATTGTGCGGTGCTGCCTTAGAATATTTCTACAAACGCGGCCGGATTCCGCGTTAAAAATCCTTGGAATCCACAAAGGATTCCTGCGGCTTTTTGCCTCGAATCCATCGCCATTTGCGAAATCTTCGTCATTTTCTTCGTTTTCAGCTACACCAGGTAAGCAAGCGACCCTGCCGGTATTGCCCAGGAAGGATGACACCATGCAGTATCAGGATATGACAAAAAAAGAAATGCAGCGGGAATACCACCGTCTGTGCCAGCGCTACCAGGAGTACGAACAGCAGGGCCTGCAGCTGGATCTTTCCCGCGGAAAACCTGCGCCGGAGCAGCTGGCACTTTCGCAGCGCATGCTGGGTGAACTGAACTCCCGCAGCGTGCTGGACAGTGAGGATGGCACCGACTGCCGCAATTACGGCGGGCTGGACGGCATTCCCGAAGCAAAAGCCCTGCTGGCCGGTATGATCGGCGCGCGGCCGGAGCAGGTCATGGTGGGCGGCAACAGCAGCCTGACCATGATGTTCGATATCCTCAGCCACGCTATGCTGGACGGCCTGCTGGGCGCAGAGCCGTGGGTGCAGGTCAAGGACCGCAAGTTCCTTTGCCCCGTGCCGGGTTATGACCGCCATTTTGCCATGACGGAGCATTTCGGCTTCCAGCTAATCCCCATCCCCATGCACAATGATGGCCCCGATATGGACATGATCGAAGACCTGGTCCAGCGGGATGCTTCCATCAAAGGCATCTGGTGCGTACCCAAGTATCAGAACCCCACCGGCATTGTGTTCAGCCCCATGGTGGTGGAGCGCTTTGCCCACCTGCAACCCGCAGCGCCAGATTTCCGCATTTTCTGGGATAACGCCTACTGCGTGCATGACCTTTACCCCAACGCCCCGGCCGTCCTGCCAGACATCCTGTCCGCCTGCGCCAATGCCGGGCACCCGGATATGGTGTATGAGTTCTGCTCCACCAGCAAGGTTTCCTTCCCCGGTGCAGGCATCAGCGCCGTGGCGGCAAGTTCCGCCAACCTGATCGATCTGCGCAAAGTGTGGAAGTTTGCCACCATCGGCCCCGATAAGCTCAACCAGCTGCGCCAGGCACGTTTTTTCCGCAATGAAAGCGGCATTGAAGCCCATATGGCACGCCATGCCCGCCTGTTGCGCCCCAAGTTCGAGCAGGTCATCTCCATTTTCCGCGAGGAACTGGACGGCAGCAGCATTGCCAGCTGGACGGAACCCCGCGGCGGCTACTTCCTTTCCTTCGATACCATGCCGGGCTGCGCGGCCCGCACGGTGGAGCTTTGCCGCCGGGCCGGTGTCAAATTCACCCCCGCCGGTTCCACCTGGCCCTATGGCCGCGACCCGCAGGACAGCAACATCCGTATTGCCCCCAGCTTTGCCAGCGCCGAGGAGATCGAACCTGCGGCCCGGCTGTTTACCATCTGCGTGCGGCTTGCCACACTGGAAAAGCTGGCGGCTACCCGCTTTGCATCCGAAACCGCCCTTGGCGCGGAGCGCATCGCCTGAATTTCCGCTCCTTGGCAGTTTTGCACAAACACCGTTCCTTTCCCTCACCATCAAAACCGCATAAAACTGCAAGATTTGTTTGAAATCAAGAACTTTTCCGTATTTTCGGTCATTAAATTCAGCAATTAGCTCAATTTTCAGTGTGCTTTATTGTGCATCATGCACAGTATTTTTAATCTGTCAGAATTACGGAATATCCAAAAGGCAGAATGTGCGGCAAGGGACTTACAAATGGCGGGGAATGGTGGTATTATGGCAGCATAAAGAACGCAGCAAGGAGGGTGCGGAAGCGGAACATCGCCGTTTCCCCCTTTCTGTTTTTTCCCTTGGTGCGCTTTTTATCAGATAAATTCAAAACATAAAGCCAGCCCGGCGCACAAGCTGCCCCGCTGGCCAGAGGAGGCGGAATAATGAACGAACTGACCGCCGCCTTAAAAGAGGAGCTTAACGTTGATACGGCGTTTACCCTTCCCATTTTTGGCGGCATCGACATCCCGGAATCCATCGCGGTAAGCTGGGGCATCATGGCGTTTTTGGTGATCGTTTCGATTTTGCTCACACGCAATCTCAAGGTCAATCATATCAGCAAGCGCCAGGCCATCCTGGAAACCGCTGTGGTAACCATGGATAACTTCTTCAAAGATCTGCTGGGCGAAGCCGGCAAACAGTATGTGCCGTACCTGATCACGGTTGCACTGTACATTGCCTGCTCCAACCTGATCGGCATCATTGGTCTCAAGCCCCCCACAAAGGACCTGAATGTTACCGCAGCGCTGGCTATTATGAGCATTGTGCTGATCGAATATTCCGGCATCCATGCAAAGGGCGGCAAGCGATTTGTACACAGCCTGGCGGAACCCATTGCCCTGATGACCCCCATGAACATTCTGGAAATCGCCATCCGGCCCACCAGCCTGTGCATGCGTTTGTTCGGCAACGTTCTGGGCGCATTTGTCATCATGGAACTCATCAAACTGGTGGTTCCGGTTTTTGTCCCCGCAATTTTCAGCCTGTATTTTGATTTGTTTGACGGTCTGATCCAAACCTATGTGTTTGTCTTCCTGACCTCCCTGTTCATGAAAGAAACGATGGAATGACCTGCGTTTTCTTTCCCACTTTTACATTATTATAAAAAGGAGTAATTTATTATGGCAAGTTTGGTAGCTTTGGGCGCTGGCATCGCAGCACTGACCGGCATTGGCGCCGGCATCGGCATTGGCATTGCAACCGGTAAGGCAGCGGAGGCCATCAGCCGCCAGCCGGAAGCTGAAAGCAAGATCAGCAAGAACCTGCTGCTGGGCGCCGCCCTGGCAGAAGGCACCGCCATTTTCGGCTTCGTTGTTGCCCTGCTCATCATCCTGTTCCTGGGCTGATAACGGAGGCATAAACGATGCTGACACTGAATTTGAATATTCTGTGGACGGTCGTCAACATTCTGGTTCTGTTTGTTCTGCTGCGCAAGTTTTTGTATCGTCCCGTTATGAACGTGATTGAGCAGCGCCAGAAGCAGATCGATGATGCGATCGCCGATGCAGAAGGCAAAAAGAACGACGCACAGGCTGTTTTGGCACAGGCGCAGGATAAACTGCAGAATGTGGATACCGAAGCTGCCCAGCGCCGCGAAGCCTACGAAAAGCAGGCTGAAAAAGAGAAAGAACAGCTTTTGCAGGACGCCCAGCGCCAGGCAGATGCGATTGTGGCCGAAGGCAAAGCCGCTGCCGAAGCAGAGCATGCCCGCCGCCTGCGCGATGCCAATGCTGAAACTTCCGCCCTGGCCCGCGATATGTGTGAAAAGCTGCTGGCGCGCAACCTGACGCAGCAGGACGATGCACGCCTGCTGGATGACCTGCTGCAGAAAGCGGGGGACAGCAATGGCAAGTGAATTCAGCCGCGAGTTTTTCTCCGCCAACCGCATTGTAAAGGCCGACCTGCACTGCGCCCGCCAGCCGCGGGAGCAGGACCTTGATAAGATCAAGGCCGAGCTGAAATCCCTGTACGATGCAACCGAAGTTCTGCTGGATGTCAGCGTGGATGAAAGCCTGCTTTCCGGCTATGTATTGCAGGTGGGCGACCGTGTGTTTGATAACTCCGGCCGCCATGCCCTGGACCAGATGACCGGCGACAAGCCCGACCTGGCCACCCTGAAGACCCGCGTAGAGGACTACAAGCCCGCCGCCAACACTGCCGAGGGAGGCACGGTTGTGTCCGCTGCCGACGGCATTGTTACCGTTGAAGGCATGGACCGCGCCGTGTACGGCGAGATCGTCACCTTTGAAAACGGTGCCAAGGGCATGGTGGAAAGTGTTGAGCCTTCCCACCTGGGCATTATGCTGTTTGATGGTGCCGAATCCGTTGGCGTGGGCACCCTGGTGACCCGTACCGGCAAGCGCGCCGGTATCCCCGTCGGCGAAGCTTTCCTGGGCCGCGTCATCAACCCGCTGGGCGAGCCCATCGACGGCAAGGGTGCCATCGAAGCCGTTGGTTACAACCCCATCGAGAAGCAGGCCCCTGGCATTCTGGAGCGCCAGAGCGTGGACACCCCGCTGCACACCGGCATTCTGTCCATCGACTCGATGTTCCCCATCGGCCGTGGCCAGCGTGAGTTGATCATCGGCGACCGCCAGACCGGCAAGACCTCCATCGCCACCGATACCATCCTGAACCAGAAAGATACCGGCGTGCTCTGCATCTACGTTGCCATCGGGCAGAAGGCTTCCTCCATTGCCCGCGTGGCCGAGGACCTGAAAAAGCATGGCGCTATGGGCTACACCACCATTGTGGCCGCCACCGCCAGCGACAGCGCCCCCCTGCAGTACATTGCCCCGTATGCCGGCACCGCACTGGCCGAATATTTTATGGCCCAGGGCAAGAGCGTGCTGATCGTCTATGACGACCTTTCCAAGCACGCCGTGGCATACCGTGCCATTTCCCTGCTGCTGCGCCGCTCCCCCGGCCGTGAGGCTTACCCCGGCGACGTTTTCTACCTGCATTCCCGTCTGCTGGAACGTTCCTGCCGTATGCGGGACGACCTGGGCGGCGGTTCCATCACCGCACTGCCCATTGTTGAAACCCAGGCAGGCGATGTTTCCGCCTACATTCCCACCAACGTTATTTCCATCACCGATGGCCAGATCTTCCTGGAGACCGCACTGTTCAACGCAGGCAACCGCCCGGCTGTCAACGTTGGCTTGTCGGTTTCCCGTGTCGGCGGCGCTGCCCAGACCAAGGCCATGAAAAAGGCCAACGCCAACCTGCGTATCGAGCTGGCCCAGTACAAGGATATGGAATCCTTCTCGCAGTTCAGCTCTGACCTGGACGCTGAGACCCGCCGCCAGCTGGAACACGGCAAGGCTTTGATGGAACTGCTGAAACAGCCGCTGTACCAGCCCAAATCCGACGCCGAGCAGGTCGTTTTGCTGACCCTCGCCGCCCACGGCGTGCTCGACGAGATCAAAACCGGCGAGCTGCGCCAGAAAACCTCCGCATTTGTGCGTCAGTTCCGTACGGACCCGTCCGGCGTGATGGACGAGATCCAGGCTTCCGGTAAGCTCAGCCCCGAACAGGTGCAGACCATCCTGAACGCCTGGAACGCATTTGCGGGAGGCGATGCCCATGCCATCCACTAAGCTGCTCAAGGAGCGTATTGAGAGCATTCAGGACACCATGAAGATCACCAATGCCATGTACCTGATCTCCTCCTCCAAGCTGCGCAAGGCACGCAAAAATTACCAGGCGGTTTCGCCTTACTTTGAGCGCATGCAGATGACGATGACCCGCGTGCTGCCCCACCTGCCGGAAGAACCGGTCCACCCGTTCTTCCACACCCGCAACCCGGAATCTCCGCGCCGCGCCTATCTGGTGCTGACGGCGGACAAAGGCATGGCCGGTGCGTACAACCAGAACCTGCTCAAGTTTCTGAAATCGCACTGCGGCGATGACCCCAAGGCCCGCTTTTATGTGGTGGGCCAGACCGGTTACCGCGCCCTGCTGCACAAGGACCCCCGCCTGGTGGAAGATTTTCTGTACAGCGGCCAGGCCCCCACATTGCAGCGTGCGCGTGACATCACGGCGGACATGATCGATACGTTCAAGGCGGATGAGGTGGATGAGGTTTACCTCATCTACACCAAGATCCAGAACGCCCTGACCGCTGAACCGGTCATGCTGCAGTTGCTGCCGCTGGAACGCTCCCACTTTGCGCCGCTGCCGCCCGCGCTGGGCGATCCCCATGGCGAGGTTGAGCTGTTCCCCGATGCGTGGTCGGTGTTCAAGCAGATGGCCCCCATCTACATGCACGGCATGATCTTCGGTGCCATGACCGAGAGCTATTGCGCCGAGCAGAGCGCCCGCATGACCGCCATGGATTCCGCCACCAAGAGCGCCACCGATATGATTCACGCGCTCCAGCTGGAGTATAACCGCACCCGCCAGGGTGCAATCACCCAGGAGATCACCGAGATCATCGGCGGTGCTTCTGCTGTGCAAACCAGCGACTATTAAACTTTTTGCACTGTATCCCCTATCGGGATACAATATTCAAACATTTATCTACTTCTGAAATTAAGGAAGAGGCTATCGTATGACACAGGGAACAATTATTCGTGTAGCAGGCCCCGTGGTGGACGTTCAGTTCACCGAGGGCAAGCTGCCTGCCCTGCAGGAAGCGCTGACAGTGACCGCTGAGGGCACCGAGCGCACGATGGAAGTAACGCAGCATGTGAACGAAACCACCGTTCGCTGCATTATGCTTTCTGCCAGCGAGGGTCTTGGCAAGGGGATGACCGTGAACGCACTGGGCCACGGCCTGACTGCCCCGGTGGGCGAAGCCACCCTGGGCCGCATGTTTGACCCCCTGGGCCGCCCCATTGACGGCAAAGGCCCCATGGCCGCAGACGTCCCTACCTGGCCCATCCATCGCAAGGCCCCCGGCTTTGAGGACCAGAAACCTGCAACCGAAATTCTGGAAACCGGCATCAAGGTCATTGACCTGCTGGCACCGTATGCCAAGGGCGGCAAGATCGGCCTGTTTGGCGGCGCCGGTGTTGGCAAAACCGTGCTGATCCAGGAGCTGATCCACAACGTAGCCACCGAGCACGGCGGCTACTCCATCTTTACCGGCGTTGGCGAGCGCAGCCGTGAGGGCTGTGACCTTTGGGGCGAAATGAACGCTTCCGGCGTTCTGAACAAGACCGCCCTGATTTTCGGCCAGATGAACGAACCGCCGGGAGCCCGTATGCGCGTTGCCGAAACCGGCCTGACCATGGCAGAATACTTCCGCGAGGAAAGCCACAAGGACGTGCTGCTGTTTATTGACAACATCTTCCGTTTTGTGCAGGCCGGCTCCGAAGTTTCCGCCCTGATGGGCCGTATGCCCTCCGCCGTTGGTTACCAGCCCACGCTGGCCAACGAGCTGGGTGCCCTGCAGGAGCGTATCACTTCCACCCGTGATGGGTCCATCACCTCGGTTCAGGCCGTTTACGTGCCTGCCGATGACCTTACCGACCCGGCCCCGGCCACAACGTTCGCCCACCTCGACGCTACGACTGTTTTGAGCCGTAAGATCGCCGAGCAGGGCATTTACCCCGCCGTTGATCCGCTGGAGTCCACCTCCCGTATCCTCGAAGCCGATGTTGTCGGCGAGGAGCACTACCGCATCGCACGTGAAGTGCAGGAGACCCTCCAGAAGTACAGCGAGCTGCAGGACATCATCGCCATCCTCGGTATGGACGAGCTCAGCGACGAAGACCAGCTCACCGTGCAGCGCGCGAGAAAGATCCAGCGTTTCCTCTCGCAGCCGATGCACGTCGCAGAAAAGTTCTCCAGCGTGCCGGGCGTTTACGTCCCGCTCAAAGAGACGCTGCGCGGCTTCAAGGCCATCGTAGACGGCGAAATGGACCAGTACCCCGAGGCGGCGTTCTATAACGTAGGTACGCTCGAGGACGTCATCGCGAAAGCGAAGCAGTTAGAGGCGGAGGCGATCTGATGCGTACATTTCAGATGCACCTGCTTGAAGCCGATAAGGTCTTTTTCGAGGGCGAGTGCGAGTCGCTTGTTGTGCCCACAACGGTCGGCCAGTACGGCATTCTGGCAGGTCACAGCAATATGATCTCCGCCGTTGTGCCGGGCGTGCTCTCTTACCGCGCACCGGGTAAGGAGTGGCGCACCGCTGCCGTTTCCGAGGGCATGGTGAAGGTCGAGGGCAACGATATCCTCGTGCTTGTAGACTCCGCCGAGTACCCGGAAGAGATCGATGCCAAACGTGCACAGCGCGCCGCCGATGAGGCGAAGGAGGCCATCCTCCAAAAGCGCAGCGTGCGCGAATACCGCACCGCGCAGGCGAACCTTGCCCGCGCCATCAACCGCCTGCGCGTCAAGAAAAACGCGAGATAAGGCGGCAAAAACCACACCGAATTTCCAAATATGCAAAAAGCGTTCCGAGCATTCGGGGCGCTTTTTGCATATTTCACACAAAGGGTTTGCTTTTTTCATGAACTTTCGAAATTTCGCAAAAACTGCGGTACAAAACGGCGGAATGTGCTATAATGAACGCGAATACCGGCGGAAAAGTACGCCGGAAAGTTGTATTGAAATTCAGTTTAAAGGAGTCAAAAGCATGATCAAAGTCGGTTTTATCGATTACTATTTGGACGAGCGGCACGCCAATAACTACGTTCACATGCTGCACGATTACTCAAACGGCGAGGTAGAAGCCGTGTACGCCTGGGCTGAAATCGACAGCCCCGAGGGCGGCCTCACAACGGACGCATGGTGCGAAAAATACGGTCTCACCCGCATGATGACGCAGGAGGAGCTCATCGAAAAGAGTGACGTTCTGCTCGTGCTCGCCCCGCGCGACCCGAAAAAGCACGAAGAACTCGCAAACCTCGCGCTGCGCTCCGGCAAGCGCTGCTATGTGGATAAAACCTTCGCGCCGGATTACTTCGCTGCAAAGCGTATGCTCGATCTTGCCGAGCAGAGCGGCACGCCGTGCTGGTCGTCTTCCGCGCTGCGTTTTGCGGAGGAGTATCAGGCAGCGG
>ENA-OYWZ01001196-OYWZ01001196.1-human-gut-metagenome-genome-assembly--contig:-NODE-1196-length-11971-cov-4.357167_pt1 | contig 11971 bp, 7 predicted proteins | sample MGYA00244841_ERZ653414 | MGnify/ENA primary metagenome ERZ653414 (study PRJEB26926, sample SAMN06164894) | human gut metagenome | biome: ENVO:00009003; feature: ENVO:2100002; material: ENVO:00002003... | reverse complement strand
TACGAGATTCCTCTACGTCTCGTGGGCTCGGAGATGTGTATAAGAGACAGCCCGGCAGGTCATCCGCGGCGAATACCGCGGCCGCAGGATGGCGTTCGGCTACCCGGCGTCACCCGACCACTCGCTCAAGCGCGAGGTCTTCGACCTGCTGGCGGCTGAGCTGACCACGGGCATGAAACTCACGGAAAATTACATGGTCGATCCCGGGGAGGCACTCTGCGGACTGCTGCTGGCCGACGCGGACTACTTCTCGGTCGGCACGGTCGACACCGAACAACTGCTCGACTATGCCCGGCGCCTCGGGCTTGATGTCGAACTGGTCAAAAAACTCATACCGCATAATATCTAAAACCCCATGAATGTCGTAGACATCATCAATAAAGCCATTTCGGAACGCCGTACGCGCTTTGCCTTCGAACTGCTGCCGCCGCTCAAAGGAGACGGCTGCTGCGGCGTCTTCGGAAGCATCGACCGGCTGATCGGCTTCGACCCGGCCTACATCAACGTGACGTTCCACCGCGAAGGCATCAAGCAGGCGGTGCGCCCCGACGGCAGCGTCGAATGGCACGTCGTGCGCCGCCGCCCCGGCACGGTAGGCATCTCGGCCGCCATCCAGAAGAAATACGACGTGGAAGTCGTGCCGCACCTGATCTGCGGCGGGCAGTCGAAATACGACATCGAGGATGCGCTGATCGACCTCGATTTCCTCGGCCTGCACAACGTACTGGCGCTGCGCGGCGACAAGTCGCAGAACGAAAAGTTCTTCATGCCCCACCCGCAGGGACATACGCATGCCGTCGACCTCGTGCGGCAGATCGCGGCCATGAACCGCGGCCAGTTCGTCGACGGCGAGGTCGAGGAGTGCCACCACTCGAAATTCTCGATCGGCGTGGCGGGTTACCCGGAGATGCACGAGGAAGCCGCCTCGCCCGAGGCCGACATCGCCTGCCTCAAGGCGAAGGTCGACGCCGGGGCGGAATACGTCGTCACGCAGCTCTTCTACGACAACGCGCGGTTCTTCGACTACGTGCGCCGGTGCCGTGAGGCCGGCATCACCGTCCCGATCATCCCGGGCATCAAGCCGTTATCGACGGTGCGCCACCTGACACTACTGCCCCAGACCTTCGGCTGCCATATCCCCGAGGAACTCGGGCGCGAGGTGCTGCGCCACAAGGACGACCCGAAGGCCGTCCGCGAAATCGGAACCGAGTGGGCCGTCGCCCAGAGCCGGGAGCTGGTCGAAGCGGGCGTCCCCGTCCTGCACTACTACCCGATGGGCAAGGCCGACAACATCATCAAGATTGCAAAAGCGATATTTTAAACGACACGAATGAATCCCACTGAATTCCGCCGCCACCTGCATGCACACCCCGAACTGTCGTTCAAGGAACACGACACGGCAGCCTTCATCGCTGACCGGCTCACGGAGCTGGGCATCGAGCACCGTCCTATCGCCCGAACGGGCGTGCTGGCCTGGATCGAAGGACGCGGGAAAGCCGATCCCAAACGCCGCGCCGTAGTACTGCGCGCCGACATCGACGCCCTGCCGATCACCGAACAGAACGACATCGGCTGGCGGTCATGCACCCCCGGCGTCATGCACGCCTGCGGCCACGACATGCACGCGGCGGTACTCTTCGGGGTATTGCAGCAGCTCGCCGCCGAACCCGACTTCCGCGGCACGCTCTTCGGGCTGTTCCAGCCGGGCGAGGAGTGCAACCCGGGCGGTGCGTCGCTGGTGCTGGCCGAAAACCCGTTCGACGGGTACGAGGTGCGTGCCGTGGTGGGCGAGCACGTCGAGCCGCAACTGGAGGTCGGGACGCTGGGATTCCGCGCCGGGAAATACATGGCCTCCAGCGACGAACTGCGCTTCTCGGTGCACGGTACGGGCGGGCACGGCGCCATGCGCCCGCAGTTGAAAGACCCCGTAGCGGCCGCCGCGGAGTTCGTGACGCGGCTCATCGCGCTCAACCACGAGGAGTGCGTGCTCTCGATCGGACGCATAGAGGCCGGAGGTGCCACGAACATCGTCCCCGACGAGGTCTACCTGGAGGGGACGCTGCGCACGTTCGACGAGCGTGAACGCGAAATCATCCACCAGCGCATTCGCAACATCGCCGCCGAGATCGACAAGCGCCTGGGGGTGCGGATCGCCGTCGACATCAGCCACGGTTACCCCTGCGTGGTCAACGACGAACACCTCGTGAAACAGGCCGCGGCACTGGCCCGCGAGGAGAAACTGCAGGTCGAGATGCTCCCGCTGCGCACCACGGCCGAAGATTTCGGCTTTTACTGTACCAAATACCCGTCGCTGTTCTACCGGCTGGGCGTAGGCGCCGCGGCAGGACGCCCCCACACGGCGACATTCAACCCCGACGAAGGGGCTATCAACGTGGGCATCGGCTTCATGAAGCGCCTTGCCCTGCAAATTCTGAAGAAATGAAAAAGCAAACACAAAAAAAGCGCCCGGCAAAGGGTGCGAAGAACACCGACAGGGCGGCAGTCATCCTGAGCCTTTTCCGGGAGTTCCCCAACAATAAATTCTCGCTCAAGCACCTGGCTTCGGCCTCGGGAGGCGCCACGAAAGAGGGGCGCCGCGAAACATTCGAAATTCTGGGACGGCTGCACGACGAAGGCATCGTCGAGGAGTGCGCACGCGAGAAATACCGCCTCACGCACAAGCACCTGCCCCACTTCGAAGGCGTGGCGGACATGACGGCCACGGGGTCGATCTACGTGCGCGTCGAAGGTGAGGAGAAAGATATCTTCGTCAACCAGCGCAACACGGCCAACGCCCTGAACGGCGACCGCGTGGAGGTGGTCGTCATGCACCGCGGCCGCGACGGGAAGATGGAGGGCGAGATCACACGCATCGTCGAACGCAGCCGCAAACCCTATGTCGGCATCGCCGAAGTAGGGGCACACCAGATATTCGTACGGGCGGATTCGCGCCGTATGCCGATGGACATCTACCTCTCCAAACGGCTGTACCCCGACGTGAAGGACGGCGAAAAGGTCGTCGTGCGCATCGCCGACTGGGCCGAAGGGAGCAAGAGCCCCGTGGGCGAGCTGATCGAGCGGCTGGGCATGGCGGGCAACAACGACACCGAGATGCACGCCATCCTGGCCGAATACGAGCTGCCCTACCGCTTCGAGCCCGAAGTCGAGCAGGCGGCGGAGGATATCGACGGCCGGATTACGGCCAAGGAGATCGCCCAGCGCCGCGATTTCCGCAATGTGACGACCTTCACGGTCGACCCGGCCGACGCCAAGGACTTCGACGACGCGCTTTCGGTACGCAAGGTCGGGGAAGGCATATGGGAGATCGGTGTACATATCGCCGATGTGACGCACTACGTGCGCCCGCACTCGGTGATCGACGACGAGGCCGTAGAACGCGGCACGTCGGTCTACCTGGTAGACCGCACCGTCCCGATGCTGCCCGAGCGGTTGTCGAACGAGCTCTGCTCGCTACGCCCGCACGAGGCGAGCCTCTGTTTCTCGGCGGTATTCACGATCAACGAAGGGCTGGAACTGCTCGACGAATGGTTCGGCCGCACGGTCATCCACTCTGACCGCCGGTTCACCTATGCCGAGGCGCAGGAGATCATCGAGACGGGACGGGGCGATTTCGCCGAAGAGGTGCTGACCCTCAACCGGCTGGCCCAGGCGCTGCGCAAGGCACGTTTTAAAAACGGGGCCATCAGCTTCGACCGCGAGGAGGTGAAATTCCAACTCGACGAGGCTGGGAAGCCCATCGGCGTCTATTTCAAGGAGCAGAAAGAATCGAACCAGATGATCGAGGAATTCATGCTGCTGGCAAACCGCCGCGTCGCCGAGTTCTGCGGCAAGCGCAAGACCGACAAGGGGCGCACCGTGGAACGCACGATGGTCTACCGCGTGCATGACAAGCCGAGCGAAGAGAAGCTCGACCGTTTCCGGCAGTTCATCCTGCGCTTCGGACACATCTTCAAGGCCACGGGCGGGCGTGCCGTGGCCAAGGAGCTGAACAAGCTCTTCGCCCAGATCAAAGGTTCGACCGAGGAGAACGCCGTCTCGACGATGGCCGTGCGTTCGATGGCCAAAGCTTTTTACACGACCGACAACATCGGCCACTACGGCCTCGCATTCCCCTACTATACGCATTTCACGTCGCCCATCCGCCGCTATCCTGACATGATGGTGCACCGCCTGCTGGCGCGTTACCTCGCAGGCGAGAAGGCGGCAGACAAGACGACGCTCGAAGATCTGTGCGCCCGCGCTTCGGAACGCGAGGTGATCGCCTCCGAGGCCGAACGCGCCTCGATCAAGTACAAGATGGTCGAATTCATGAAGGAGCGCATCGGCGAGGAGTTCGACGGGCACATTTCGGGGCTCACCGAATGGAGCATCTATGTCGAGCTGGACGAAACCCACATCGAGGGCATGTCGTTCCTGCGCGACATCGAAGGTGATTTCTTCCAGTTCGACGAAGCCAACTACGAGATCGTCGGCCGCTCGACAGGCCGCCGCATGACGCTGGGCGACGCCGTACGCATCCGCGTGAAACGTGCCGACCTGCAGAAGCGCCAGCTCGATTTCGAGCTGCTGATAGACAACGGCCGCCCCATGGCCCCCGCGTCACGCGAGGACGGCCCCAAGGTACGCCGCAGCACCCGCCGCAAAAACCGATAGCCGTGCAACGCATCTACGACAAATGCCGGCGAAGGGAGCCGCTCTCACGCGAGGAGGCCTACCGGCTCTACGACCAGGCTCCGTTGCAGGAGCTGGCGCTCGTGGCCGACGAGGTGCGCCGCGCCGTGGTTCCCGACCCGGAGGTGGTAACCTGGCAGATCGACCGCAATGTCAACATCACCAACGTCTGCATCTCGGGTTGCCGGTTCTGCAATTTCCACTGCAAGCCCCACCAGACAGACCGGGCATTCGTCACCACGCTGGCCGAATACCGCGAGAAGATCGACCGTACGCTGGAGCTGGGCGGCGACCAGCTGCTGTTGCAGGGCGGCCTGCATCCGCAACTGCGCATTGACTTCTACGAGCGGCTTTTCTCCGACCTGAAAGCGCTCTACCCCACGCTGCGGCTGCATGCGCTGGGTGCGCCCGAGGTGGCGCACATCGCCCGCATCAGCGGCCTGACGACCCTGGAGACCCTGCGCCGCCTGATGGCAGCCGGGCTCGACTCGCTTCCGGGTGCCGGCGCCGAGATCCTCGACCCCGTCGTACGCAGGGCCATATCGCCCGCCAAGCCGTCGGTCGAAAAGTGGCTCGACGTGATGCACGAGGCGCACTGCCTCGGCCTTCCGACCTCGGCAACGATGATGTACGGCCATGTCGAGACCCCGCACCAGCGTGTAGACCACCTGCTGCGTATCCGCGACCTGCAGGCCCGCTGCCCCGAAGGAAAGTACGGGTTCATCGCATTCATCCCGTGGATCTTCCGGTCGACGGACACCGAATTGGAACGCCAGGGGGTAACGACACGGTTCTCTCCGTTGGAATACCTGCGCATCATCGCCGTGAGCCGCCTCGTATTGTGCAATATCCGCAACATCCAGGCCTCGTGGCTCACCGTGGGCAAGGCCACGGCACAAGCCGCCCTGCACAGCGGCGCCAACGACATGGGGTCGATCATGATCGAGGAAAACGTCGTCTCCTCGGCCGGAGCGCACAACCGTTTCGACGCCGAGGGCATCCGCAAAGCCATCCGCGAGGCGGGTTTCACCCCTCGCCTGCGCGACCAGCTGTACCGGATGCGGGAATATGCCCCGCAGGCCTGAAACCCTCCCGGGCTCGCCAGGAAAAACACAGGAACGAAAAAACGAAAGGAAGTGCGAATAACGCACTTCCTTTCGTTTTTTACGGCAAATCCGGGCACTATCCGCCTACCGATCGCGGATGGACTCCGGCCCGGGCACGCCTATTCGATTACGGCCGCCCAGCCGCCATTGCGAACCATGTCGATCTTCACGACGGTCGAAGCATCGACTTTCCGCTCACGTTTCTTGTAATCCATGGCCTGCAGGTCGGCATTCACACCGTCCTCGAACGAGGTCATCGTATAACTGCGCCCGGCAGGCAGGAAATCGAGCGCGACCTCGGTGGAATAGGGCTGGTTGTTGGTAATGCCCCCGATGAACCACCGGTCGCCCTTGCGGCGCGCCATGACGACCTGTTCGCCGCACCGTGCACGCAGCACGCGCAGCTCGTCCCAGGTCGTAGGCACCGAGGCGATGAACTCCGTGCAGGGATGTTCGCGGTAATAATAGACCGGGTTGTCGGCCATCATCTGCAACGGGCTTTCGAAGACGACGTAAAGTGCCAGTTGGTAGGCGCGCGTCCCCGAGGCCATCGGGTTCGAACCCGTCGAACGGTTATCCTCGGGCTGAGAGCAGAACATCCCGCCCGGCGTGAAGTCCATGGGGCCGACGGCATTGCGGATGAAAGGCAGGTAATTGCTGTTGTCGGGTTTGCAGCGACCGCCCTGCTCCATGCCGAGCACCGCCTCGTAGGTCAGCAGGTTCGGGTAGGTGCGGAAAAGACCCTTGGGTGTATAGGAGCCGTGCCAGTCGACGAAGATATGGTGGTCGGCCGCACACTTGGTCACGCGCTCGTAATAGTTGACCATCCACTGGTCGCTGCGATCCATGAAGTCGATCTTCACGCCCGGGATGCCCCACTCTTCGAGCGTCGTGAAAAGGCGTTCCATGTCCTTCTCGACGGCGAGCCATGTCAGCCACAGCACGATCTGCACGTTGCGCTCCTTGCCGTAGGCGATCAGGCCGGGCAGGTCGAGGTCGGGATTGGGACGGAATACGTCGGTCGTCGATGCCGACCAGCCTTCGTCCATGATAATATAAGGGACGCCGTATTTGGCTGCGAAGTCAATGTAGTAACGGTAGGACTCCGTATTGCGCCCGGCACGGAAATCGACCCCCGACAGGCGCATGCCGTTCCACCAGTCCCAGCTCACCAGTCCGGGCTTCACCCACTCCCAGTCGGTATCGGCAGCGGGGGCGGCCAGCAGCCACACCAGCTCGTTTTCGATCAGGTCGGCATCCTCCCCGGCCACGACGGCAAGGCGCCACGGGAAAGTGCGCGTCCCCTGCGTCCGGGCAATATAGGGTTCTTCGGAGAGCACCTTCAGGCTGCGGTCGCCATCGGGGCCGTACTCCTTCGGCACGCGCGGGAAAAGCGATTCGAAACCGCCCCGTCCGTCGCTCCTGACGAACATGCAGGGGTAGTCCCGTACATCGGACTCAGCCAGCAGGAGCTTCTTGCCCCCCGGCATCCCGACCAGCACGGGCAGGTAACTCATCTTATCCGCCGGGGTATATTCGGCCATCGCCACGCGGGTGTAGGGCTCCTCGTACATCGAACGGAACCCGTTCACCTCGGAGAGCCACGCCTCGCTTCCGGCGGGCAGCCCCAGCCGGCACTCTTCGCCGAGCACCTCGACCTCGCCGGGCAGCGAGGTGACGAAGCGGTAGGCCACGCCGTCGTCGAAAAGGCGGAACTCCACCGCGTAGTCGCCGGCAAACCTGAGTTGCACGGCATTATAGCAGTTTCGGACGACGGCATCCTTCGTCGGGTTGCGGCGTTCGAGCATCTCGTCGGCCGAGGAGCGTTTCACGCTGCGCAAACGGGGAGCCTCGCCCAGCGTGCGGTCGTCCAGGGTCAGCGACAACGTACAGGCATCGAGGACTTTGTCCGCGCCGCTCCAGACGGTATAACTGATCTTGTCAGCCACCTCGATTTCCAGGCGGAGGTTTCCGCCGGGCGACGTCGCACCGACGATCTTGGCCGTAGCGGCACCGGCCACAGCCAATGCGCAGCACAATGCCAGAAGTCGTTTCTTCATAATGATAATAATTTGGGTCGGATACAAAGATAGCAAAAAAACGACAGGAGAGCCGCGATATTCCCGCGGCCCTCCTGAAAAAAAACCGAACCTGTTATTTTACCGTAATCGAGTTCAGCAGGTCGACCTTGCCCTCGTTCACCAGCTTGAGGATCAGCTCGCCGAACAGCGTGTTCTGCCATGCGAACCACGAGCGGGTGAAATCCGTCGGGTCGTTCACATTGAACGACTCGTGCATGAAGCCCGTCCCGGCATCGGTGGTCATCAGCATCTCTACGCAGCGCTTGATCTCGGCATCGTCCTGCGAGGTAAAGGCCTTCATCATGATGCTCATCGGCCAGGCCATGTCGTAACCGACGTGCGGGCCGCCGATGCCTTCGCCAGCCGAACCGCGGAAGAAGTAGGGGTTCGCCTCGCTCCACACGAAGCGGCGGGTATTCTGGTAGATCGGATCGTTCACGTCCATATCGCCCAGGTAGGGCATCGCCAGCAGGCTCGGCACGTTGGCGTCGTCCATCAGGAAACGGTTGCCGTAACCGTCGACCTCGAAGGCGTAGATCGTTCCGTATTCGGGATGGTTGTAGGTAGCGTATTTCTTGAGTGCCGTCTCCACCTCGGCAGCCAGCTCGGTGCACTCGGCAGCCAGCGCGGCCTGTCCGTTAACTTTGGTCAGGATTTCGGCAGCCTTGCGCAGCGAAGTCACGGCAAAGAAATTCGAAGGCACGAGAAAGAGGAACGTCGTCGCATCGTCCGAGGGACGGAATACCGAAGCGATCAGCCCGACGGGATTCACCGGATTGCCCTTGCCCATGTTGCAGACCGTATCGAGCTGGCGGTCGGTCACACGCATGAACGTATAGGGGCCGACACCCTCCTTGCGCTGCTGCTCGCGGAAGGTCTTGAGTATGTTCCTGATGGCCGCCATCCAATGTTCGTCGAACACCGAGTCGTCGCCCGTCACCAGCCAGTATTCATAGGCCAGACGCAACGGATAACACAGCGAGTCGATCTCCCACTTGCGTTCGTGCAGTTCGGGGCGCATCTGGGTCTGGTCGCTCATCCACTGATGGTCGGGGTTCGGGTCGTAGGGGTCGAGGAACGCATTGGCATAGGGATCGAGCTCGATGCACTTGAACTGGCGGCGGATCACGCCGGCCAGCATACTGCGCAGGTGCTCGTCCTTGTTGGCCAGCTGGAGGTAGGGCCACACCTGCGCACCCGAGTCACGGAGCCACATGGCATGGATGTCGCCGGTATAAACCACCGTATCGTCCCTGCCGTTGTCATCCTTGCGGTAGCGCACCGTCGTGTCGAGCGTGTTGGGAAAACAGTTCTCGAACATCCAGGCCAGCTTGGCATTGGAGAGCACGCCCTTGATGCGCGCGATCTCGGCCTCGACGGCCTCGGAGCGGAACAGACGCTCGGACTCGGCCGGACGGTTGGTCGGGGCATATTCTTTTACGATCTTCGCTTTGGGCCTGGCCATACGCGTATTGTCCATAATCATAACCGCGGCTTCGGTTTCCGGAGCACTGCTGCGGAGCGCCGAGGCGTGTGCCGAAACCGTACCGGCCATGACGAGGGCCGCAGCAAGGCAAGCCCGGGAGATGTTTTTGTTTTTCATAGTCGTTTACAGAATTACTTTATTAGGGTTTTAAGTTATCAGTACAGGGTTACGGGGCCGCGCAGGCCGAGTTCCTTATTGAGCCGCTGCGCCCATTCCCAGCGGGCAGCCGTCGGAGTATCTGCGGCACGGGCCTTGGCATAGTTGGTCAGCACTGTGGTAACACGGATCGTCAGGACATTCGTGCCCTTACGGAGTTTGCCCGCTACGTCGAACGTACGTGCACCGTACCAGCGCACGCCCGCAGGCTCGCCGTTGACGAAAAGTTCGGTGATGCCGTTATGCGTAAGGCCGGCATCGAGCGTATGGTAGGCCGCCGGATCTTCGACATCGACCGTGCGGGTGTATTCGATGGTGCCGGCGAAGCTCTGCAACCAGGGGAACGGCAGGCTGTGCAGATCCACGAGGTCGGTCAGGGAGAACTCCCGGGTGCTCTTATCCACATGGTGCGTGGCTCTGACATCCCAGATGCCGTTGAGGGCAATGGGGTTCGCACTGCGGGGTGCAGGTGCGGGCAGCATTTGGCCGCCGCGGTCTTTCTCGAAGACGATGAATTTCGCCTCGGCAGGCGTCAGGCACAACTCCAGCGTACCGTCCTGCACGTCGAGCATATGCCGCACGCCCGTCTCGGCATCCCAGACCCAGGCCTGCTTGGCCGCCACCTCGGCGGGGAATTCGAGCCGGGTCTGCATGGAACGTTCGATCGAAGAGTTGACGACGAAATAGATATCCCTGTCGCCCGACTTGTAATAGTTCATCATCATAAAACGGTCGGGGTCGGAGATTTTCGCATAAGGGGTCAGGCCGTATTCCGCCTGCAAGGTGCGGTACCAGCCGAGCATATCCCCCTGCGGGGCATCGACACGGACAAAACGGTCGGGCCAGGTCGCCACGACACGGTCGATGATCGCCTTCACACGGGCATCCTTCGCCGCGGCATCACGGAATCCGAGCCCCTTGTGGGGCACCTTCCCGATGGCGATCACACGTCCGCCCGCCGCCACGAAGTCGGCGATGCGCGCAGCGGTTCGGGGTTCGAGGCTCTCGACCTCCATCAGCAGCAGGGTCTTGTAGCTGCGCGAACCGAAGCGGAGCCGGCCGCCCGCGACGGACGACTGGCAGATGACCTTCTCGCTGACATAGTCGCAGCCGTTGCCGCTCTGCTGGACGGCCTCCCAGAGGTCGTTGGCATAGGCGGGATAGGTGACGCCGGGATAGGGGTCACGCTGCATGCCGTGGATCGACCAAAGGTCTTCGAGCGGCGGCAGGATGGCGATGTCGGCCTGATAGACGCTGTTCTGCAAAAGAGCGGAGACACGCGCCTTGTAATCCATCCACGGACGCACATAAGGCCACCACGTATTGTTCTCGTTGAAATAAGTACCGAACTGTATCCAGCCGAAGAAATCCTTCTGGCGGGGGCTGTAATTGAAGCCGTGGAGCACCGAGTGGTTGACGCCCGAAAGGTTGCTGCGGTCGCCCGTCACCTTGACCTCCTCGAGCGTGGTCTGGAAGATATTGCCCACGTTGGTCTGCTCTTCGCAGCTCACGATGTTGCGGTTGGCCAGAAACGCTCCCGAAGAGACGAACTTGTTGACCATGCTGTAACCGCGTCCCGAAAGGTATTGGTTGGGCTCCATCACCCGGCCGATGCCGTCGTGTATCCACGATTCGCATTCGGGGATGTCGAGATACATCGACGTTTCGACGGGATGGAGCTGGTGGCCGTAAGCCTGCACACGCGATTTGAGCCCGTTGCGGTGGCACCAGTCGTTGTAGACGTCGATGAAGTTTTCCTTGAAGAGCTGCATCTGCACGTGCCAGAAATCGTGGCGGACACGCTCGATCACGTCGCGGGTCACCTCGGGCGAGAAACTGCTGCCGTAAGCCTCGCGGACGGGTTCGCCCATGGCTCCGGTACGCTGGAACACATAGGGCAGGAACGGATCGAGCGAGTAACCCATACGCTTCTCGAACTCGGCGAACATGCCGGGCGTCCAGTTGTTGCCTTCCAGCTCGAAACTGTCGCAGAACGCCGCGCGGATCTTCCCCTTGAGTTTGCCGCGGGTGAAATGCATCGCATCGGAAAATTTATCGAGGTAACGCTCCACGGCCTTGCCGTCGAGGTGGTTCACCACGGGCCCGCTGGCGCCCGGAGCCCCCAGGATAACACGCGAATAGCCGTTCAGCTTCACGAAAAAGTAGAGGACATGTTCGCCCTCGGGGACATCGACCGTGATGGTATCGTTGCCGGCCTGGTCGTCGTACGAAACGCCCTCGGTGAAATGGGCGACATGCTTGGGCATCAGGCGGATGAACAGAAGCTCCTTGGTCGGGTTGCTGCGGGGATTGGCCACTTGGGCGTTGGCCATGTCGAGCACCTCGTCGCGGCCGATGGTAAACCGGCCGCCCTTGACATCGACCGTAACGGGATAGAGCCTGTCTCTTATACACATCTGACGCTGCCGACGAACTCTAGGGTGTAGATC
>ENA-OYWZ01001193-OYWZ01001193.1-human-gut-metagenome-genome-assembly--contig:-NODE-1193-length-11979-cov-4.068853_pt1 | contig 11979 bp, 10 predicted proteins | sample MGYA00244841_ERZ653414 | MGnify/ENA primary metagenome ERZ653414 (study PRJEB26926, sample SAMN06164894) | human gut metagenome | biome: ENVO:00009003; feature: ENVO:2100002; material: ENVO:00002003... | reverse complement strand
CTGGACGTGTGCGGCAAGACCGGTACGGCGCAGTTCGCGCAGGACGGGATCAAATACTCCGACGGCTACTACCTCGGTACGATGGTGCTCTACTTTCCGGCCGACGAACCCAAGTATACGGTGCTCACGGCGATGTTCACCCGCCGCGGACGGGGTACGACCTACTACGGGGCCGGTCTGTCGGGACCCGTCGAGCAGCAGATCGTCAACTACATCTACAACCGTCAGCGCGAGTGGTACGGCCGCGTCGAAGAGACCGACGATGCGCATTACGCCCGCACGGTCAAGGGGGGCGACATCGCCCAGATCCGCCGCGTGGCCGACAAGTTCTCGCCCCGCGCCTCGTTCGACCAGCGTACGGGCTGGGGGCGCGCCCGGGTCGACAGCCTCTCGAACGTAATCATCACGAGCCTCCCGCCCGAAACAGGGACGATGCCCGACGTGCGCGGCATGGGGCTCAAGGATGCGCTGTTCGTACTCGAAAGCCGCGGGCTGAAAGTCCGTTTTTCGGGCGCGGGCGCCGTAACACAGCAAAGTATCCCCGCCGGAGCCCGCATCACGCCTGGCTCGACGGTCGGCATAACACTGAAATAAGATGAAAACACTGAAAGACCTACTCAAAGATACGCCCGTCACGGCGCTGCACGGCGACGGTTCCACGACGGTGGCCGCCCTGGCCTACGATTCGCGGGCCGTGACGCGGAGCGACTGTTTTTTCGCCACCCGCGGCACGCAGTCCGACGGGCACGACTTCATCCCCGACGCCGTCGCAAAAGGCGCCTCGGCCGTCGTCTGCGAGCAGTTGCCTGCCGAAACGGCCCACGGGGTGGCCTACGTCGTCGTCCCCGACGCCGCAGGAGCGCTGGCCGACATGGCCGCAGCCTTCTACGGCCACCCGAGCCGCGAACTGAAACTCGTGGGCATCACCGGCACCAACGGCAAGACCACGACCGCAACATTGCTCTACGACCTGGTGCGGGCACTGGGCTACAAGGCCGGGCTGGTCTCGACGGTCGTCTACAAGGTCGGCGAACGCATCGTCGAGGCGACCCACACCACGCCCGACCCCGTGCGGCTGAACGCCATGATGCGCGAGATGGCCGACGAAGGGTGCGAATACTGCTTCATGGAGTGTTCGTCGCATGCCATCGTGCAGCAACGCACGCGGGGACTGCATTTCGCGGGCGGCATCTTCTCGAACATCACCCACGACCACCTCGACTACCACAAGACCTTCGCCGAATACATCCGCGCCAAAAAACTCTTCTTCGACTCCCTCGCCAAGGATGCCTTCGCCCTGACGAACGCCGACGACAAGAACGGCCGCGTCATGGTGCAAAACACCGCAGCCGGGGTACACACCTATTCGCTGCGCACGATGGCCGATTTCCGCTGCAAGATCGTCGAGATGCACGTCGACGGCATGCTGCTGCGCATCGACGGGCAGGAAGTATGGGTTGGGCTCGTAGGACGCTTCAACGCCTATAACCTGCTGGCCGTCTACGGCGCCGCGGTGCTGCTGGGACTCGACCGCGCCGAAGTGCTGCGCGCGATGAGCATGCTCCATGCCGTGAGCGGGCGCTTCGAATTCGTGCGGGCGGAGAATGGAACCACGGCCATCGTCGACTATGCGCATACGCCCGACGCACTGGAAAACGTCATCCAGACCATCCAGGAGATCCGCACCCCGGCGCAACAATTGATCGTCGTCTGCGGCTGCGGCGGCGACCGCGACCGCACCAAACGGCCCGAGATGGCGCAGATCGCGGTGAAATACGCCGATACGGCCATCTTCACCTCGGACAACCCGCGCCACGAGTCGCCCGGGGCGATCCTCGACGAGATGGCCGCCGGCCTCGACCCCGGCGCCCGGTTCCTGCGCATCGTCGACCGTGCCGAGGCCATCCGCACCGCCGCAATGCTCTCCCGGCCGGGCGACATCCTGCTCATCGCGGGCAAAGGGCACGAAACCTATCAGATCATCGGCGACGTAAAACACCACTTCGACGACAAGGAGGAGGTCGGCAAGGCCTTCGGCACACTCAGAAACTAAAAACCCGACATACGACATGTTCTATCACATTTTCAAGTATTTAGGCGAATATTACGACATCCCGGGCTCGGGTATGTTCCAGTATATTTCGTTCCGCGCGGCGGCGGCCATCATCCTCGCGCTGCTGATCGTCATCATCTTCGGCCGCAAGATCATCGACTTCCTGCGCCGCAAGCAGATCGGCGAGGACATCCGCGACCTCGGGCTCGAGGGACAGCTCCAGAAACGCGGCACCCCCACGATGGGCGGCGTCATCATCCTGCTGGCGATCCTCGTCCCGATCCTGCTCTTCGGACGGCTCGACAACATTTACATCCAGCTGATGATCGTCTCGACCGTCTGGCTGGGGCTGATCGGCGGGCTGGACGACTACATCAAGGTCTTCCGCCACAACAAGGAGGGGCTCAAGGGCCGCTTCAAGATCGTGGGCCAGGTCGGGCTGGGCATCATCGTCGGCACGACGATGTGGCTTTCGCCCCAGATCATCGTCCGCGAGAAGGTCACGCAGCCCGTGCAGACCGTCTATCTGAACCCCGACGGATCGGTGATCGAAAGCGTGCAGCGGAACGTCGTCCTGAGCTCGGAAAGCACCAAGACCACCAAAACCACCATCCCCTTCGTCAAGAACAACGAATTCGACTACGGATGGCTCACGGGCGAGGACAGCGCCACGACCTGGCTGCTCTACGTGCTGGTAGCGATCTTCGTCGTCACGGCCGTCTCGAACGGCGCCAACCTCACCGACGGCCTCGACGGGCTGGCCACGGGCGTCTCCGTCCCGATCGTGGCCGTACTCGGCGTGCTGGCTTACCTCTCGGGACATATCGTCTACGCCGACTACCTCAACATCATGTATATCCCCGACAGCGGAGAGCTGGTCGTCTTCGCGGCGGCCTTCGCGGGCGCGCTGGTCGGCTTCCTGTGGTACAACTCCTTCCCGGCGCAGATCTTCATGGGGGACACCGGCTCCCTGTCGATCGGCGGCATCATCGCCGTCTTCGCCCTCTGCATCCGCAAGGAACTGCTGCTGCCGCTGCTGTGCGGCGTGTTCCTGGTCGAGAGTTTCTCGGTGATGATGCAGGTCGGCTACTTCAAATACACCAAACGCAAATACGGCGAAGGGCAGCGCCTGTTGCTGATGGCCCCCGTACACCATCATTTCCAGAAAAAAGGGCAGTTCGAAACCAAGATCGTGCTCCGCTTCTGGATCATCTCGCTGCTGCTGGCCGCCATCACCCTGGTAACGTTAAAGATCCGGTAATCATGAAAAAGATAGCAGTCCTGGGCGGAGGCATCAGCGGTTACGGCTCCGCGATCCTCGCCAAAAAGAAAGGGTTCGACGTATTCCTCTCCGATATGGGGAAGATCGCCGACCGCTACAAAGCCAAGCTCGACGAGTGGCAGGTTCCCTACGAGGAAGGCGGCCACACCGAGGAACGCATCCTCGCGGCACACGAGGTCATCAAGTCGCCGGGCATCCCCGAAACGGCCCCCATGGTGCGGAAAATCCGTGCGGCAGGCATTCCCGTCATTTCGGAAATGGAGTTCGCAGGCCGTTACCTGGGCCGGTCGAAGTGCATCTGCATCACCGGCTCGAACGGCAAGACCACTACCACGTCGCTCGTCTACAAGATCATGCGCGACGCCGGGATGAACGCCGCCCTGGGCGGCAACATCGGCGAGAGTTTCGCCTACTCCGTGGCCACGGGCGACTACGACTGGTACGTGCTGGAATTAAGCTCGTTCCAGCTCGACGGCATGTTCAGGTTCCGCGCCCACATCGGCGTGCTGATGAACATCACGCCCGACCACCTCGACCGCTACGGACACTGTTTCCAAAACTACGTCGATTCGAAAATGCGCATCACGCAGAACCAGAACTCGCGCGATTATTTCGTCTATTCGGGCGACGACGAGGTGATCTGGCAGCAGCTTCCCAGGTACGACCTGCGCATGAAGCAACTTCCCTTCGCCGCAAAGAATGCCGTGGCGAGCGGTGCCGGCGACGCCTTCCTCTGCGACGGCAAATTCACGGCGGCTGTCGGGAAGGCCTCGGTCGAGATCGACACGGCCAAGATGCAGCTCAAAGGGCTGCACAATGCCTATAACGCCATGGCTGCGGCTCTTGCGACCCTTGCGGCAGGCGTCGCGCCGGCCTCGATCCGCCGCTCGATCTACGGCTTCGCCCCCGTCTGCCACCGCCTCGAACCCGTCCGGGAAAGCGGCGGCGTACTGTGGATCAACGATTCCAAGGCCACCAATGTCGACTCGGTATACTATGCGCTCGAAAGCATGACGCGCCCCGTGGTATGGATCGCCGGGGGCACGGACAAAGGCAACGACTACGAACCGCTGAAGGCTTTCGCCCGTGCGAAGGTACATACGCTCGTCTGCATGGGCGCGGACAACTCCAAGCTGATCGAAGAGTTCACGGGTGTGGTGCCCGAAGTGGTCTCCACCGGCTCGCTCGACGCCGCGATGGAGGCCGCCAAAGCCGCCGCACAGCCCGGCGACGCGGTGCTGCTCTCGCCCGCCTGCGCGAGTTTCGACCTCTTCAAAAACTACGAAAACCGCGGCGAGCTGTTCAAGGCGTGGGTAAACGAAAAGGCATAGCACGATGAAGCTCGGCGAACGGAAATACACGCAGGACGAAGGGCCGGCGCAGGAGCCCTGGACGGAAGCGCCCGGGAAATCCCCCCGCGCAGCGGACGGGAAGACCGGGGCGCAGGACGCGCCCCGACGCCGCGGCGTGCGCGGCACCGATGCCGGGGAGAGCGCCTGCGAAACCCCCGAAGCCCCCGAAAAACACAAGTTCCGGCTCTTTACCGGCGACCGCGTCCTGTGGATCATCGTCGCGGCGCTGGCGGTGATTTCCGTGCTGGTGGTCTACTCGTCGACGGCCAAGATGGCCTACGACGCCCACACGGCGCGTACCACGGCCCATTTCCTGCGCCAGCAACTCATCATCCTCGTCGTCAGCCTCATCATCATGGTCGCCGTGCAGAAGATCAACTGCCGGATTTACAACCTGTTCTCCCGCCCCGTCTATTTCCTTTCGGTAGCACTCACCGTCGCCGTCTATTTCATCGGCGCCACGACCAACGGCGCCGCCCGCTGGATACCCCTCGGGCCGTTCCAGTTCCAGCCCTCCGAGGCGCTGAAAGTCGCCACGGTACTGTTTCTGGCCCGGCAACTGGCCGGACGGCAGTCGAAAATCGACAAAATACGCATCGTCCCGTCGCTCAAATTCTGGACGTGGCGTTCGTCGCGCGAACAGCGCCGCATCTGGCGCGAGGGGACATGGCCGATCCTGATGCCCGTCGTGGTCTCGTGCGCGGTGATCTTCCCGGCCCACACCTCCTCGGCCGTACTGGTTTTCATGGCCTCGTGGGTCATGATGCTCATCGGGCGCGTCCGGCTGGGCGAACTGGTGAAACTCATCGGGCTGGCCTGCATCGGCATCGTCTTCATCATGACGCTCAACCTGGGGCGCAGCGAGACAGCCGAAGGGCGCGTCTCGACATGGATCCATCTCTGGACACGCTCGCAGACCGAAAAACCGATCGAGCACCTCACCGACACCGAGCGGTCGATGATCGCCATTCACAACGGCGGGGTCTTCGGCGAAGGCGCCGGACAGAGCGCCATGCGCGTCGAGATGATCCATCCCGAAAGCGACTATGCCTACGCCTTCTTCGTCGAGGAATACGGCATCGTACTGGCACTGGCCTTGCTGATGCTCTACCTGTGGATATTCTTCCGGGGCATCGAGATATTCCGCCGCTGCGGGACGGCATTCCCGGGGCTGCTGGTACTGGGGCTCGCCCTGCTGATAACCTGCCAGGCGCTGCTGCATATCATGGTGACCGTCAACCTGATCCCCGAAACGGGACAGACGCTGCCGCTGATCTCGCGCGGCGGCTCGTCGACCATCTTCACCACCATCGCGCTGGGCATGATCCTCAGCGTCAGCCGCCAGAACGACGAACAGTCGCACGATACGCCCCGCAGCGAATCCATTTACGAAAAATAACACGGCCATGGACGACATAAGACTCGACAAATACCTTTGGGCGGTGCGGGTGTTCAAAACCCGCAGCGACGCCGCGGATGCCATCCGCAACAACAAAGTCACGGTAAACGGCTCCGCCGCCAAACCCTCGCGCGAAGTGAAGGTCGGCGACGTGATCGCCGTGCGCAAGATGCAGGTGACCTACTCCTACCGGGTGCTCGACCTCGTGTCGAGCCGCCAGCCGGCCAAGAATGTCCCCCTGTACTGCCTCAACATCACCCCGCAGGAGGAGCTGGACAAGCTCAGCATCCCGCGCGAAACGATCTTCGTCTTCCGCGACCGCGGTACGGGGCGCCCGACCAAAAAGGAGCGCCGCGAACTGGACGGGCTGATGGACGGAATCTACTACGACGGGGACGAGTAGGCCAGCATGTCCGGTGTCTCCCCATACGAACTCTTGACCTTCGCGTCGTCGTCCGTAGCCGCCGCCCTGGGCGCTCTGCTGCTGGGGCTCCGCATCCCGGGCGGGCAGGCGCTCGGCACCCTGCGCACGGCAAGGGGCTATCTGGCGCTGTCCTGTTTCATCTGGGCTGCGGCAGGTTTCGCCGGCACGTTCCTGCATCCGGACGTCGGGGATAAGCCCTGACCGTCCGCCAGACCGAAGCTTATTACGACGAGGAACAGGAGGCTCGAAGTCGTCCGGTCGGAATTTGCGCGCATCCGCGGCACCCAGAACCTGCGGCGTGGTTTTCTATGGCAGGATCGGCAAACAGTTGAAAATCCCCACGGGATAAAACGCCAAAACGGACGGATCATCATGCAAGCACGATATCCGTCCGTTTTTTATTTCGAGCCTATCGGCTCTTTTTTAACCGTTTATTTACTTCTTGTTGAAGAAATTCATCGTCCGTTCCAACCCGATCGTCGTGAACGAAAGGATCGCGTCGCCGAACACCTTGAGCCGCTCGGGCAGCGCCTTGCGCTCCTCGTCCGACCACTCCCCCAGCACATAGTCGACCTGGTGGCCCCTGGGGAAATCCCCGCCCACGCCGAAGCGCATCCGGGCGTAGTCCTCCGTTCCCAGCAGCTCGGCGATATTCTTCAACCCGTTGTGCCCCCCGGCACTCCCCCGGGGACGCATACGCAGCGTGCCGAACGGCAGCGCAATGTCGTCCGAAACCACCAGCAGGTTTTCCGGGGCGATCTTCTCGGCCTCCATCCAGTAACGGACGGCTTTGCCCGAAAGGTTCATGTAGGTCGAGGGTTTCAGCAGGATCAGCGTACGCCCCTTATGCTTCAACTCGGCCACATCGCCGTAACGCGCCGTCGTAAAAACAGCGTTGGACGCCTCGGCGAGGGCGTCCAACACTTTGAATCCGATGTTGTGCCGGGTTCCGGCATATTCGGCGCCGATATTTCCCAGCCCAACAATAAGGTATTTCATACGCTACCGGTTAGGCTTGTGCCGCCGCACCGCGCGATGCACGGGTCACGCGCACTGCGCAGACGGCCGTCGAAGCCGGAGTGACGAATTTCAGGTTCTCGAATGCAAGGTCGCCTACGAAGATGGTCTTGCCGACACCCAGTTCGGTTACGTCCACGACCAGTTCGTCGGGCAGGTTCTCGACCAGCGCGCTCACGACGAGCTTACGGGCCGACAGCGTCAGCTTACCGCCGACCTTCACACCTTCGGCGTTACCCGTCAGGCGTACCGGAATGGCGATGGATACGGGTTTACCCTCGGCAATGCGGTAGAAATCGAGGTGGAGGATCTGCTCGCGGATGGGGTGGAACTGCGCCTCACGCAGCACGGCCTGCTCTTTCTTGCCGTCGAAATCGAACTCGACGATGTAAGAGTTGGGGGTGTAGATCAGGGCCTTGATCTCGCGGGGGTCTACCGAGAAGGAAACCGACTCGCCGTTGCCCGACAGTACGCAGGGTACCATACCCTCGCGGCGTACGGCCTTGGCCGCTTTCTTGCCGTACTCATCACGCTTAACGGCCTTTACAGAGATAGTTTTCATAATACGTTTGTTTTTTAATGTGTTACCACCGGCGGTTCTCAGCCCGGCCACGCAAGCCGCGCCCCAATTCCGCCTGTTTCGGATCGCAAAGATAAGGTAAAATATTAAGAATCAAAAATCAACCGTAAAAAATTCGTTTCCGGGCAAAAAAATTTCGGTTTGGGATTTAACTTTTGCAACTTTAACGCGTCTTACAGACAAACCCTCATGGAAGAGACCCGCGACATACCCGCAGAAGAACTCTCGGCGCTACGCAATCCCGCCACCCGGCGCGGGGCGTTCGACCGTCTGGTCGGGGCATACCTGCGGCCGCTTTACTGGCACGCACGACGGCTGGTCGTCGTCCACGAGGATGCCGAGGATGTGGTACAGGAAACCTTCATCCGCGCCTACGACAAGATCGGCACCTTCCGGGGCGGAGCCGGGGAACTGGGGGCATGGCTCTACCGCATCGCCACGAACACCGCACTGACGATGCTGCGGCGGCGCAGGCCGGGGCTCTTCTCCTCGCTCGACGACGTAAGCCGCATCCTGGCAAGCCGCGTGGCGGAGGAGTGCGGCGAGGATGCCGACCGGACGCTGGTACGTTTCCAGCAGGCGATCCTGGAGCTGCCGCTCAAGCAACGGCTGGTCTTCAACCTCCGCTACTATGACCGGATGCCCTACGGAGAGATCGCCCGCGTGCTGGGGCAGCGCGAAGAGACGCTCAAGGTCAATTACCACCATGCGGTACAGAAACTGAAAGAGAAACTAACACGGGAACTATGAACCACGAATTCGGAAATATCGGCAGGCGGCTGCCTTACGACCTGCCTGAGCATCGCCTCGAAGCGTTGCACGAACGCATCCTGCGCAATACGGCGGCACGGCCCGCACCCGCTGCCCGCACCCGCCGGCTTTACCTGGCGGCAGGGGTGAGTGTCGCGGCAGCCCTCCTGGCAACGGGCATCCTCCTCTCCGGACACCTCAGCCACCGCGCCGAGGCCCCGCTGCCGGACATCGAGCAGATGCTCGCCACAACCCCGACCGAAACCCTGCAACAGGCTGCGGCGGAGAACTACGACGACATACTCTACAACCAGCAACTTTAAAATTCCATGCGCTATGAAACAACTCCTCACTTTTCTTTGCGCGCTCCTCTTCGCCCTCGCAGGCAAGGCCGCGCCCGCCGGTGACGAACTGAAACAGCTTCTGGCCGAAGCCCGGGCTATCGTCAACACGGCCGGCAACGCGGCCGACCGGGAGGTCTCCCGGGCCTTGTCCGAAGCGCGCCGCGCCGTAAACGCCACCGACCGCCAGATCGACCGTGCCATGGCCGAGGCCCGCAGGGTCGTCGGCGCCTCCGACCGCGAAATCGACCGCGCCATTGCCGAAGCGCGCGCCGCCATCGACGCCGCCGAAACGGCCGCCGTCGCCAACCAGTCGATCGAAGAGCTGAACAAGGCCGCCCGCGAGCAGGTCGTGCGCGAACTGGGGCTTACCTCGCGCCAGCGCAAGGAGTTCGAACCGCTCTACAAAGCCTACCGCGAGGCGCTCGACAAGGCCGTCAATACCCCGGATGCGGGAACGGACGAGGCCGCTCAACGGCAGGGACTCAAAACCAAGCTCTCGAACATCGCCGCCACGGCGCAGGTCAAACGCGACTACGTGGACAAATTCGCCGCTGTGCTCACCGCCGAGCAGATCCGCCGCCTCTACAACACGGAGGGCGAAATCGGCACCAACATCAAACGTGCCGCCGTCGACCGCCGCCGCAACCAGAACACGCGGCTGAAAGGCAGCGGGCGCATGGTGACGCAGGACTGGGGCAAGGCGGGCGACTACACGGGCATTTCGGCCGCGGCGTTCTTCGACGTCACGGTCAGCCCCACGGCACGAACCATCAGCGTGACGGCCGACGACAATGTGATCGACTACCTGGTGCTCGAGCGCGACGGCGGGACGCTGAAATTCCGCGTCAACGCCAACAATACGGAGAACATTTCGGTTTCGGTCGTCGTTCCCGCATCGGCCGCCCTGCGCCAGATATCGGCCGGCTCCTACGGCAAGGTGACCTGCAAGCTGCCGCTGAAAGGGCCCTCGGTCGCGGTTTCCGTTTCGAGCTACGGATCGGTCATCGCCGACATCGACACCCCGGGCACCGCCCAGCTCAACGTGTCGAGCTATGGCAAATTCTCGGGCTCGGTACGCTGCAACGACTGCGAACTGCGGGTTTCGAGCTACGGGTCGGCACAGGCGCCCGTCGACTGCCGCAACAACTGCCAAGTCACAGTCGGGAGCTACGCCAAGTTCTCGAACGACATCAAAGCTTCCGTCCTGACGCTCAAGATCAGCAGCGGCGCCAGTGTCAGCAGTACGCTGATCTCGGATGCACTGACGCTGAGCGTCGACAGCTACGCCAAGTTCTCCGGCGCAGTGACGGTGAACAGCCGGCAGGCGAAACTGACCGTCAGCAGCGGCGGCTCGTTCAACGGCACGTTCAGCGGGAATTCGCTCGAGGCGGAAGTCGGCAGTTACGGCAAGATCAACCTGAAAGGGTCGGCACAGGTCGCCAGCGCCGCGGTAAGGGTATCATCCGGAGCTGTGTTCAGCGCCCCCGAGCTGCGGGTCGCCGATTACGACCTGACCGTATCGAACTATGCCAAGGCCGACGTGTGGTGCTCGGGCACCCTGCGGATAAACGCTTCGACAGCCGCCCGGATAACGTACGACGGCCCTTGCAGGGTCGAATCGCTCACCGACAACATACGGCGCAGAAAGTAAATACAAACACCATAAGCGTATTTACAGGAAAGGGACGGAATCCGGTGGGGATCCGTCCCTTTCGGGTTTGGGCAGTGCATTGCGCTATTCGATGCCGCGGATATGCTTCTCCCATTTCCAGGCTGCCGCGAGCGTCTCGTCGAGCGAGCGCTCGGCCCGCCAGCCCAGTTCGTTGTTGGCATACGACGGATCGGCCCAGATGGCCACGATGTCGCCCGCACGGCGGCCGACGATCTTATAGTTGAGTTTGAGGCGGTTGACCTGCTCGAACCGGTGCACCAGCTCCAGCACCGAAACCCCGCGCCCCGTGCCGATGTTGAATACCTCGTACCGGGCCTTGTTCCTGTCCTCGATCATGCGCCGGATCGCCGCCACATGCGCCTTCGCCAGGTCTACCACGTCGATATAGTCGCGGATGTTCGAGCCGTCGGGCGTCGGGTAGTCGTCCCCGAACACCGACAGGCATTCGCGGATACCTGCGGCAGTCTGCGTGATGTAAGGCACCAGGTTCTGCGGCACGCCGCGCGGCAGCTCGCCGATCAGCGCCGAAGGATGTGCGCCGATGGGGTTGAAATAGCGCAGCGCGATGCCTTTCATGCCGGGGTAGGCGGCGAGCGAGTCGCGCAGGATGTCCTCGCACATCTGCTTGGTGTTGCCGTAGGGCGAAGTGGCCGGCTTGCGGGGCGTCTGCTCCGTCACGGGCTGCTTCTCCGGCTCGCCGTAGGTGGCGGCGGTGGAGGAGAACACGATCTTGTCCACCCCGTGGGCCACCATGGACTCCAGCAGACAGATGGTGCCGCCCAGATTGTTGTCGTAGTACTTCAGAGGGTCGCTCATGGACTCGCCCACCTGGGAGGAGGCAGCGAAATGGATAACGCCCTCGATCTTCTCCTGCTCAAACAGCTGGTCCAGGGCCTTCCGGTCCCGGATGTCCAGCTCATAGAAGCGGGCCTTGGGGTGCACGGCGGCCCGGAAGCCGGTGAGCAGGTTGTCCGCCACCACCACGTCCCGGCCGGCATCGATGAGTTCGTACACGGTGTGAGAGCCGATATAGCCGGCTCCACCCAACACTAAAATCGCCATATTCTTCATTCCGTCCTTTCTATCTGTCTCTTATACACATCTCC
>ENA-OYWZ01001192-OYWZ01001192.1-human-gut-metagenome-genome-assembly--contig:-NODE-1192-length-11979-cov-6.693056_pt1 | contig 11979 bp, 9 predicted proteins | sample MGYA00244841_ERZ653414 | MGnify/ENA primary metagenome ERZ653414 (study PRJEB26926, sample SAMN06164894) | human gut metagenome | biome: ENVO:00009003; feature: ENVO:2100002; material: ENVO:00002003... | reverse complement strand
CTACCGGAAGAGAGTATAATCGTTAGAAAGAAATGCAACAATGTGACAGGGAGAATAAGTGTGAGTAAAAATACTGTGAGAAAAAAGATAACAGGCAGACAGCTGATGCCGGGGATTTTCATATCCCTGGCTATCAGCTTTTTGTTGTTTTTATATGCACCTGTCGATCTGTACTGTGCGAATACAGCGGAATTCTGGTTTGATTTTTCCACGTTATTGATCACTGCACTGGGGATGTTTGCAGCCTGTTTCGCCGTACTGGCGGTGTTGTATCTGATTGCCATGCTGATTCATCCGTATGTGTACCGGATCACACTGGCCGGAGGAATTGCACTTTTTATCTGCACCTATATCCAGGGGAATTTTATGATCGACAGACTGCCGCCATTGGACGGAACTTCAATCTGGTGGGGCAAATACGATATTCTCCGGAAAGATACATTGCTTCTTTGGGTAGTAGTGCTGATCGTTGTAATTGCGGCAATGATCGTGCTGCGAAAGCAGAAATTTGTCCATGTGGTAATGTTCATCAGCGGATGCATGACCCTGATGCTTCTGGTTACCGCATGCAGCACCGTGATTACCAGCGGGGCACTGCATTCCAAACTGCATCTGCATGTCAGCGTGGAAGAAGAATTCGAGATGTCTGCGGACAACAATTTTGTGATCCTTGTGTTGGATACGGCAGATTCCAGAGAGTTTACCTCACTGTTAGAGGAACATCCGGAGTACCGGGAGATCTTTGGAGATTTTACTTATTTTGAGAATACCACGGGAGCTTACACCAGCACATTGAATGCTATTCCTTTTATTTTATCCGGTGAATGGTATGAGAATGAGGGATCTTTTCAGGACTATCTGGACAGAGTCTACAGAGAGGCACCGTTGTGGAAGGAACTGAAGAGCAGAAATTATCAGATCGATCTCTATGAGGATGATATCCGTGCACAGGATGCTTCCATCGTGGACAATTTTGACAATGTCTATTTTACTAAGGTCACCCCCGTTTCTTATCTGGAACTGGCAAAGCAGGAGCTGAAGCTCGTTGGATTCCGGTATGCACCGTATGATCTGAAAAGATACTGCGTGATCAAAGAAGTCTATTTTAATGAATTACGGGAATCTCATCCGGAAGGTTCGGATTCCAAGGCGTTTACTGCGGATAATACGGCTTTCAAGGAGGATCTGGCAGCCCAGGGTGTTGTGATGGATGAGACGGGAAACCGTTTCAAGTTCATCCATCTGAACGGGGCTCACGCACCTTTTATCTATGACAAGGATGCCAATGTCATCGGTGTGGAACAGGGATCTTACCGTCAGAGCATGGAAGCTTCCATTACATTGGCAGCAAATTATATTCAGGCATTGAAAGACAGTGGTGCCTATGACAACACCGCTCTGATCGTAATGGCAGATCACGGATACAACGGTATGGGAGAAAAGGAAGAGGACTTTCTGCGGCAGGCAGCGTTGCTTCTGATCAAAGGAAGAAATGAACAGCACGATACCATGCAGATCTCGGAAGCTCCTATCAGCTACGAAGACCTGCAGGAGGCGTATGTCCGACTGCTGGATGGCGCGCAGAGCGACGCGGTGTTTGACTGGAAAGAGGGAGATACCAGAGAGAGACGTTTCCTGGAATACGCTCCCGGCAGCGAGAAACACATGGTAGAATATCTCCAGAAAGGCCATGCACAGGATCTGACAACTATGGTGCCTACCGGAAGGGTGTTCGACCGGTAATAACTTTTCCTGCGATAGAAGCGGCGGGGATGATCCCGACTTCCGCAAAGCGGCTGTCAATGCTGTGGTTGCGGTTGTCACCCAGGACAAAATATTCTCCGGGTGCAAGCGTCAGGGGAGCGGCGGCATTGCCGGCATCCTCCATGAGAGAAAAACCATCGGGGGTCGGTTGGGGAACCCCATTGACATAGAGGATTCCCTCTGTGATCTGTACCGTATCTCCCGGCAGGGCCACGATCCGTTTGACGATATTGCGTCCCAGCGTCTCGTGGCGGATGACAACGACATCGTTATAGTCCAGACAGTCTGGCAGACCGAATTTCTGAAGGAGGACCGGCTGCCCGGAGGTGTAGGTCGGCTCCATGGAAGAACCGTTCACAAAATACAGCTGTACCACGAAATGGGACACCAGATAACAGATACAGCCGATAAGCAATACAAAAAGCAGATAAGAACGGGTGCGATGATTCATAAGGGATCCTTTCCGGTTTGTTAAAATGCTGATAAAGATATCAAAATCTATCAGATAGCATACCACATTTCGGGTGGCAATAACAGAGAAGAGAAACAATAAGAGAAAAAGAGGTAAAAGCAATGAAAGTATTACTGGTAAACGGAAGCGGACATGCGAAGGGCTGTACCTACACAGCTCTGGAGGAAGTAGCGGGAGCACTGGAGAAAAACGGTATTGAGACGGAGATCATCCAGGTGGGTACACAGCCCATCGCCGGATGTATCGGCTGCAATGCCTGTCTGAAGAACGGAAAGTGTTTCCGGGAGGATGGCGTGAATGAATTTGTGGAAAAAGCGAAGACTGCAGACGGATTTGTCTTCGGATCTCCGGTGCATTATGCATCTGCTTCCGGTATGATCACTTCCTTCCTGGATAGAGCATTTTACGGCAAGAGCGCCCTGTTCCAGGGCAAGCCCGGTGCCTGCATCGTCAGCTGCAGACGCGGTGGGGCTTCCGCAGCCTTTGACCAGTTGAACAAATATTTTACCATCAACTGTATGCCGGTGGTATCCAGCCAGTATTGGAATCAGGTACACGGCAATACTCCCGAAGAGGTAAAACAGGATCTGGAAGGCATGCAGACCATGCGTACCCTGGGTAACAATATGGCATGGCTGCTCAAATGCATTGCCGCAGGAAAAGCTGCGGGCGTGGATTTCCCGGAGAGAGAACCGGCGCAGAAGACCAACTTTATTCGATAAGGAGACAGATGAATTATGGCAGAGTGGAATGGATTGGGAAGATATCCGGAGGATGCGGATGTGAATGATCGTCCGGAAGAGGGTACCTTGCTGGCCTATGTGGACGGAAGCTATCAGGATGCACTGAAAAAATACGGTTTCGGCTGTATTTTTATTCTTCCCGACGGACGCATCTATACAGAATACGGTAATGGTGACAATCCGGACTCTCTGAAACAGCGGAATGTCTCCGGAGAGATGCTGGGAGCCATGTATGCGGTACGGTTTGCCTTAAACAGCGGCTTTACAGCCATCGAGATCCGCTACGACTATGAAGGAATCGAGAAATGGGTCACCGGTGCCTGGAAAAGTAAGAATGATCTGACGAAAAAATATGCACAGACCATGCTGGGCTGGGGACAGAAGATTCAGATCCGCTTTACCAAAGTACCGGCTCATTCGAAGGTAAAATACAACGAGCTGGCAGATGAGACCGCAAAGCTGGGTGTGGCAAACGGAAACGGTATTCCCAAAGTCAAAAGTCTCAGTGACTTCGAAGCGGCAGACGGTGTGGAAGCGTGAAAACATATACTTGCGGCCGTGTGTCTGTAGCCCGGAAGTTAAGGGCTTCGGAAAGGAATGAGGAATAGAATGCGTCTGAATAAATATCTGGCACAGTGCGGTGTATGTTCCCGAAGAGATGCGGATAAGCTGATCGAACAGGGAAAAGTACTGGTCAACGGTCAGGTGGCCGGAATGGGACAACAGGTGGAAGAAACGGACACCGTGCAGGTGGGTAAGAAGATTCTGCAGGGAAAACAGACACAGAAGGTACTGGCATTTTACAAGCCGGTGGGAGTGACCTGCACGGAGAGAGATCCTCATGCAGAGAAAAAGATCATGGATATGATCCGCTATCCGGAACGGCTGACCTATGCGGGACGTCTGGACAAAGATTCCGAAGGCCTGATCCTGCTCGCCAATGATGGAGATCTGATCAATGCCATGATGCGGGGCGCCAACCGTCATGAAAAAGAATATATCGTAAAGACAGATAGGAAAATAACACCCGATTTTTTGGAGAAAATGGCGAAAGGTATTTATCTGAAAGATCTGGACATCACTACCAGAGAATGTGAGATTGAACAGATCGGAAAATTTACCTTCCGTATCGTTTTGACTCAGGGAGTCAACAGACAGATCCGGCGGATGTGTGAAGCCTGTGGATACCGGGTAAAAGCGCTGAAAAGAATCCGGATCATGAACATTCTGCTGGGGGATCTGAAGCCGGGAAAGTGGCGCGAGGTCACCGGAGAAGAGCTGGAACAGCTTCAAAGAGACACCGGAATGTTAAATCACAATTAAAATATATAAAGGCAGGAATACAAGATGCAGTCTTCCAAAATAGACCGGATCAAAGATCTGGTAGAACAACTGAATGCAGCTTCCGAAAGCTATTACGCCAAGGATCAGGAGATCATGAGCAACTACGAATACGACAAGCTCTATGATGAACTGGTGGAACTGGAAAAAGAGACAGGCGTTACCCTGGCCAACAGTCCTACGGTAAACGTAGGCTACGAAGCGGTGGATGAGCTTCCCAAGGAGCGCCATGAGAGTCCTATGCTGTCTCTGGGCAAGACGAAAAGCCGGGAAGAACTGCGGGACTGGCTGCAAGGCAATCCTGCAATTCTCAGCTGGAAACTGGACGGGCTGACCATTGTATTGACGTATCGTGAAGGAAAACTTGCAAAAGCGGTCACCCGTGGCAACGGCGAGATCGGTGAGGTCATTACAAATAACGCCCGTACTTTTAAGAATCTTCCGCTGAATATTTCCTATACCGGAGAACTGATCCTGCGGGGAGAAGCGGTGATCACCTACAGTGATTTTGAGAAGATCAACGGGGAGATCGCAGATGCAGAGGCAAAATACAAGAATCCCCGAAATCTGTGCAGCGGCTCTGTGAGGCAGCTCAACAATGAGATCACGGCCAGACGGAATGTCCGGTTTTTTGCTTTTACGCTGGTAAAGGCGGATGGTGTGGATTTTCATGATTCCAAGGAAGCCCAGTTTGCTTTTTTGCAGGAGCAGGGCTTTGCAGTGGTGGAACATGTGGCAGTAACGGAAGAGAACATTTTATCTGCCATTGAAGATTTTGAACACAAGATCGAGCACTACGATATTCCTTCCGACGGTCTGGTACTTACTTATGAAAGTATCAGCTACGGACAGTCCCTGGGCAGAACTGCGAAGTTCCCCAGAGATTCCATTGCTTTCAAATGGGCGGATGAACTGCGGGAGACTACATTAAAAGAGGTCGAGTGGAGCGCCAGCCGTACCGGTCTGATCAATCCGGTAGCTATTTTTGAGCCGGTGGAACTGGAAGGCACAACGGTGAGCCGCGCTTCCGTGCATAATATCAGTATCATGAGATCCCTCAGACTGGGAATCGGAGACCATATCACGGTCTATAAGGCCAACATGATCATTCCCCAGATCGCTGAGAATCTGACAGGCAGTGATAATGTGGAGATTCCAAAGGTGTGTCCGGTGTGCGGACAGCCCACGGAGATCCGACAGATGAATGAGGTGCAGTCTCTGTACTGCACCAATGAGAAATGCCCGGCCAAGGAGATCAAATCCTACACTCTGTTCGTCAGCAGAGATGCGCTGAATATTGACGGACTCTCCGAGGCGACATTGGAGAAGCTGATCGATCAGGGCTTTATCCATGAATATGCGGATCTGTTCCGGCTGGACCGTTACAAGGAGGTCATTACCGGAATGGAAGGATTCGGAGAAAAGTCTTATCAGAATATGATGGACAGTATCGAGACTGCAAGACATACCACGCTGCCCCGGTTGATCTACGGACTGGGGATCGCAGGAATCGGCGTGGCCAATGCCAAGGTGCTGTGCCGGTATTTTGATTACGATCTGGAACGAATGCAGGCAGCGGACGAAGAAACACTGAGTGCCATTCCCGGTGTGGGAGAGGTGCTGGCATCTACATTTACGGATTATATGCGGGATGCGGAAAATCTGGAGAAAATAGCTCATCTGAAGGAAATCCTGACGATAGAGACACCACAGATCGATGAGAGTGCACAGACACTGGCAGGAATGTCCTTCGTGGTGACGGGAAGCCTGAACCATTATGCCAGCCGGAATGATCTGAAAGAGGTCATTGAGGAAAAAGGCGGCAAGGTGACCGGAAGTGTCACCGGCAAGACCACCTGCCTGATCAACAATGATATTACCTCTACATCATCGAAAAATAAAAAAGCAAAAGAATTACAGGTTCCCATTCTGACAGAAGAGGAATTTCTGAGAACCTATAATATTCCTTACGAGGAATAAGCAAGAAAGACCCGGAGGAAAATAAAATGCCTATCAAAACACAAAATGATCTGCCTGCCAAAGAGATACTGGAAAATGAAAATATATTCGTCATGGACGAATTTCGTGCGGTACATCAGGACATGCGTCCCCTGCAGGTACTGATTCTGAATAATATGCCGGTAAAGCAGGATACGGAGCTGCAGCTGCTGCGGGCGTTGTCAAATACACCGCTGCAGGTGGATGTCACTTTCATGAACACCAAGACCCACGTGTCACTGAATACCCCGGCCAGCCATCTGAACAAATTTTACACTACCTTTGATGAGATCAGGGATCGTAAATTCGATGGACTGATCGTTACCGGAGCACCGGTGGAGGATATTACCTTCGAGGAAGTGGATTACTGGGAGGAGACCTGCCAGATCCTGGACTGGGCGGAGACCCATGTGACCTCCACCTTACATATCTGCTGGGCGGCACAGGCCGGATTCTATCATTATTACGGAATCAACAAGAGACAACTGTCCCAGAAGCTGTTCGGCGTCTATGCACATAAGGTATCCAACCGGAAAGTTCCGTTGGTCCGGGGATTTGATGATATTTTCATGGCTCCGCACAGCCGTCATACCGAGACTCCGTCGGAGGCCATTCATGCCTGTAAGGATCTGACGATCCTGGCAGAATCGGAGAAGGCCGGCGTATTCCTGGCAATGGCGGAAGAGGGCAAAAAGATTTTTGTAGCGGGCCATCCGGAATATGACCGTTATACACTGAACAACGAATATCATAGAGATCTGGACAAAGGACTGCCCATTCAGATCCCCTATAATTATTACCCGGACGATGACCCGGAGCAGAGACCTCTGTTACAGTGGAGATCTCATTGTAACAACCTTTACAGCAACTGGCTCAATTACTATGTATACCAGACAACACCATATGACTTAACGGAAATTCGATAATTTCGATAGAAACAGGACGATGGTCATGGAGAATGGAAAAAAGAAAGGAAGCAGAAGATGAATCAGACACTGACAAGAAAACAATTTGATATTTTATCGATACTGGCAGAGGAAAAAGGTACTTTATCCCAGAGACAGCTGGGAGAAAAGAGCGGACACTCTCTGGGAACGGTCAACCGTGTCATGCAGGAACTGACCGAATTACAGTATGTGACAGAGGGAGAGATCACAGGTGCCGGAATCTCCGCACTGGAGCCTTACCGTGCAAAGCGCGCCATCTTTATTGCAGCCGGATTCGGCAGCCGGCTGGTGCCCATTACCTTTAACACCCCGAAACCACTGGTACGTGTGCATGGACAGCGTATTATTGACGGACTGATCGATGCCTGTCTGGATGCCGGGATTAATGAAATCTATATTGTCCGGGGGTATCTGGCAGAGCAGTTTGATCAGCTGCTGTACAAATATCCCATGATCAGATTCCTGGAAAATCCGGTTTACAATGAAGCTAACAATATTTCCTCCGCCATGGTGGCAAGATATATGCTTTCCAATGCCTATGTATTTGAGGCGGATCTACTGATCTCCAATCCGCAGATCATTAAAAAATATCATTATACCTCCGATTTTCTGGCAATAAAAAAGGACAGAACCGATGACTGGTGCTTCACGGTAAAAGACGGAGTCATTGTAGAAGAGAAAGTCGGCGGCCTGGATTGCTGGCAGATGGTGGGAATCTCTTACTGGAACGAAGAAGACGGACATAAGCTGTCAGATGATATCAAGATGACCTACGAACAGCCCGGCGGCAAGGAGCGTTACTGGGAACAGGTACCCCTGGTATTCTGCCAGAAGCATTATAAGGTAGAAGTACGTGAATGCCGGGAAAATGACATTATCGAGATCGATACTTTCCGGGAGCTGAAAGCCATCGACAAGACGTATGATGTTTAAAGAAAAATAAGTATTGCTATTTTGTGCGAATGGTATTATTATATGTTCATATTTGACACAAAGTGTCTGCGAATGGAACGCAGACATTTTGTGTACTTATTTTAACCGAAAACCTATGAAAACCGTTCAAAGAATTGAAACATATCATACATTAATGAACGATTGGAAAAAGAACGTGAACAAAAAAAGGAGGAATCCCATAATGGAGCAGCTGCTGCAAACACCGGTCAAAAGAAATATTTTGTTGAATCCCGGACCATCCACCACCACAGATACCGTAAAATATGCACAGGTCGTGCCGGACATCTGTCCCAGAGAAAAAGAATTCGGCGGACTGATGAAGGGTCTCAGAGAAGACCTTGTAAAAATCGTGCATGGAGACTTGGAAAAGTATACGAGCGTCCTGTTCTGTGGATCCGGCACCATCAATATTGATGCATGCATCAGCTCCCTGCTGCCGGAGGGCGGCAAAGTACTGGTGGTGGATAACGGAGCCTACAGCACCAGAGCTGTGGAAGTATGCCAGTATTACGGACTTCCCTATATTGACCTGAAATTCCCGGTGGACGAACTGCCAGACTTAGAAAAAGTGGAGCAGACCCTGAGGGAGAACCCGGACATTGCCCTGGTACATACCACTCATAATGAGACCGGTACCGGAATCCTGAATCCCATCCGCGAGATCGGAGCCCTTGCTCATAAATATCATGCTACCTTTACCGTGGATACCACATCCACCTACGCCATGCGTCCCATTAACATCGAGCAGGATAACATCGACTTCTGCATGGCATCCGCACAGAAGGGTCTCATGGCCATGACGGGACTATCCTTTGTGGTAGGCAGCCGGGCAATTCTGGAGGCTTCGAAGGAATATCCGAAACGTTCCTATTACTGCAACCTGTATCAGCAGTATGATTTCTTCCAGAGGACCGGAGAAATGCATTTTACCCCGCCGGTACAGACCATCTATGCCACCATTCAGGCATTGAAGGAATACTGGGCAGAGGGAGAGGAAGCCAAGTGGGCGAGACACACCAGAGTCTTCGAAGCTATCCATGAGGGACTGGATGCACTGGGATTCCACGATGTGATCCGCAGAGAATGGCAGTCGGGACTGGTTGTGTCTGTGAAGTATCCCGATGATCCAAACTGGAATTTTGAAAAAGTACATGATTATTGCTATGAGCGGGGATTTACCATTTACCCCGGCAAAATCTCTACTACCAATACCTTCCGCCTGTGTGCACTGGGTGCGATTGACAGACCGGATATCGAAGCCTTTTTCAAAGTGTTCAGAGAAGCACTGGAAGTCAATAAAATTCAGATTCCGGCAAAATATAAGGAGGCATAGGATCAAATGAAGCGAGTATATACCTGTTTCTGTACGGATGTCATTCATGAGGGGCACCGCAATATCATCAGAGAAGCCGGAAAATACGGCGAGCTGACCATCGGTGTCTTAAGTGATGCGGCAATGATCCGTTTTAACCGTTTTCCCACCATCAGCTTCGAGGAGCGTATGCAGCTGGTAAAAGATATCCCGGAAGTCAGCAATGTGGTCGTGCAGGATGATGTAATGTATGATAAGGTCATTGAAGAATTGCGCCCTGACTACGTGATCCATGGGGATAACTGGCAGGAGGGGGCTTTGAAGGCTATCCGTGACAACGTGGAAGGACTGCTGAAGACATACGGCGGCGAGATCATAGATGTCCCTTATACATATAATGAAGAAGTAAAAAGAATTGATACGAGGATCAAGGAAAAGCTTGCCATGCCGGAATACCGCAGAAAGCGCCTGCGCCAGCTCATTGAGATCCGTCCCATTGTCAAAGCACTGGAGGTTCACAGCGGCCTGACCGGACTGATCGCAGAGAAGACCATCGTGGAGCATGATGGTGAGCTGGACCAGTTCGACGCCATGTGGATCAGCTCTCTGTGCGATTCCACGGCGAAGGGCAAGCCGGATATCGAGCTGGTGGACATGACTTCCCGTTTCCGTACCATTGATGACGTGACGGAAGTGACCACGAAGCCCATTATTTTTGACGGAGATACCGGCGGACTGACGGAGCATTTCGTATACACAGTGAGAACACTGGAAAAAATGGGTGTTTCCGCCATCATTATTGAGGACAAGACCGGACTTAAGAAAAATTCCCTCTTCGGCAACGATGTGGTGCAGACCCAGGACAGCATCGAGAACTTCAGTGCCAAGATCGCAGCCGGCAAAAAGGCACAGCTGACAGATGATTTCATGATCATTGCCAGAATCGAAAGCCTGATCCTGGAGCGAGGCATGGAAGATGCACTGAACCGTGCCAGAGCTTTCGTAGCAGCGGGAGCGGATGGCATCATGATCCACAGCCGTAAGAAATCCCCGGATGAGATTCTGGAATTCTGTGATAAATTCCGGGCGGAGGATCCGAAGACTCCCATCGTCGTGGTGCCGTCTTCCTTTAACAGCATTACAGAGAGTGAACTGGCGGCCCATGGTGTCAATATCGTGATCTATGCGAACCAGCTGACCAGAAGTGCCTTCCCCGCCATGCAGCAGACCGCCGAGGACATCCTGCGGTATCACAGGGCACAGGAAGTGGACAGCAGACTGATGCCGATCAAAGATATTATAACTTTAATAGACGAAATTTAACTGACAGGGGCAGGAAAGGAATACTTACATGAAAGCAGAAAACTTTGCGAAAATTTTAAATGCGGACTTTTATACCGGGGTGCCGGATTCCCAGCTGAAAGCCCTCTGCAATTACCTGATGCACACCTATGGGATCGATCCGAAGCATCACGTGATCGCAGCCAACGAGGGAAACTGCACGGCACTGGCCGCCGGCTATCATCTGGCTACCGGAAAAGTCCCGGTAGTATACATGCAGAACAGCGGAGAAGGCAATATCATCAACCCCGTGGCATCCCTGCTGAACGATAAAGTCTATGCCATCCCCATGATCTTCGTCATCGGCTGGCGCGGTGAGCCTGGGATCCACGACGAACCCCAGCATATCTACCAGGGTGAAGTGACCCTGAAATTGCTGGAGGATATGGGAATCCGCTATTTTGTCATCGGAAAAGACACAACGGAAGAGGAAGTAAGTGCTGCCATGCAGGAGTTCCGCAAGGAGCTGGATCGTGGTGAGGATGTAGCGTTCGTGATCCGGAAGGGTGCCCTCAGTTATGAGGAAAAGGTGGAGTACCGCAACGACAATCCCATGATCCGGGAAGAGATCATCCGCCACATCGTGCAGGCTTCCGGCGAGGATCCCATTGTCAGCACCACGGGCAAAGCCAGCAGAGAACTGTTTGAGATCAGAGAACATAACGGACAGAGCCACAAGTATGATTTCCTGACCGTAGGTTCCATGGGACACAGCAGCAGTATCGCTCTGGGCGTGGCAGTGCAAAAGCCCGGGACGAAGGTATGGTGCGTGGACGGTGACGGCGCAGTGCTGATGCACATGGGTTCCATGGCGGTACTGGGCAGTACAGCCCCGGAAAATATGGTGCACATCGTCATCAATAACGGTGCCCATGAGACCGTGGGCGGTATGCCTACCGTGGCAGCCGATATTGATCTTGTCTCCATTGCAAAGGCCTGCGGCTATCCCCATGCAGTATCCGTTACCACCTATGAGGAACTGGACCGGGAACTGACCGCTGCAAAAGAGAGAGAGACCCTGACCTTTATCGAAGTAAAATGTGGTATCGGAGCAAGGGAAGATCTCGGAAGACCCACCACCACGGCACTGGAGAACAAGCAGAACTT